>TARA_R110000765_G_C18965072_1_pt1 | contig 11015 bp, 12 predicted proteins | sample TARA_R110000765 | Tara Oceans TARA_R110000765 (sample SAMEA4398168) | marine metagenome | biome: Polar Biome; feature: [MES] marine water layer (ENVO:01000295) within the mesopelagic zone...; material: water (ENVO:00002006), including particulate matter (ENVO:01000060) such as...... | reverse complement strand
GTTCAAAGGAAAAAAACTTCTTGCATCACGGGCGGCAACCACAGAAGTCCGTATATCGATATCGCTATATATAACGAGAACGCTGCGCGGGAAACGGTGCAGCGTTTCTGTATTTGATGAGCGCCGTCACGTTGTTTTCATTGCATTGCGTCCCCTTCGGGCGCATAAGGCACACGCGCTCCGCACACGGGGCGTGAGGCTTAGAAACCTGTCCGTAAGAACTCCAAACGGCCTTAGCGGCCGGGTGGCGTTTGCCATGTACAGGGCGCTCGCGCCTAAAAGCGGCGCGCCTTTCTTACGGAAGGTTTCTAACACCCGGCTTGGGTCATGCCTCAACTCTGAGGAGGCATGACATGACGCAGGCGGAATTTATCAGTGACAGCGCACTCGAGAGCATCGCGCAAGCGCTGCTAAATGGCGATGCCGAGCACGCCTTCACCCAGCTGGCGGACTATCTCAGGTGCAATGAGTTGACCTTGTCCGACGACGTCTTCCGGATATATCTTCGGGACGAGCTGTTCTCTTGTGTCAAAGACCGGGGCGAGCTGTTCATCTAAGCTTGAGAGTACAATCGGCGGATACACGCTATGATGGTACGGTCTTTACATTGGCGCAGGACAGCTCGCGTAAATAGCGGTATATATTACGATATATAAGCCTGATTTCTGAGGAGCAGTGATGTGAAGCGCCTCGACAATAGTTTCAAGGAAAGCCTGCTGCGAGCACTCGACGAGGATCGTTACGACGACCTCTTATTCATGCTCGCCAACCGGCTACGCTCCCGCCAGAAAGTCATCAGCATTCATGCGCGCGCATCTCTGCCCGTCGGCAAAGACCTCTGTCAGCCACTAAACACAAATCATCTAAGCAAGGCTGAGATCGAAGCCTTCGATTTGCGCACCACGGGCTGGTACATCGTCGCAGTCGAGGACTGCCGTGTGGTTGCTGCCGAACCGTTCCCCTATACTGTCGATGATCTGGCTTATCGGAAGGGCATCGAGGACTACGTAATCTCTTTGAGCGGCGATATTGACGACGGGCCCGATGTGTACGGGGCGTTTCATCAAGATGGGCACCTAACGGATTTCCAGCATCTTTATGAGTTCCGGCCGGAATGCAAAAGGGCGTGATCTATATATGCGTGTTGGCTGTGTTATTGGTCGCAGCCGTGATCCGACCTGTCTCGGCCATAGCGGACGACAGCAAAGTCCTCTGGCAGGCATGTCATCCGTACGAGCGCCGCACAACTTGCGTCGTTGACGGTGACACGCTCTGGTACCAGGGAACCAAAATTCGCCTCCTCGACATCGACGCACCCGAGGTTGAAGGGCATTGCAAAAACGAATGCCAACTAGCGCAGGCTGCAACAGCTGAACTCACGCGTCTCCTCAACACCGGCTTGGTCCAGATCGCTTATGATGGGCAGGACCAATATTGCCGCCATCTTGCGCGAATCTGGGTTCGAGAAGGAGAGATTGGGACTGCCATGTTGACTGGCGGGCTCGCAGAACCTTTCGGACAGCGCGGCCCGTCGCCCTGGTGTCGGTGATGCGCATCATGGGGGAGGCATGAGTGATGAGCGGCTCCTTCACATGGGATGCGATCGTGCGCATCGGCACCATCAAGCCTTACGAAAAAGCGCTTGTATTGACGGTGTTTCATACCCTTGATAGTCAGAAGTCCCTGCCGCGAAGTCCGGAACGACCGGCATGGAACACCATTGTTTGTTTCAAGGACAGCCTTCGAACGGAACTTGTAGAACACCTCACCCCCGGCGACCTCGTTCATTTCCAAGGCTATGTCCGCACCGGTACGTTCACTGATGATGCTGACGCGAAACGACGTGCCGTGGATTTGGTCATCCAGCGGTTCGATCTCTTGCACAAACACATCGATGGTCCCACTGACCTTCGAGCTGACCCTTGACGGCATGATCAAACGACCCCGAAGGTGGTTGCCCGGACGACTTCAGGGTCGGCACCGTCTGGTGTTTGCCAGGATGTGGGTCAGCCCAGAGCTGGTGGCGCCTGCGACGCGACACCGATCCTATCACGCAAACAATTTGGCGTGTGACCAAAGGCACCGTCGGAGCACCATTTTCGCAGACCAGTTGTTTCCGGTGGAGATGGCAAGTCTCCGGCGTCAGCACGATCGGGCACCAAGCGGCGAAGCAAAGCGGCGCTAATCGCTGTGGGCCTTTGCACGGGGCCAAGATCTTGCGCAGGCCGGGTTTGGGGCAGGGGTGTTCTTCATCATCATTGTTCTCAAAGGGTGGAGGTGCAAATTGCTCAGAAGATTTCCTCACTTGAACCGGCTGTCATTAACCACTTCCTGATTGACCGCCACTGGGCATGGGCGCTCCAAAACGCAATGTCGAAAAGCCCGACCGAGTTCTCGCCATCCTGCGCTGCGCTTGTCCGGCTGCGAGCCGCACCACTCGGGTTTTCTCGGTGCGTTTTCTCGGCTTCACCCATGCTGGTCCAGTGTCATCAGGAAATGGTTCCTGACAACTTTAAGAGGAAAATACCATGAGCAATAAACTCGCATCTCTCACCAAGAACGAAAAAGACATCTTCACCGGCACACTTGCCACAATGGCCGTTCGCTCCAAGATCACGATCGTCCCCAACGCAAAGGCCCACAGCGACCAGCCAGACTACCGCGTCTTCGCCAATGGCACTTATGAGATCGGTGCCGCCTGGAAGAAGACCTCCGACACCACCGGCAACGACTACCTGTCGGTGAAAATGGCCGCCCCCGAACTGGGTGCCATGGCGATCTACGCCAACGTGATCGCGCTCGACGAGATCGGTGATGACGGCGTCACCCACCTGATGCTCTGGTCCGCCCGCGAACCCCAGGCTGCAAACAACCAGATGGCCGCCTGATCCAGAGGTTGGCCTCGGTGGATCTTCCCACCACCGGGGCCGATTGATCTTCCCTTCTCAACTCAATGCGGTATTCGGATCGAGGTGACACGGGTCTTCCCTTCCACTACGGTTCGACATGACTGTAAAATGGCCATCCTCGAAAAAGTGGCACGTCAGAAACGATAGAGATGGAACCATGCGGAATAGACGGGTTTATGTTGACTGAAGAAAAGGCATTGTTTGGCGCGACCCCAGTCACGTTCTTCGAAGGGCCGCCTGACGCGACTGCGTTAAGGCCTGGCGACCTTGGCGTGAACATAGACCTCTTCCGACAGGTCAAGACCCACTACAACAAAGCCAAAGAGAACATCGCCTGCCGCGTGCTTGCCGATATCTGTCTGGATATTCAGGACAGCGGTTACCTCGGGCGTATGGATGACAGCGCTGCGCGTCTGTCTACGACCGTTGTGACGGTGCAGCGTTGGCGATCCCGCTTCGCGGACACCGGGTTGCTCAAGCGGCAGAACCGGAACGGACTCTATTCGGTCGATCTGAAAGTAGCCATCCGTATTAATGAAGACGGTGCCGCCATCAAACCAACATCTGATAAGAAGGCGATCTTCAAGTTTTGAGATCGGCATGCGGTCTGTTTTTGTGTGCGTGGTTGGTCATGCAGTCCCGCTGCGATTTCTCAGGCATACTGCAAGATCAGCTCATCGTGTCTTTCCACGGTCGTCTGGTTCAATTGAATGCGCTGGTTCTCGCTCTCCAAATCTCATCTCTTCTTGCGCTGTGATGTCCTTCTGCCGGGCGACCTCCGCCTCGTCCTCGAAAATTTCGCGCAACTTCATCGTCCATGTCGCGGGCTCTTCAGCTGGACGCAGGTCTTTGGATTTCGAGTATGGCACCAGCACACGGTAGATGTGTTTACCGATGCCGCTGACTAGGACATAGACGCCTTTCTTATGGAGTAGCGGTCCCAGCTCCGTCTGGAAATCTGTACGGTGTACGACAGGTTCGCGTTTTTCTTCGCGCATCCATTTGAGCCGCCCGCCGCCATCGGTATCCCGCCTATGGGTGATCATGATCGTATTGCCGAACTGCTCTTCAAGTCTTCTGGCCGTTTGCCCGACATTGATCTTTGCGATCACCTTCGTGCCGACCAAGGACTCGATCTGGTCTGCGACCTGCTGCGAGTATTTTGCCACCAGCTGTTCGACGCCTTGTATACCAAGTACAACAGCGAGACCTTTCGAACGACCGGTCTCGAGCATGGCTTCGAACCGATGCACTTTGGGCAATTGCGCGAACTCATCCACGAACAGCCAAACGCGGCGGTCGGTGCTGTCGCCAAACGAAACATCTGAGACATTCGACGACATCACGGTGAGAAACGCAGAAATCCATCCTTCGGACTGATCCTGAAACCGACCCGATCGCTGCAGCACGAGCGTGCGATCCTTGGTGTCCTCGTCGAGCAACCACTTGCGCAGCGAAAACGTTTTCCGTTTTCCCGCGCTCGACCGCCAGCCATAAGCGAGCATCCGGACCGCACCTAGCCCTGCTGCCATCGTGGAGATCGTTGCTGACACCTGACGGTAGTCCGCGTTCAAATAGATCATCGCGTCGCGATGGTACTTTTTGGCAAATGCTTGCAACTGCTCGAGCGGCAATTGCGTCGTCTCCATCAACTCCCACCATGTCCACTTCTGCGGTTTGGTCTTCATCAGTGTGATGATGCAAAGGGCCAATACCGTACGGGACGAGTCCGAGAAGAACCGGTCTTTTGTTTCCGGAATGATCCGGTTGGCCACCTCGATCGCATCCTCTTCGACGATGAGATCGTTGGCAATGTCCCAGATCACAGACCTATCATCATGCGGTGCCAACAGAAGGGGGTCTTGTGGTTCGGCTTCATTCTTTGGTTTGGAAAACGCCATGCGGGTGTAGTCGCCCTTGAAGTCGAACACGATGACTTTGTCACCGCGTTCCATGACTGAGCGGAGCAGGGGCAGGATGGTCTGTGTCTTGCCACCACCGATGGCCCCAAAGACCAAGAAATGGTTCACCTCGCGCAACCGGCTGATGGAGAAATCACCAAACCAATGCAGTCCTTTCGCGTCGCGTTTGATCTCTTGGTTAGAGGCTAGAGCCAATTCTTTTGCACCTGCGACGGTTAACCCCGCTTTGATGATCAGTGGCTTTACGCGAAGCCCCCATTCCCAAACCAAGTACCCGAAACAGCCGATGGCCATCACGAAGAAGGCTGCGAAGGTGGTTGTTCCAAGGTAGAACTGTTGTTCAGAATCCGGCGACATTGCCCACTTGATTTGACGGCAATAGTCCTGATCGAACGGATGCAGACAGGCTTTCACATAGTCCCACTTCATCGGTATCGATGCACCGTTTGGCGCGCGATAGGCGAGACGCTGGAAAAAATACCAATACGCGAGACAGGTACACAAGGCGCAGATCAAAGTGCCGATGATGAGCCAGCGAAAGGGCGCGACCTCCGGCTTATAGATCATTGGGGGACACTCTTGGCACGATCCATCGTCTCAATCTCCGCATCGCCTCGGCAGGACGCTTCGTTGCTGCCATTGGCTAATTGTTTGATCGGTGAGTTAGTGCGTTGCGTGACAAACGCCTGAAGCTCCTTGCTACCGCCTGTTTCAACATAATGCGCGAGCACCGCCTCGATCTCTTCCACCGGGAAATGAGCCGCGCCCGCGCGCATCGCAGCCTCACCGATCATAATCGTCGTCCGCGTCTTTTGCTTCCGGTCTGCATGTTTGGCGCGTTGCATCTGTTGTCCTCCTTTGGTGATTTTACCATCAAGTTTGCGAAGTATCGGAAGCGGTCGTCTTGCGGCGAAATCGATCCGCGATCGCCTGAAACTCCTTCAGCAACTCCGCGTCTGAAATCTCCAACGCTGTCAAATCAGCCTTGGCGGCGATCTTCCCGATATGATCCGCGCGCGCTTCAAGGGATGCGATGCGCTGTGCCTTGAGCGCTTCGATCTCTTTGTCGATGTCGATCACTGACTTGGGTTTTCGGGCCATGGGGTTTGGTCTCCATTCTGAGGTGTTGCAGGTGTGTAAAATCACGATACACCAACTCAGTTTATATCGATAGATATAACGATAGACATAATGGTAAATATGAGGTAGAAAATTGATGACAACGGCGCACTTATACGTCGCTGGCGACGGGTGCGGCTTTGGAGGGCCGCACGAAGAACAAATTTGGCGGCGCTTGAACAGCTTTTTAGGTTCGAGCCGACCGAAGGTAGCCAGAGACGAACTCAAACAGGCCAAGAAGGAGACGGAACGTGGCGATCTATCATCTTTCTGCGCAGATCATTGGCAAGGGGGGCGGACGGTCTGCCGTGGCGGCTGCTGCCTATCGGCATTGCGCCAAGATGGAGCGTGAGGAAACCGCCGAAGAGATCGACTATTCCCGCAAAGGCGGCAATGCGCATTCGGAATTTGCGCTGCCGAAGGATGGGCCAGCTTGGATTGCAGAATTTGCGGCGGATCATTCAGCGCCTGAAGCGAGCGCATTTTTCTGGAACGCGGTGGAAGCCAATGAGGGACGTAAAGACGCGCAGTTGGCGCGCGAATTCGTCCTGGCACTTCCCGTCGAGCTGACGACACAGCAGAATATTGAATTGGTACGGGACTTCGTTGCGCGAGAATTGTCTAGGCATGGGATCGTCGCGGACTGGGCCTACCACGACATGAAAGACAATCCCCATATCCATTTGATGACGTCATTGCGTCCGCTGACCGATGAAGGGTTTGGCGCAAAGCGTGTGCCGGTCTTGGGTGATGATGGCGAGGTGCTGCGCGGCTCGGATGGCAAGATCTGCTACGAACAGTTCACCGGCGGAATGGAGCGATTGCGGGAAATGCGCGCGGCCTGGGCGGAGGTCCAGAACCACCATCTAGCGAAACATGGGTTTGACATCCGGGTTGATCATCGCTCGTTCGAAGAGCTGGGCATTGATGCGGTTCCGAGCAAACATCGCGGACCCGCCTCGGACAACATGGACGCGCGAGGTGAAGTGTCGGAACTGGCCGAGAAGGCCAAACTGGTGGCGCGGGAAAACTATCTGCGCTTTGCCGATGATCCGGCGCTTGTGCTCAAAAAGATCACCACGCAGAAGGCGGTATTCACGCGCCATGACATCGCACGAGAAATCCACAGGACCGAATGTTCTGCTGCTGAGTTCCAGGCACTCTTCTATCAAGTTGGTGCGCATGAAGAATTGGTGCCAGTGGCCGCCCCTGCCTTCGATCCGTTCACAGGAGATGCCACAAGCGAGGCGATGTTCTCGACCCGGACGATGGTCGAACTCGAACATCAGATGGTGCAAAACATCGATGGCCTTGCAAGCCGCATGTCGGCTCCAATCGCTGATCGTGATCTCGACAAAGCCTACAAGTTGTTCGAAGCGAAGCGTGGATTTGATCTGACTGATCAACAGAAGATGGTGGTGCGGCATCTTACCCGTGAGACCGGTGCAGGAGCACTTGTCGGTTATGCGGGTGCGGGCAAGTCGACGGCGACCGAGGCCACACGTATCGCCTTCGGGGCGAAAGGCTACACCGTCGTGGGTGGCGCACTGGCCGGCATTGCCGCCGACAATCTACGATCGGAAGCTGGCATTGAAAGTCGAACGCTTGCCTCTTGGGAATATCAATGGGCCAAAGGCGACATGCTGCCCAACGCCAAGACCGTCTTCGTGATGGATGAGGCGGGCATGGTGTCGTCACGCCAGATGGAGAGCATCACGCGCACCCTGAACGAGGCCGGGGCGCGGATGGTCGTGCTGGGCGATGCGCGTCAGCTCCAGCCGATCCAGGCCGGCGCAGCCTTCCGGGCCTTTGTCGATGTGACGGGATACGCGGAGCTCGACAGTGTGGTGCGCCAGCATGAGCCGTGGATGCGCGATGCAGCGATCGCGTTTGGATCGGGCAGAGCGGATATCGGTGTTGCGGCCTATCTCGAGCACGACAAGCTCGGCTGGTCTGAGAGCAATGAAGATGCGCGGGCCGATCTGATCCGGGACTGGATGCCATACCATCAGGCGTCAGCTGACGTTACCATCATGGCGCATCGCAACAAGGATGTGATCGCGCTCAACGTCGCGGCGCGTGAGATGTTGAAGTCACAAGACGCGCTTGGTGAGGAGCACATCTTTGCATCAGAGCGTGGCGAGAAACCCTTCGCGGCAGGGGATCAAATCCTATTCTTGAAGAACGAACGTAGTCTCGGAGTGTTCAATGGATCGACGGGTCAGGTGATGGACTCCGACAAGAACCTGCTCAAGGTCTTAGTTGAAGGGCAGGTCGATCCAATCACACTGCGCGCCAATGAGTACAATCATGTTGACTATGGTTATGCGCGCACGATCCACAAGGAACAGGGCAATACGGTCGACCGCGCCTTTGTCTATCTGTCTCCGACAATGGACGCGCAGCTCTCTTACGTGGCGTTGACTCGGCACCGTGATGACGTGTCCCTCTACGCTTCACGAGAGGACTACCGCAGCAAAGGCGAGTTGGTGGACATGATGATCCGTGACCGGCTGCAGGATTCAACGGCCCTCTATCGTGACCGGGTGGATTACAAAGATGTCGTACGCGGCTTTGCCGAACGGCGCGGGTTCCCGAGCACACGTGTCATCACCGACTTCGTCAAAGCGAATGTCCAGTACCTGCGCGAGCGGCTTGATCACTTGGTTGCGCGGTTCGACCAATTGCGTCATCCGGCACCGGAGCGTCAAAACACGCCAGACAAGTTGATCCTAGTTCCGGAAAGGGAAGAGGACAGGGACGTTACGTTGCGCGTTCACGTTGCCGTCCGGCCGCCCGAGATGTCGGTACATTTGCAAAAGTCCCTGCACCGTCTGTCACATACTCTGGCATCGGAGACGATCCGTGGCCGCAAAGAACGGGGCTTTGCGCTCCGGGCGCATTATGAGTTGAACCTCGCCCTGTCCGCGCAAGAGCTGCGGTCGTTCAACACAGAGCTCCGGTCGGTGTTTCCCAAAGATGTGATCTTGAACCACGGCTCGCACACGCCAAACGACGACGCGCCGGTTCTGTGCGGATTGCCCGACGTCTGGCAGCAGTTCGCCCACAAGAACTGGGCCGAGGTCTTTGCCGCCCAGTGGGCTGAAACGCAAGCGACGCTGCAGCCGCTAACGGAGCGGATCCGGCCCTGGGATGTTGAGCGTGCATCAGCGTTCACCGATGGGACAAATCGGTCACCTTCGAAGGTGCTCAACATGACCCGAGACCACTCAGCAGATCAAACAACAGATAAAGTGAGGTCCAACATGCCGCCAGAAAAACCGTTGATTGACGCCGTTCCTGACCTGCCGCCGTTGCAGGATCAAGAGCTGCGCGTTCGTGCCGCTGAGCACATAGATGCGCGCCCAAGCCTGGCCATGGCAAATGATGCGGCGTTCCGGATCTATGTCGAACCGAAAAAGGCCGTTGCCCGAATGGTTGCCCAGTACATCGAACAGGGAAACAGCAAGGCTTTGGTTTCCGAGATCGAACGGTCGCCGGAAATCTTTAGTGATGTACAGGGCAAGACGCGACTTGGGATCGCAAACGGAGATCGCCGCTCGGCACTGGAACTGACGCCAACGATGGCCCGCAAAATGGATGAGCACTTCACCGTATTGGAAGAGGTCAAACTCGAAATTGTCGCAGCACATAAAGTGCGACAGGTCGCCATGCGCAAACAGATCCCCGATCTGTCACCCGAAGCGGCCGCTTACATGGAGCGAATGTCCCAAGTCCATAAGATGCCGTCAGGGCCGGAAAAGGAGGATCGAACCAGACTTTTGGTCGCGGAGAAAGCGTCGGTGCAAGAAGTCATCCGATTCCGCCAAGGTCTCACCGAGCGCTACGGCAAGGGGGATGAAGCCATCCGGAAAGGTATTGATCAGGACCCAGCTTTGAAATCCCAATCGGCCTCGGAGCGCAAACGCATTCAGGACCGAGCCGAAGTGGTTGCGCACGCCATCCCGATGATTAGCCAAATGCGTGAACAGATCCAACGGCTGGATCGGTTGCCAGACCGCGGTAAGGACCAGTCGCGTGGTATCGAGCGCTAGGAGACATGCGTCAGCGGATCAACTGTTCGTATGGGGGTATCAAATCCAGCTGATCGGCTTGAGTGCGATCTCATCAAGTGTTTTTTGCACTCTCGCGCAGAAATCCATGGGAAGTGGCTTGGTTATTCCTCGCGCATTTGTTGACGCGAGAAGGCCACGTTTGTTTGCGATCTCACGATAGATAAGTTCGCGCGTGTTTTGATCATGGCTGGTGAGGAGACTTGCAAGGGGAGACAGACGATTGTGCACGGCGCGGGCATCGTGGAACCTACCGTCACGGGAATAATTGCAGAGAGCTGTCACCTCATGCGGAGCAATATAGCTAGTCAGCGTGCTGATCTCAGGGTTCTCACGGCCGCCATGGGTTTGACCATTATTACGGACAGCGATGATTGGCTGTGGCAATTGCTCGACCAATGCGGCCCGCTTTGCGACATACGAGTTGAAGGCGCAGGCCTTCAGCCCGTCTTGCCAGCGGATCGGAAAGATGACGACGGCGTCGGCTCCTGTCTTGAAGCAGGATGCGATCTCATCCTCGACATCGCCCGACAGTTCGTCGACACAGGCTAGGACCAAATGGCTGGGCTCAAGTCCGTCTCGGGTGTGCCGAAGAACATCCAGACGTTCCGTTAGGCGCAGTGACTGCCGTTCCCGGAGTGTTGTGTTGACGGCTATGCCGAGAATGCCATCAATCAGCGACAAGCGTCTGGCCTGGTCTGTGACGGCACGCATCATCACCGTCCCATGCTCGTCGAAGGGTGTTAGTGTTGGAACAATGATCCCCTCTTCAATCGTAGTCACTTTAAGGTTTTCGGAAACCAACATTCTACCCATCTCGTTACCTCCTTCCGTTGCTAAATGGTCGCCGGAGCAATCACCTGCCCCAAATGTTCGACATTGATTTGAACGGGTCGTCCAATGAACAGGTCTCTCTAAGACAAATTCCGCCACAAAAGCTGTTACCCGTGTCTGACGTCAGCACCCTTGGGACAGATTTGAGGATTTGAATA
>TARA_R110000765_G_scaffold73155_2_pt1 | contig 11016 bp, 11 predicted proteins | sample TARA_R110000765 | Tara Oceans TARA_R110000765 (sample SAMEA4398168) | marine metagenome | biome: Polar Biome; feature: [MES] marine water layer (ENVO:01000295) within the mesopelagic zone...; material: water (ENVO:00002006), including particulate matter (ENVO:01000060) such as...... | reverse complement strand
GGTCTGGGGACTCCAATTAGCAAGTCCTTCCCCGCTGCGTTCTTAGATTTTAACCGTTGGAAAACTACGGGCTCCAAATCTTTGGTATCACGGGACAATGTCCGCCAACAAACTTTAAAAAATTCCTATCATTTATCTGTTTTTTATGTATTGAGTGAGGATACCTATAAGCTTCTGGGGCCCCCAAAAAATGGAGAGACAAGAGAGAAGAGAGACAACAAAAACGGGATTTATCATCTTTATCTAGGCAGAGATCGCGGACTAATAAAAGAGGTTAGCTTTTCAAAAGTCGACGCTCCCTATTTGAGAGAAGCCCGCATTCAACAAAAGGCCCTCAACCCACTAGCCCAACTAGCTGCGACCTACAACGTAAGTCTTACCATGGTGGGAAATACTATTTTTTGGCCGGGCCAGTATATTTATGTAAACCCGGTTGGGCTTGGTTCGGGACTAAAGAACCCCTCTACAACAGGAACCGTTGCAAATCAACTAGGCTTGGGGGGATATCACTTGGTGACCAAGGTAGATAGCTTTGTAGAAAGTGGAAAATTTGAAACAAAAATGACAGCATTATTCGAATGCTCTGGTGACGGAAGCTCAGACTTGCCAGAAAGCAGTGACGCCCAAGGTTGTCAGTCTGGCGTGCCGGGCAAGACTACGGACATAACCACTCCAAGATAAGAAAGGAACAACACAAATGGCTTCTAGCTTTAAAGAACTAATTAAAAATTTTAATAGAAAAGGTCTCAATGCCTCAAATAAGTCTGGTAGCCGACAAGCTTTTTATGGAAATTCTCTCTTCAGAGAATTGGCGTATTCGGATATGCCCGCCACGGATAACGCTTCAGAATTAATGCCAATTAGAAACTTTCAGAAATCTGAAAACTATTTGTATGGAAGAGTTGATACCGACTTCGACGCAGTAACCCCCAACAAAGGGAGTCTGATCCCTATCGCCGATTCAAATAGCCATGCCATCTCCTACGCAGCGATCGCCTTCGACTCGATGAAAGAAGAAATTCGAAGAGACGTAGCGGGTGGAAAAATCCCTTCAGACATTCCGTTCATTTCTAATTTAACCGCCGTGCGGGGCTTCGAGGATATAAATACATCTTATAATGCTTGGGCTAAAAATTATTTAAAGGGTTCCTTTCCTGCTTATCTCAACATGGTCAACAAGAAGGACCAGATTGTTGATTTTGACAGCTTCATAAAAATTTTCAAAGAGCACTTGATGGCATTGGCAGACGAACTTGGCGCCGTCAACTTCTCTTCCTTCTGTTTAATTTATCAATCAAATATTAGAAACAGTGGCCTGTGTATCGAAATCGCAGGTTTAGATTTCTCGAACACCGCCGACAAGATACGATTTTCAGAAAATCCATTTTTTCCGTATTATGTCGCCATGGCAGAGAAACACGGATTCTTTGTAGACTACAACGCCCCGTGGAGGCTAGTTTTTAATCTTGCCTCACATGTGATAACTGCCAGACCTTGGTGGTCAGGACTTTTTTCATTTTTTAACAATGCATTTAGTAAATCTTATCAACAAGATCTCACGATCTTAAAAAATATAGCCTTCACTACATACAGAGACTTCTCAAATCGCTTTCCATCTTTTATGAGTAGCAAGCTGAACACCAGTGGTTGTGTAGTCAGAAAAAAGATCACTCGCCAGAAGTATACGAAAGAAGAGTTTGATAAGAATTATCCAGATAGATACTGGATTAGTTTGTACGTTGATTTGAAAAATCAGGAAAAGAATCTGAACTTTAACGACAACGAAATAGACAAAATCAAAAAAAAGTCACTTAATTACAAAAAATATGTTGACACGAGGAGTTCTTTGGGTTATATTAATAAAGTATTCCAAGATATCCCGTCAGTTGAAGGGTCTTACTATTATCTCTACAATCAATTTTCCAACAGAGACCAAGACCCGCTGCCATTCGGAGACTTTGACGAGTACATAAGAGAAATCGTTAAATCCTACAAACAAATATAGAGAACAAATTGCTTTTTCAAACACTTGACGACAAAAAAGAGTGCGTCGGAATCTACGATGGAGATCTGATCTTCAATCAAGAACTCTCAAAAGACCTGACTCACACTTGGTCCTACTCGGGATTCCTCGAAAACAGAGAGATCGAGTATGCTAAGCTGTATTGTGGAGGTTCAACCCTAGATAAGGTATGCCCAGAGGCCCTGACAGAGCGCTGGGAGCGCACGAGTGATAAACTCAAGGCTTTTATCAAGTCCTTTCATACGGCCGGCGTATCGCTCGATGAGAACTGTTTTTTCGACTTAGTTCCCAAAAAATTCCTGATTGAATTTTGTCAAGTTAAAAATCAAATATGCGAACATGTTTTCGATAATTATGAGAGACCCAAAAACTACGATTATCTTCTTTCCCTGTCTGGAATCATCGAGGACATGAAATATCGAAGGCTGAACATAAATCAAAAGAATCTTTCCATGGCAAAAGAAGATCATCGAAAGTTTGCCAAAACTCTAAAACAGCTTGAGCCCTCTTGCAAATTTAATATTTATGGTACCAAGACGGGTAGACTTACGACAGAGCCAAGAAGCTTTCCAGTCTTAACTTTAAAGAAAGATCTCCGCTGTGTCGTAGAACCTCACAACGATTATTTTGTGGAGCTTGACTTCAATGCGGCAGAGTTGAGGACGTTAATCTCCCTACAAGGAAAGCCCCAACCAGAGGGCGACATCCACGAATGGAACATTCAGAATGTTTTTCGAGGGCTAGTAACGAGAGATGAGGCCAAAAAGAGAATTTTTGCTTGGCTATACAACCCCGAGAGCGAAGACTATCTTTGCGAGCGCACCTATGACAGAGGCGGTGTTGTTAAAAAGTATTTCACCGATGGCATAGTGACCACATTCTTCGACAAGAAGATCCCCTCAGCTGACAGAACTGCGCTGAACTATATTATTCAGAGCACTTGTGCCGAAAATGTTTTGCGACAAATGATAAAAGTATCTAATTATTTAAAAGGATGTAAATCATATGTTGTTTTCCCGATCCATGATTCTATTGTACTGGACATTTCAGCAGAAGAAAAAGAAAAACTTCCAGAAATAATAGAAATTTTCTCAAACACCGCGCTGGGGAAGTTCAAAGTCAACATCAGCGCGGGCACCAACTTTGGAAACTTAGAGAGGCTAAATACATGAATATCATAGGGCTAGGGTCAGCCGGCTGCGGAGTCGCCGATGCACTCTCGAAATATCCTCAATACAAAATTTTTAAAATAGATGTTGACATAGAGGGAGATCAGTGTTATAATATACCTATACTTGAGACAGCAGAGGAGTATGAGAATCACAAGTTCCCAAAAATTCACAAGTTCTTTAAAGGGATGGAAGGTAAGACCTTCTTCGTGGTAGGGGGATCTGGAAAGATCTCCTGCTGTTCCTTGCGGATTCTTGAAAAAATTAAGAATTTGCCAATTTCGATTATTTACATCAAGCCGGATTATGATTTGCTAAACAAAGTTCAGAAAATGCAAGATAGAGTTGTTTTTGGGGTACTCCAAGAATATGCTCGATCCGGCGTTTTCGATGAAATCTATTTAATTTCGAACTCTTCGCTCGACTCTGTGCTGGGTGGGGCCCCTGTCATCGGATACTACGAGAAATTAAACGAAGTTTTCGCCACAACGTTTCACATGATAAATATTTCTAACAACACCAAGCCGGTTATCGGAAAAATAGAAAAACCAAAGACCACCAACCGCATTGTTACGATCGGTATTTTCGATGCAGAAAAAAATGAAGAAAAGATGTTTTTTTCCCTTGACAAGCCGCGCGAAAAGTGTTATATTTATAGTATAAGCGAGGACAAGTTGAAAACAGACAGTAACTTGTTCAACAGGCTTAAAACCCAAATAAAATCAAAAACATTAAAGGATCTTAACGTAACATACTCCATTTTCTCTACAGATTATGAATATGATTTGGGATATATCGTAGAAAGAACATCGTACATTCAAACACAGGAAAAAGATTGAGAGCACATTTAGCAGTTTTTAAGAAAAAAGATGGAAGTTTAAGGACCATGAGGTTTGTCTCCTTAGACAACCTTCCAGAAGATTTTTTTACCTCCCAAACCAAGAACCCCGACAAAAAATTGAAGCTTGCGGAAGGAAGCAGTCTTGTTTGGGATTTGGATAAGCAAAACTTTCGTGTCTTTAACAAGAACACGATTATCGGAGAGATTGAGGCTTTTAATGTTGAAAGCTTTGAGAACTCCAAAACAACAAAAACAAACTAGCAAGACGAGAGATTTGTCGTCTTGACTTTAGCCACTGGCACAACTTCATTAATAAAAGGAAAAAAATAACATGGCATTAGATATTGCAAAAATTAGATCGCGACTCGATACTGTAAAAAACAACGGGAAAGCAGGAGGCAGCTTCTGGCGTCCGAAAGATGGTACCCAAATCATCCGCGTCGTCCCGACTTCCGATGGCGACCCCTTCAAAGATTATTGGTTTCACTATAATCTGGGACCCGATCAGAGAGGCGGCTTGCTTTGTCCGAACAAAAATCACGGGGAAACTTGCCCGATCTGTGATTTCAAGGACCAACTCTGGAAAGAGTTCAACAAGGGTCAAGATCCAGATACCATGAAGCTGGCAAAGGACTTAGGCCCACGCCAACGTTTTTTCTCGCCCGTCATGGTCCGTGGCGAAGAAGCGGATGGTATTCGCATCTGGGGTTATGGTAAGGAGGCGTATACTTCCCTTCTTAATCTGGTTTTAAACCCAGAGTACGGAGATATCACAGACACTGATGACGGTACCGACCTGACTCTAACTTACGGTAAGCCCCCGGGGGCTGCTTTCCCAAAGACCACGTTGACTCCCCGTCGACGAACCTCTCCGCTCTGTGATGAGGTAATCGGTGGAGATGAGGAGTGTTCACGCCTGATGAACAACATCCCGAATATTGATGGTCTCTTTCCGAAGAAAACACAGGAGGAAGTGCAGGCAGCGCTAGACGGCTTCATTGCTTCGTTGGATCCCGAGGAATCGGCATCAACTGTAGGTAGCAATGATTCTTACGTCACCCAGCTGATTAGTGATCCGACCGCGACAAAGGGAGTACCCGATGTGGCCAGTGCCTTTAACGAGCTAGTAGGAAACTAATTACCCCCAACCGTTTGGGGCACGCGGTTTAAAATAAGTGCCCCCCATTTTTTAATTAAGAGAGAGCTATGACAAAAGAATATCAACAGCGTCGAGCAACCCGCCTAAGTCGCAAGGCTGCCAAGAGCAAACTAAAAGCTAAGGCTCTACGGATCAAGAATCAACAACAGAAACACGAGGAAGCCGAACTCCGGCGCGTTCGCAGAAAGAATCGGAAAGCCCGGATAGCAGGAGTAAAATAGATGGCAAAGAAATCAACATCAGCCGGCAAGCTCTCTATGGACGAGATGCGAAAACTCATTAACAAGAAGGCGGGCATGAATGTTGCCCACAATCTCAAGGAAGCAAATCCAACAGAGGTTACACAGTGGATACCTACTGGCTCCCGTTGGCTTGACTCAATTATCTGTCGCGGAAAGTTGTCTGGTATCCCTGTAGGAAAGATTACAGAGATCGCAGGCTTAGAAGCAACAGGCAAATCCTATATGGCCGCCCAAGTCGCTGCAAACGCCCAGAAGATGGGTATGGACGTCGTTTATTTCGACTCCGAGTCCGCCATCGACCCCACCTTCCTTGAGAACACCGGCTGCGATCTCGACAAGTTGCTTTACATTCAAGCAACCTCTGTCGAGTTCGTTCTGGAGACGATTGAAGAACTTCTTGGATCGGAAAACCAAATCCTTTTCATCTGGGACTCCTTGGCTTTGACACCGGCGATCTCCGATGTTGAAGGGGACTTCAATCCACAGTCGTCTATGGCCGTCAAAGCTCGTATTCTAGCAAAGGGAATGTCAAAGCTGACACTTCACATTGCGAACACCAAATCAACATTTTTGGTGTTAAACCAATTAAAAACTAACATCACTCGCTCACCTAGCGAGGCTATGACAACTCCGTATGTAACACCCGGCGGAAAAGCGATGATCTACGCATACTCGCTCCGCATTTGGCTCACTGGTCGCAAGGCAAAAGCAAGTTTTGTTCTGGATGAAAACGGATTCCGCATCGGCTCCGAAGTCAAAATAAAGCTTGAGAAGTCTCGATTTGGTACACAGGGCCGCTGTTGCAATTTCCGAATCCTATGGGGGGGAAATCAGGTTAGCATTCAAGACGATGAATCTCTTTTCGAAGCGGTCAAGGGCTCTGACAATATTCTCCAAGCAGGAGCATGGTTTACTATGGTGTTTGCAGACGGATCATCGGAGAAATTTCAAGCCGCCAAGTGGGTGGAAAAAATGCAGAATGATAAATTCAGACAACGCGTTTACCAGATCATCGATGAGGAAGTGATTTATAAATTCGACACTCGCCAAGGAAAGGCGGAAGACTTTTACGAAGAGGAAGCGTGAGAGTTTTGAGATAAACTATCCCCACTTGTCTCTAACTGATTACTTTTTGTAGTTTGACATACTACTTGGTAATATGACCGATGATTTATTGAAACTTAAGTATAACAAGCTTCTTTCAGAACTTAAGTTTGTAGAGGATGATTTAAAATATCACGAGACTTCTTTTAAACAAGAGATGCACACCTTTTCGGAAGAATTTAATAAAAAAATCAAAGAGATGGGTGTTGCCGATAAGTTCCGCGCACCAAATGAAAAGCGAGATCAACCTAAGCAAAATAAGAAAAAAGAAACCCGCGCAGCTTCTAAAGACCTTTTCAAGAAAATAGCCACGGTAACTCACCCAGATAAACTCCTCAACGCTACGGAGCCCGAACGAGAAATAAAAGAAAAGAAATTTTTAGAGGCCAGCAAGGCAGCAGAAGAGGATAAGATCTTCTCCCTGCACAACATAGCGAAAGAGGTGGGAATAGAATTACCAGAAATTTCAGAAATTCATATTTTGCTATTTGAAGACGAAGTCTTGCTTAACAAACAAAAAATCGAAAATCTTAAAAAAACTTGGGCGTGGGCATGGCTGAAAGCGCCCGGCGAAGAGGCAAGAGCATTAATAATGTCTAAATACATAGATTTTCTATTGACAAACCATCCCGTTTAGGGTATAATGTATATACAACTAAGAGATGCGTAAGTCTTTGTGCCGAGCAACAAGTAAGGAAGTCAAATGAGCGACGAGAGAAGTGCCACCACCACCGCGTTTCCTGACGTCGGAAAGCGCCAACCAGACCCAGCATCGCCACCACCGTTCTGTAATTAAAAAGGCTAAATAAATGAAAAACAGAAGTATCATAAAATGGAAATATCCGATTGCGCTTGTCGGCGGAAGCTCACTAAGTGTGGTTTCGGCGATGTTATTAACCTCCCTGATAAAATTCTTCGAGTTTGCGCCGCCTCAATCATCGCTAATCCTAAACGAATTTTTTGGAGAAGGTGTAGGTATAATTCACCTAGTAGCAATTTTTAGTTTAGTCCTGTTAGTCCCCGCGATAGAAGAGTTTCTCTTCAGGCGTCTGTTATGGGGGATGTCTGGATTTCTTTTTAAGCCTACAACTACTTTAATATTGACCTCGTTGTTATTTGCAGCAGCACATCTTAATATTTTACTTGCGTTAGCTTTGCTACCCTTGTCCTTCTTTTTTGGATGGTTGAGACTGCAAACAGGTTCGATAAAACCATGTATAGTTGCTCACGCGGCAAACAATTTAACAGCAGTTCTGCTGACACTTATATAAGAGTTTTAAATGAAAAAGGAAACTAAATGAAAAGAGTAATGATCATCGACGCACTGAACGCATACTTCCGAGCGTACATCGTAAACCCCAGTCTCTCCAAGAACGGTCATCCTATCGGAGGGTACAAGGGGTTCCTCGGGATCTTACAGAAGCTATGTCGAGAAATGAAGCCCGATGAGATTATTATAGCTTGGGATGGGGCAGGGGGTTCTCTGAAAAGGCGCGCCATCAACGCTAATTATAAAGTTGGCCGAAAGCCAATCAGGTTAAATCGAGACGTCAGAGTTCTAACAAAAGACGAGGAGATGAAGAACAAGGTCTGGCAACAATACCGCCTTATGGAGATGCTTAACTTCATGCCCGTGGTCCAGCTGACGGTTGATGCTGTCGAGGCCGACGACGTGATCTCTTACGTGTCTCAAGCCCCGCATTATAAAGGGTGGGAAAAAATTATAATCTCCAGCGATAAAGACTTCTTCCAACTCTGCGACGATGAGACTGTCTTGTACCGGCCAATCCAAAAGAAATTTATGAACAAGCCCCGGCTTCTGGAAGAATTTAAGATTCACCCAACCAATTTCGCTCTTGCTCGCGCCATGGCCGGAGATCCTTCCGATAATCTTCCGGGCGTCAAAGGCGTAGGTCTCGGGACAATTGCAAAGAGGCTCACTTTCTTTGCCGAAGCACACCCAGTGACTATCCCTGCGCTCATAGAGTTCTGCGAAAATGACAATACAGGACTGAGGGCGTTTTCTTCGATCTGCGAGGCTAGAGAAGTAATAGAGGAGAACTATAAAATTATGCAGCTCTACTCCCCGTCTATGTCTTTGGACGACAAAAGTAGAGTAAAGTACACAATCGACAATTTCAACCCAGAGTTTAACAAGACAGAGGTAATTAAACGTATGACCGAAGATGGCTTTGGAAACTGGGATACCTCGGGCTTGTTTTCAACTTTCAAAAGAATTTCAAGTAAAGCTTGACAAACTCAAGCTTAGATGTTATATTAATATAAAATAGGGGTGTTTAATGTCAAAGGAAGACTTTAGCCAATATGGCAAGGACTTTCAAGAAACTTTGTGTCATTTGATTTTGGCCGATCGGCCATTCGCAGATCAGATGTTCGAGGTTTTAAATATTAACTTCTTGGAGCTTAAATACCTCCAGACTTTTGTCCAGCTAGTTAGGAAGTACCGCGAGAAGTTTTCTGTCCATCCGTCAGAAAAAGCGATGACTGCCATCCTGAGAACAGAAATCTCGAACGAAAACGAGTCCGTCCAGCAACAGCTTCGAAATTTCTATGCAAGAATCTCTAAATCTAGGATAGAAGACAGCGACTACATCCGCGAAACCTCTCTTGATTTTTGCAAGAAGCAGAAGTTGAAAGAAGCGATGTTGAAGTCTGTCAAGCTTCTAAAGAATTCGTCATTTGATGAAATTTCACAAGTTATTAACGACGCGCTGAGGCTTGGTTCCGACTCAAATTTCGGCCACGACTACCTAAAAGATTTTGAACAGAGATTCATCTTTAAATCTAGGAATCCAATCGCCACAGGTTGGTCCGAGATCGATGAGATAACTCACCAAGGTTTGGGAAAAGGAGAACTTGGGGTCGTAATCGCCCCCACGGGCGCTGGGAAATCTATGGCCCTCGTCCACATCGGGGCTCAAGCTTTAAAGGCCGGCAAAAACGTAGTTTACTATACTCTTGAATTGTCCGAAACGGTCGTCGGCTCACGATTCGATAGTTGCATAACAAATGTACCTCTTAACGATCTCTCTAACTTCAAAGAAGAAATCTATGAAAAAGTTCAGATGATAGAAGGTAAATTAATTATTAAGGAATACCCCACAAAGTCAGCTAGCTGCCAGACTTTAAAGAATCATGTAGAAAAGCTAGCCAACCACGGCTTTGAGCCAGACATGATACTTGTAGACTATGGAGATTTATTACGTCCGATTTCAACATTAAGGGAGAAAAGACATGAGTTGGAGACTATTTATGAACAGCTTCGAGCGATTGCCCAGACGTCTAAATGTTGTGTCTGGACAGCTTCTCAAACTAATCGTTCTGGATTAAACGCTGAAGTCATTACAATGGAGTCAATTTCGGAAGCTTTTAATAAATGTTTTGTTGCAGATTTCATTTTTTCTATATCTAGAACTGCCGATGATAAGCTGGCCAATACAGGCCGGATCTTTATCGCTAAGAACCGAAACGGTATGGACGGATTGATCTTTCCGATTCACATGGATACTAGTAATGTAACAATCCGCGTCCAGTCCTCGACCGGCGAAACCATCGGCGAAGTTCAGAAAGACGCCAAGAAAAGACAAGAGAAGAAATTAATATCACTGTATAAGAAAACAAAAAATGGAGGTAAATAGATGTCGATTAATACGCTGCAAGAATATACCAGAATAGCTAAATATGCAAAATATCTGCCAGAGAGCAAAAGGCGGGAGACGTGGAAGGAACAAGTAACTCGCGTTTTTGATATGCATAGGGAAAAGTTTGGGGCCAATAAAGAGGCGATGGCACTGATCGAAGAAGCAGAGCTGGCCGTTCAGAAGAAAGAAGTTCTTGGCTCTCAAAGAATTTTGCAGTTTGGCGGAGAGCCAATCTTTCAGCATAACGCCCGCGTATACAATTGCGGCTTTGGACACTTCAGTCGAGTACGAGCTTTCCAAGAACTGATGTACCTCCTCCTGTGTGGTTGTGGTATTGGATTTTCAGTTCAGGCACACCACGTTGCGCAACTTCCCCTCGTGGCGCGCCCGGATCCCCACGCAAATAAAAAATCTTTTGTCGTTCCTGATACGATCGAAGGATGGGCAGACGCTATCGGAGTTTTAGTTACAAGTTACTTTGGTGGTAACCCCGAGTTTGACGAGTACGTTGGTTTCAGAGTTGACTTTGATTATTCGGATATCCGCGAGGCCGGCTCGCCTCTGAGTTCTGGTTCAAAAGCACCGGGCCCCGATGGCCTGCGACGTTCAATCGAAAAAATTAGAGAAGTATTCGACGACCGTCTTGGCGATAGCAGCAGAGTTCGCTTGCAACCCATTGACGTTTATGATATTATTATGCACGCTGCCGATGCTGTCATCTCTGGCGGAGTTCGGCGATCTGCGACGATCGCCCTCTTCTCTCCGGAGGACAAGGCTATGGCAACGGCGAAGACAGGCAACTGGTTTGTTGAGAAC
>TARA_R110000765_G_scaffold119897_2_pt1 | contig 11020 bp, 12 predicted proteins | sample TARA_R110000765 | Tara Oceans TARA_R110000765 (sample SAMEA4398168) | marine metagenome | biome: Polar Biome; feature: [MES] marine water layer (ENVO:01000295) within the mesopelagic zone...; material: water (ENVO:00002006), including particulate matter (ENVO:01000060) such... | reverse complement strand
TGGAGCATTAGCCACATCATTTCAACATAGTCCGCGGCATATCCCCAATCTCGTTTCGAATCAAGATAGCCAAGATATAATTTCTCTTGAATACCTAACTTTATTCTTGCTGCTGCTAGTGTAATTTTTCTTGTAACAAAAGTTTCACCTCTTCGGGGAGACTCGTGGTTGAATAGAATTCCTGAAGATACATGCATACCATAGCTTTCACGATAGTTACGGACTAGGTTATGGGCGAACACCTTTGCGCAAGCATATGGAGAGGCCGGCATTAATGCGGTGTTCTCGTTTTGCGGGTGTTCTGGATTGTCTCCAAACATCTCTGACGAAGATGCTTGATAAATACGGGCATGCGGGACTATATGTCGAGCAGCCTCTAGGAGGCGGAGCGTACCCATAGCGATTCCATCAACAGTTGACTCTGGTACTTCAAAGGATACTCGAACATGAGATTGGGCGCCCAGATTATAAATCTCATCTGGCTTGTATTCTTGTAGCAGGCGCCACATACAGCCTGTATCGTTTAATTCAAAATAGCGCATTTCAAATTCTTCGTGTCCGAAAACATCATTTAATCTTTCAGTGCAGATCGTTGATGTTCTTCTCTTAAGGCCAACAACCCTGTATCCTTTTTCTAAGAGGAACTCTGCAAGGTATGAACCATCTTGCCCAGTAATACCTGTTATCATTGCTGTTTTAATGTTCTTGTCCGTACCAATCATAAGTTTTCCTAAATCCTTGCTCAAATGTTGTAAACTGGAAATCCCCAATAAGCCCCAGAAGCTTTTTGCTGCACCCGTCTTTGCGATATTGTCCCTCATATTTTCCATTAAATTTAGGGATTACTTTTTTTCCAGAAACTGTAAGTCCTATATCTACCATGCTTTTAATACTAAGGTTTTCTTTTGGTGCCACGATCAGCGGAATATCTGAGTTGTGCTTTTCCAAAAGAATTGGTATAATCTTTGTCAGATCATCGACATACATTTGTTGCCTGAGTGGTCGACCGGTCCCCCAAAATTCTACATTACTTCCATTCGGTGCAGAGAATATCTTTTTTATCAATGCCGGAACAAAATGCGAACTATCGATGTCAAAGTTATCATCAGGTCCGTATATATTTGATGGACAAAAGCAAGAATAATTTAACCCATACTGTTCCCTGTAAGAATTGCTCTGTACGAAAAGCGCTCTTTTGGATAACCCATACGATAGATTAGACTTAGCAGGTGGTCCGGAAAGTATATCTTTTTCTGTAAATGGGTAATTTGCATTAAAAGCTGGAAAAGAACAAGTACTTAGCGCTGAGAGCGTTCGTTTGACTCCATATTTTTGTGCGGCGTGTATAACATTAGTATTGATCATAACGTTTTGATAATAAAAATCAGCTTGCTTTATAGTGTTTTCCTTTATTCCTCCCACTTTTGCAGCCAAATGTATGACCGCATCTGGCTTAATGTCTTCATACATTTTTTGACAACTCTTTGGATCTGTCAAATCATAGTCCTTCGAAGAAATATAGTTCCAGTCAGGCTTGACTTTTTTCAATCGGGATCCCAAAAATCCGGTACCGCCTGTTACTAACACATTAGTAAACATCATTATCTTCACTAAAAAAAATATCTGAGTTTATTGCTTTGTCGCAAATAAATAAATCATAGTGGGGCTTGCGTAAGTGCAGTTCTGTATATTTTACGCCCCATTTCTTAAGCTGATTTGTTGTCAATTCGGTCCAATCTATACCTGTCGTGCTTCCACGGGCTGTCCAATATACAATTTCATTTCCCGCGTCGTATAATCCATTTATCCTTTTTATGTTGGAAAGAAAAGGAACCGCATCTTTATACTCTCCATCTGTATTTGTGCAAATAGTGCCATCAATATCAACAAAATACCTCATCAATCCCCCTTTAAAATTCTATAACTATCAGAATCAAAATGCTGAGTAGAGAACTCAAATAGCTCCGAATCCTCAAGTGCAACCATCTGGTGCCTTAATCCCGTGTATACATAAAAATTATCACCGGGATTTAATATTTTTTGTTCTGCCTTCTCTAGATCATCATTATCTGAATAATATACCGTCATCTTTCCAGACTGTAAGTAAAATACCTCATCTTTTATCTTGTGGTGGTGCCATGAACATTTTTTGCCGGCATTAAAGTAAAGTAACTTCCCGCAATATTCTTCCTTATTAACAATCCAGCGCTCCCAGCCCCAGCCTTTATCAACATGTTTCATCGGCATGGGGTTTACCATACTGTTTTTCCTCCATCAATAACCATATTTTCTCCAGTCATATAACTACTAGCATCTGAACATAGGAACACAATTGCTCCCTTGTATTCGTTAATATCTGCCATTCTTCCCATCGGAATAATTCCAGATAGTTTTTTAACGAAATCTTCTGGGTGGTCATTGAATACGCCCGTTGGACTCAGAGAGTTAACGCGAATGTTTTTCTTGGCCCAATATACTGACAAATATTTTGTCATACCAATGATTGCCCACTTTGCAGCAGAATAAGTTATTGGCTTCACATTTTGCTGCTCATCTGGGATTCCTTCTTTTCTGTATATTCTCTGATCTGGAGCTATTACTCCCAAGTCAGAAGATATGTTAAGAATAACACCTCCGCCTGATTCTAGCATCTTTTTTCCAAATGCTTGAGAACAATAAAAAGCGCCATTGAGAACGGCGTCAATGCCTTCGTTCCAATATTCCGGTGTCATAGTTTCGAATCTACTTTCCACTGTCAGTCCGGAATCTTTTTTGACTTTTGGATCTTTTGCTGCATTGTTAATCAAAATATCAACTTGACCACACTTATCTGCAACGGCATTAACCGAAGCCGGATCTGTGACATTCATGTACAAAGCAACAGAAGATCCTTCTCCGTATTTCTCGTTTAAATATCTTGATTTTTCCTCAACCCTGTCCAGATGATGATCTGTCAAGATCACCTTCCCGCCATACTCTATAATCGCTTCAGCGTGTTTGGGGCCAAGCAATCCGCCGGCGCCTGTTATTAGTGCGGTTTTTCCCGTCAAATCAAAAAAGTTACTCATTTATGCTCCTCAAAACATCTAGATGTTTTGATATTGTTTCTATTTCTTTTCCTTCTGTCTCTCTTGCTGTCTGCAATGTGAAAACATTAGAATAATTAAATTTTCTTAGCTTATCAAATATAAGTTTAAAATTAGTGTCACCGGTGGATGGAGGGACTGTTTCTCCCCGCAAAGTGCGATCCTTGAGATGAACATTCGATATCCTAGAAAATAATCTCTCGATGTATTCTTCGTGATCAATTCCACACGACGTTATATTCCCAGTGTCATAAGTCACGCATACTGCATCTGAAATCTGAAGAATCTCTGATAGCTTTTCAATTTCAAGCTCTGCCTCTATCGAGAATTTTAAATCTGGGTATCTGCTAACAAATGTTTTTAAAATTTTATTGAACTTATCTCTTTTTATATCATCTTCAACCGAACTATCTTCCAATAGTGGAATTGTAACAAATTTCACATTGTTTCTGATTGCGGCTAGGCAAATAGGATTTAAGTTATCGTTGACGAATTCAAAGTCATCAATGCGTTCATCCACTAAGTTATCTGCGCAGACGGAATGAATTGGATATTGGGAAAGGTCATTTTTAAAAAACGGATTATCAAAAAAAGACTTTTTAGTTATAATCCATTCTATGTGGTTAAGGCCTAGTTTTGAAAGATTAGAAAATTCTTCTTTCCAATTAGTAGGACACTCCTGAAATCCCTCCAAGGGGAGTGACAGTCTTCCTTGAATTATTCCTATATTCATCAAAACTTCAACTGATATGGTGACTTATCTTCACCTGTAAAAATAGCATTATAGTATCTTGCCTGTTTTTCGATGTCAAGCCCTACGTTTTCGCTCCATTGGCTTAGGATTTGTTTTGTTATTTTACCGTACTTTCCGTTTCCTACGTCCTTGCCATTGTATCTCATAACAGGAAGTACACAGAACGGGGTCGCAGTTACAAAACATTCGTCTGCTGTCATCAGGTCATAGGGTTCAATGTTTTTTTCTACGCATTCAATTCCAAGCTGAGAGCAAACTTCAAAAACGTATTCCCTACTGATTCCTCTAAGAATATTTCTACCTTCTGGAGTAATCACTACTCCATCCTTAACGATAAAAATATTATCGCCCGTTCCCTCTGCGATGAATCCATCTGGATCTATGAGCATTGCCCAGTTATCCTTGCCCTCATAAAGAGATGCTTGTATGTTGGCCATCTGGTAATGTATCCGACTTCTATTTTTAATCTTGGGTTCCAGTAGGTGTGCCGGTATCGCCCTCTGAGGAACGAGAACTAGATTAATACCAGTATCATATAAGTGAGATAGGTTCTGGATTGTCCATCTTAATGGGTAGTTTGCAATTATTACATTTGGGCCCGGAGGTGTTCCTACCTTTCCCTCATAAATTGGAATTAGGCCGCGGGAGACGTTTATCATAATACGGTCTTCATCGTAATCTTCAAAGCAATGCTTGTTGATTTCAATTGTTTTATAGACAGCCTCTTCCATCTCATCGATTGTCATCTCCAGTGGTATTCTGGCATATCTTATAGAAGTATAAAGTCTCTCTAAGTGTTCTCTTAGTTTAAACTGCTTCTTATTAAAGGATCTTGTCATTTCAAAAACCATATCGCCGAACATCAGCGCAGAGTCATAAATCGAAACTCTAGCCTCTGAATCTGGTACAAATTCTCCATTAAAATAAACTAATCTTTGCTTGTTATTCACGATTCAATCCTTTGAGGTTATATAAAAATTTACAAATTTCTAAGTCTTCTTCATTATCTATTTCAAACATTTTCCACGAATCCATTAGCGAAAATCCAATCTTTCCAAACAATCGATTATTAGATTCTTTAAATTTTTCTGCTCTAAAACAATAAGCAGATCCGTTTTCTACTATCTGAGGAGTTACGTCTTGTCTTCTTTGGCGGTTATTGTGATCATAATTCAAGCTTTCTGGTGGGTTTTTCATACTCCAAATGAAAAAATCGCTCAGGGGGCTAGCCGTAAAAGCCGAATCTAAATCATCTTTTATTACTTTTTCGATTAACGCGTCAATATCCGACACTTCTCTCAACGGAGAAGTGACTTGCAACATAACCACTAAATCGATTCCATCTACAGATTCTATAAAATGATTTATAGCCTCTTCGGTCGATGACGTATCTTGTGAAAGTTCGCTGGGTCTTTTTATTGTTTTCGCACCACATTTATCGGCGACATCTAAAATTTCTCGATCATCAGATGAAACATAAATCTCGTCTATTAAAATAGATTCTTTACAAACATTAATAGTTTTTTCTATAAGAGGGCTGCCGTGGAAATCAACAACATTTTTCTTATAAATTCCTTTGCTTCCGCCACGAGCGGGAATGAATGCTACTACTTTCATATTATAAAAAACTTTCCAATGCTTCCTTTATCTCATCAAAGGAATTATCACTAACCTTAATATAACCGTTTTTGTCGTGCCTGTCAACAAAAAATTTCTTATAAATAACCTTAGTTGTCTCTTTTGGCATCCAATCGACCATTTGCCCTTTGAACCTTTTCATCGTTAAAGGAATAAGGCTGACAGTCTCACCCTTAAATGGTGCGGATATCATATGATCAATATGCGCTTCTTCTACTCCCATCCCAGAGAGCTCAAAAATACATGCTACATTACAAAATACCATATTTTTTTTCATCGCCGCGGCGAGTGGCCAAATTCCCGCATCACAGGACACAAAGGCCTTGCAATTCTGTAATATAAAAAGATAATCCCTCAAAGTCCATAAAGGCTCACCTTTATTATTGAGATATTTTGTAAAATCAACTATATTTGGATGTTCGTAGTCAGTACCAAGTTCAGAATTACTATATTTTCCCGGCAGGGGTGCTTGGTTTTTATCACCAATTTTTATTACTTTATGTCCCAAATTAGCATAATGCAGCGCCAACTTATGAAATATTTTTGGGTCCACAAATCTTTGTGGCTCTGAATTGCTTCCGTCAACTCTTTTCCACCAAGTACCTTCTTCTCTGTGAAATAAAACTATGGCATCTTTTGGCAAGTTAAATTTATTTTCGTAAGACTCCGAATCAAACTTTAGCGTCACATCTAGATGTTTTTGTTTTTCTAAATAATCCCAATTACATTCATAAGACAGCGGAAAAGCAGGATATACATTGGGCATATAAATATCTTGAACATTTGATTTATCACCCGAAGGAGATGAGTCAACTATGCCTTCGAAGAATTTTACATTCTTTTCGCAAATCCCATCAATGCATAATACAAAATCTTTTTGCCATTCATTTTCAACATACACTTCAATACTTGACGGGTCAATATTATTTGACTTAAGGTACATTGCTAGACCAATTGTGTGCTCCGCGGAGTTTCCTATTGAGTTTTCGTGGCGCCAGATTCCAAATTTCATTTGTTTTTCCAGAACGAATAAATGCCTTTTTCTAGTTCATATTCAGACCAAATAAATCTCTCTCTTTTTGGCTGTCTGCTCGCCCATTCCCACATATTACTCAAACCTTCTCTTAAGTCGACATTTTCCTTGTAGTCTAACAAGTCAATTGACTTTTGATAGGTTGGGTAAGAATATTTTACTTCGTGTCTATTTTCGAGATGAACTTTATTTCCAGAGCCCATCACTTCAATCAATATATCAGCTGCTTCATTTATGGAGTATTCTTTGATTCCCCCTAGATTAACAACTTCTTTTGATGTATTTTCATTTATTGCAGCATTCCACATTGGCTCCAAACAGTTGTCAATATAGCTAAATGCTCTTTTTTGTTCACCGTCGCCGAAGATAGTCAAACTTTCTCCGTTTAGATGCTGATACATCCAGATGCCTAAAACATTTCTATATTTGTCCCAAATATTCTGCTTAACGCCATATACATTATGGGGCCTAATTATGCACCAATCTAATCCGTGTTGTTCTCCGGCAATCCTAATATCCATCTCGCATGCGTACTTTGCCACGCCATATGGATCAATCGGTTCTAGTAAGTCTGATTCATCAAATGGGACTTTCCCTTCGCCATAAACCGCCAAAGTAGAAGTAAAAATTAACCTCTTTACATCATATTTTATACAATTATTTACAATCTCGGCTGTTGCTAGCAGGTTGTTTGTATAGTTATACTTTCTTATAAAAGGGCTTAAGCCCTCTGCCGCGTATGCTGCGAAATGGTACACATAGTCCGGTTGATGTTCCTTGAAGATATCACTGATGTCGGACGCAATGTCCTTATTATAAAAAACTACATCATTATTTACATTTTCAATATATCCCCCGGATAAGTTATCAATGCCTATTACAGTGTGGGTTGTGTTTTCTATGATCCAATCTGCTAATCGTGAGCCCAATAGTCCAGCTACGCCGGTTATTAATACTTTCATTCTTCCACCATCTTTTTAAAAATCTTATCAATATTATTTTTATTTTTGGCACGTCCTTCGTTTGCCTTTCTTAGTCTTTTTTCGTTGACAATAAATTTAGCTAAGTTAGGATCATCACTATGGACTTGCTCTAATCTTGCCCTGTCTGATTCCCCAATATTAATGTCATTAAAAATTAATTGTTCCAATTCTTCGACAATTGAATTTTCGTCAAAAGTTCTTTCCTCAGATAAATATTCATAACCATGCTCCAAAAAGCATTCCTTTATTAGCGAGGATATTCTTTTCCTTATACTAGAAATTACTTCCACTTGGTGTTTTGCATTCTTTTCTTTGTTATCTTTGGTGAAAAAAAACAATTTTATATTCTCTGTCACTAGTCGATCAAGAAGAGCAGATAGGGTATCAATATTGGTAATTCTTTGTTCCGTCATTTTACTTCCTTATGAGTGAGTCCTAAGTTTTTCCCTTATTGGAATTTCTGTATCTTGTACAATCTTAAAGTGACTGCCAAGTGCTAATTCTACTGTACGGATGTCAGACACTAGACGACGGAAATCTCCAACCTCTAAAGAAGCAGACTGATCTGAACCATACATTGAGCGATCTAGAGTGATGTGCCTTTCTAAAGATGTTGCTCCGAGTGCTGCTGCCGTGACACTGACGACGCGTCCAGTCTCGTGGCCACTGTACCCTATATCACACTCAAATGCAGTGCGCAAGGTACCCATTACTCTAAGGTTGGCATCCTCATTTTTCATAGGATAAGTACTATTACAATGCATTAATTCAAAAGGACAGCTGTGCTTTCGAAATACTTCAACGGCGTGACTGATTTCTTCCATCGTACTCATACCAGTAGATATGAAAGTGTATTTTCCTTCTTTTGCCACATCTTCTAATAGATCGTCATAAGTTAAAAGTGCGGATGCTATTTTATTGTATTTTAAATCATATTGTTTTAGGAACTTTTGACTTTCCAAGTCCCAAGCGCTTGCGAACCATTCGATTCCCAACTCCTTACAATAGCTGTCAATAATTTTATATTCTTCTTTTCCAAATTCAAGACCATTTTTTTGCTCTCGATTTGTTGTTCCCCAAGGACTTTCACGAGGTCTATCTAGATCATCTTTTGAATAAACAACATCAATAGTCCTTTTTTGGAATTTAACCGCATCCGCGCCAGATTCCGAGGCCTCCTTGATTAGTTGTTTTGTAATGTCTAAATCTCCATTGTGATTAATTCCAATTTCTGCTATGATAAAAATACTCATTTTAATTCTCTCTTTTTTGGTATGGTTGGTGCAATATATTCATTCGTTGCCGCGATGCGGCGGCTGCTCCAGAGTTCCAGTGTGTGCCGGTCGGCCGCGGCTTGTTCTTTATAATTTTTTATAAACTCTGTTTTTTGACTAGGGGACATGTCCCTGATTATAGCCTCAATTGTTTGCTTTTCGAGCATAGAACACACTCTGCGAAGTAGGTGTTCAGACTTTTGGCCGCCCGTGAAGAACGCGGTGACGGCATCATCAATTAAATTGTGAGTTTGCAAAATATTTGCACATATTTGCATTATACCTGTTATTCCGAACTTCCAGCTATATCTTACCATCGATGGAAATAATTTTCTTTGCCTAAGAAACGCGGCGGGGGAATATATTCTCGTCAATGCGATTGCATCTCTGATTTTCTCCTTCCACTCTAAAAGCTTTGAATGAGGGTGATCGCACTCATAAAATGGGACCTCTCCGTCTGTTAGCCAATAATCATCATCAAGTGGCCCATAACCCGGTACCTCAAGTCCTTTGGATTTTGCGATTGTATAGACTTCTGCTCCCGGATAAATTTGAGCAACTCCAATATCATCATAATATAGATAATTATTATTTTGCATTTCTTGTACAAAATCTATCGTTTCCTCTATTGTCTCCTCTGATTCTCCGGGAAGACCTACAATCAGAAACGCGGTCGTCTTGATGTTCCCCTCGGCAAATAGGGAAGTAGCATATCTAATATGATCTTTGTTAATTCCCTTCCTCATTCCCTTCATTACTTCATCCGCACCAGACTCAAGGCCGAAGAGCACATGAGTAAAGCCAGCCAATTCCATTTTCTTCACTAGTTCCCTAGAGACCGGTCGGAACCTAGCACTGCAAGTAAAGGTTGTTTTAATACCTCGTTTTATAATCTCGTCACACATATCCATCGTGTATTGTTTGTTTATCATAAACGCATCGTCGTGTAACCATATTGTGTTTATCGTTGGGCACATCTCTAGTATTTTTTCAACCTCGTCAGCGACATCTTCTGGCGTCCTATATCTGACTTTTCTGAGGGACATATGATCCAGCACACAGAAGTTGCACTTGAACGGACAGCCTCGCGAGGTCAGCAAGTTTGCTGTGGTCTTCCCTTCCCACAAAAATATTTCGTGTTTCGGAAAGGGTAAAGTATTTAAATCAGGAATCAAAGCGCGTTCTGATGTCTTAATTATTTCTTCTCCATCATAATATGCTATTCCGTTAACGCCGGCGATTGGGCTCTTGTTTTCAATACATTCTAACAATTCCTGTAGCGTTTCTTCTCCCTCTCCAACTACAATAATTGCATCTTTATATTTATTGGCTAGTTGTTTCCACATAATTGTCGGATGAATTCCTCCCAATATAATCTTGGTTTCGGGGTGGTTTTCCGAGATATAATCTACCAGCTTGAACGAGCTAACTCTACTGTGGGTCATAATCGAAATCCCGACCACATCTGGTTTAAATTCGAACATGACCTTTTTTATTTCAGTAAGGCATATTTCAGTTGAAACATTATTCAAAAACCTAGATTCTACTTTGTGGTTTGTGTGTTTTTCCAGATATGAATGCAAATATGCTATCCCCAAAGGATAGTGGCTGTCCGGTGCATCCTCTGTACGACTACTGTCTTCGATGCTTGTGCATGCTAATAAGATTTTCATTTTTTAATTTCTCCGAGTTCAAAGACACCATACCAAGCATCTTTCTTTAGGTTTATAATTCTAATATTTCTTTTTTTTGCTGATTCTTCCAAGATTTTCAAATCATTGATTAGATTAACATTTTCTTTTTGCCATCCATTATCATTAGGCGGCCGGGTGCCATTGGCGTATCCAATAGAATAATCCAAATCCATACCGGTAATATATATAGGATTGCATCCCATAATAATTGCCGCGGCGATTGCATGAAGAATAACAGTGTCTCCCGGACTATAATGCGACTCGTGCCCAGAAATTTTCTGTAAATTCTCTTGAATTGTCAATCTTACTCTTTGCGGGGGCGAAAATTTCATATCTTCTCTCTCGTTAGGAGTTATCTTCCACAACGTTTCTAACTGTCTGGCCTCTGCTTGAACAGTCTCCTTGTTCTGAATTCGGTGGCAACAATTTTTAACACTTTTGGCGCCAATTGTGCTTGCAGGGAGTTCCCAACGAATTGGAGGAAACATCGATCCTGCGTCGGTTGGGTTCCACATCTTATTGTTGTTTCCATAATAAGTAAATTTATAATCTTTTTTG
>TARA_R110000765_G_scaffold77297_3_pt1 | contig 11025 bp, 16 predicted proteins | sample TARA_R110000765 | Tara Oceans TARA_R110000765 (sample SAMEA4398168) | marine metagenome | biome: Polar Biome; feature: [MES] marine water layer (ENVO:01000295) within the mesopelagic zone...; material: water (ENVO:00002006), including particulate matter (ENVO:01000060) such as...... | reverse complement strand
AACACTTTAAATGCTTTAACTATTTTAAATAATAGACTATTGAGTATTAAGCCTCCATATATTAGGGTTGGAGTTGATTATTTTAGGAGTAATGAAACTGTTGACAACAGAAATGTTTTAAGAACAGAATTAATTCCCTGGAGTAAAGCAACAATATCTGATGACTATTCAAATGAGATATTTGAAACAATGCCTAAATATATTGGTTTTGGGTTATTTCCAGACAACAAGAATTTTGAAAAAACAAAATACGGAAAATATAATCAATATTCTGAATTTTCTCACTTAGCTTATGATGGGGATGTTAATCAAGATGATATTCCTTGGAGTATAAATTTGATTAAACATTTATGGGGAGAGCAATGGGAGCTGGGTTTAATATATATGAAAGTACTTTATTTGCATCCTAAACAAATATTACCAATTTTATCTTTAGTAAGTAGTGAAAGGGAAACTGGTAAAAGTACATACGGAGATTGGCTTGGTATTCTATATGGTGGAAATGTTTGTGTAATCGGTCCGAGTGATATAAGTTCAAGTCACAACTCAACTTATGCTGATAAGAATATTTTAATAATAGAGGAAACTAAGATTGACAAAGCTGCTGATTTGGAGAAGATTAAGACAATATCAACAATGAAGAGAATATCTGTTAATCCAAAGCACGTTAAGGAATATATGCTTGATTTCTATGGTAAGGTAGTTATGTTTTCTAATCACGAAGATAGATTTGTTAGGATTGATGAAGAAGAGAATAGGTATTGGGTTTTGAAGATACCAACTTTAAAAGGGAAAGCAAATCATAATATATTATCTGATTTAACAAAAGAGATACCAAAGTTTTTAAAATATTTGGAACAGATGGATGAAGTTGATTTTACTAAGTCAAGAATGGTTTTTACACAAGAAGAAATTAATACTAATATATTAATTAAAACTAAAGAAAATAGTAGAACTGGAGCTCACAAAGATATATTGATTAGGTTAGAGCAGGAGATGAAAGAACACGTAAATAAAGAGTATATATATTTTAGACATGAGGATTTACATAGAAAATATTTTGAAAGAACAAATTATTCTGTTTCATACATTAGAGATGTATTAAGAAATGAATTAAAGATGAAAATGGATACAAAAACATTTAATCCACTTATTGACGAAACAGATAGGCACATACAAACAAGATGTTTTAGAGTACTTAATAAATACTACGAATCACAAGAAAAATCAATAACAAATAAATATGAACCAAACTTTTAAAAAAATGAACAAAACATCTAATTATATGTCTAAGATTGACAAATATAGCTTTTCAGAATGGAAAGAAAAAAAAGGTAAATATAATGGAAGATTAATGTTTCAGTTATGGGTAGACTATTTATCTGTTGAAAAAAACTTTAATGATTTTAATTGTAAAATAACTGAAGATGAGAAAATAAGAACAAAAGATGATATAACTCAATATAAAATTGTAGATTTAGATTCTAAAAATTGGAATAAATTTATGTTATTATGCAGAAATAATAATATGTATGCAAATGATTTAATAAATATTTTAGTTAAAAAGTTTAATAATAAAGGCTATTGTATTGAAACAACATTAAAAGTATGAAAAAATTAATTAAAAGAATATTATTAGAGATGGCATTAATACCAAATGACAAGTTATTACATTTCTTTTACGGAAGTATAATAGCAACACCATTAGTAATATGGGGTACAACAATGCAGGCAATAGGATTTATGATATTTATATCAATAGGAAAGGAAATAATAGATGCAAAGATGAGATTTAGTCCACCTAACGTAATTGATGCATTATTTACATTTTTACCTACATTATTATTGTTAGCAGTAAAATTATTATCTTTGTAAATATGAATAAGGTATTTATGGGTTGTTGGGTAAGTGATACTACAAGGAAAAAGTTAAAAATAGCTTGTGCAGTTCACAATGTAAATCAAGGGGATGTAATGGATTTACTACTTATAAAATGGTTAAAACAACCAAATATTGAAGATGATATTAAAGAATTAATTAATGAGTAAAGAAAAAAACACAAGAAAAAGCAATTTTGAATTACTTTTAGATGATGTTAAAGGAAAACATTCTAAAAAAGTAAATGCTATTTTACTAACTCAAGGAGAAGGAGATGAAGAAGCTTTTATGGTAAATTATTTTAAAATATTAGAATATGTTTCTCCAAAATTACAAAGAAGAGAAATAATTGAGGAAGAAAGAGATTCAACAATAACAATAGAGCATACGTTCAGAAAACAAAAAGAATAAGGGAGGCATTTATTTTAGTTTAAGGTTTAATAATTATAGTTTTTTCATAGGAGCTGTCTCCCTTTATTTTTAATATATGAAGTTTAAAGTTAGTAAAACATTTGATGGAATTTACGAAGCATATACATCAAATTTATATAGATTAATAGTTGCTTACGGAAGTTCAAGAAGTGGTAAGTCTTATTCTATTATGCAATTATTTTGCATGATATTAATTCAAAAAAAAAATTACAAAATTACAGTTTGGAGAGGAACAAGAGTTGATGCGGTAGGGACAATAATGGAAGATTTTAAATCAGTAATATCAACAGACCCTTATCTTTACCAACGATTTGTATTTAATAAAAAAGACGCTACATTTACTTGCAAAAAAACAAGTTCAATAATTCATTTTATGGGTACAGATGTTATTTCTAAAGTATTAGGAATGACACAAGATATTAGTTTCTTTAATGAAATATCGCATTTTTCAGAAGATGTTTTTCTACAAATAAAACAAAGAACAACAGATTTAATATTTTCAGATTTTAATCCATCAAGAGAATTTTTTATTCAGAAATACGAACATCATGAATCAAGTAAATTTATTAGGTCTACTTATAAAGATAATATTGACTTTTTAAGTGATGGTATAGTTGCTGATTTAGAATCATATAATCCTTATGAAAATGAAAGTACTTATGTAGAAAATGGTAAATTAATGCATAATGGTTTTGAAGTAGCTGATAATAATATACCACCACCAAATAAATTTAATATTCACAATAAAACATCAAATTTATATATGCATTTGGTTTATGCTTTAGGATTAAAAGCTGAAAAACCTAATCGTGTATATAGAGAATGGGCAACTTGTACTGATGAGTTTTTCAATAATTTACAACAAGAAAGTTATTTTGGTTTAGATTTTGGAATAAGTAGTCCTACTGCAATTGTTGAGGTTAAATGGGATGGAGATAGAACTTTTTATTTACATCAAAGATTATACAAACCATCATCTATAATGAGGATGCCACTTTACGAATACATAAGAACAATGATGAGTCCAGAAATATCTGATGAATCATTAATTGTTTGTGATTCAGCAAAAAAAGTAATGGTTGACGAACTTAAATATGCTGGTCTTAAAGCTGTTCCTGCAGTAAAAGGTGCAGGAAGTATTGACAGAAGAATAACTCAAGTTCAAAGTTTTAAGATTGTATATACTGATTCAAGTTTAGATTTAGAAGAAGAATATTATAGTTACTCTTATAAATTAGATAGATACCAACTTGTTACTGACGATATAGACCCGAAATGTCAAGACCATTTAATGGATGCAACTGGATATATATTAAGTTATCTTATAGGTTGGCTCGGGATTAGGTTTAAGTAAAAAAAATTCATTAGCTTTGTAGCTTAATGAATAGCTTATGAATTTTCTCGGTTTAAACGTAAAATTTCCTATTTTTCCTATATGGAATAGGAATAACAACGGAACTAACTTCTATGATGTTAAAGAATTTAACAACTGGACAAAAGATACAGACAACCTTAGAATTGCACAAACACATCCAATATTAACACCTGCTTTATTATTTGTTTCTAAACTTTTTAGTCAAGCTAACTTTAGAGTTATTAGGAAATCTACAAGAGCTGAATTTAAAAATTCTTCTTTACTTAAATTATTAGATAATCCAAATGTTCAGCAAACAAGAGCTGATTTATTAGAATCTTTAATGTTTACTCAAATTGCAAATGGCGTTGGAGTATTATATACAAAAAAAAATGTATTTACAGATACAGTTAATTCAATTTATGTACTGGATTATTCATTAATTACTTTTCCTGATAGTTTAGATAAAAATAATTATATAAACAAAAGTCAAAACGAAAAATATTTAAATACAGAAATAATATATGATGAAGATGAAGAGAACATAAAAATTAAATTAAGAGATTTAATGTTCTTTTATGACTTACCAAATGCAATGCATAGGAATCCATATTTGGCTGAAAGTAGATTGACAGGATTAAAACAAACTTTACTAAATACACAAGACAGTTTAATTGCCAAAAACATTATACTTAAATCTAATGGTAAAGAAATGATTAGCGGTGTAAAGGAAGGTTTCCCGTTAAACAAAGAAGAAAAAGACCAGATAGAAAGAAATTACCAGGATAATTATGGTTTAGGTTTTAATAGAAAAAGAGGACTTGTATTAAGTGCAAGTGTAACTCATAAATCTTTACACATTGCATTACGTGATTTAGGATTAGATGAATCTGTAAAAACTGATGGAAATATAATATATACAGCTTTACATATACCAAAAGATATTATAAGTTTAGAAGCTAAAAAAACCACATATAATAACTTTAAGGAATCAATGGTTTCTTATTTACAAAATGAAATGCAATCAAGTTTAGATGCATTTTGTGCAGTATTTAATAAAGTATTAACAGAAGAAGGACTTGAGTTAGAAGGAGATTATGAGCATTTACCTATTATGCAATTTATATTAATTGAAAGATATAAAGGTGTATGGGAAAGAGGAAATGCATTAAATATGTTAAGAGTATCAGGACTTCCAGATGATGTTGCATTAGAAATGGTTGGTATGGATAAAAACATTAATTTAGCACCATTACAATCAACATCAAATCCAACTGAAGAAAATATAGAAGAAGAAGATTTAACTGATGATCAGGAAGAAAAAATAAGACAAGCAATAAATCAAGAGATATGAGTTTAGAAATAGTAAAAAGCAATTTAAGAAAAACAATAGAAGGTAATAATTCAGACCCAAGTGTTATTGCTCAACTAAAAAGAAAATTATTATCACTTGAAAAAAAAACAATAAATAAATAGTTATGTATAATGTAATAGGTAAGTCATTCGAAACAGAAAAAGAATATTTTGATTTTATTGTTAATAATGAAAAATTAATTATTGATACTAAAAAGTCTGAAATGAAAATGGCAGATGGATTTGGTTTTTTAACAACTTTGCTAAAAAAAGATTTTACTTCTAAAGAACATAATATAAATACTAATGCAAAAGAAATATTGGTTAAGATTGCAATAAACTCTACTAATATTTTAGATTCTCACGAAGATGTACATATTCCTGGAATATGGGATAAGTCATTAAAAGAAAGAGGTAGTAATATGCTACACTTACAAGAACACATAAGAAAATTTGACCACGTTATATCAAAAGGAGAAGATTTAAAAGCTTACACAGATACAGTAAGTTGGAAGTCTTTAGGTTTTGATATGGAAGGAAATACAGAGATTTTAACTTTTGATAGTTTAGTTAAAGAATCTCAAAACAAACAAATGTTTGATGAATATATGAAAGGTTCTATTACTGAACATTCTGTTGGAATGCAATATGTAAAATTATTTGTTTGTATTAATCACGATGATTATCCAGAACAAAAACAAAACTATGAAAAATACGCACCAATGGTTGCAAATAGAGAAGAATTGGAAAGAACTAAAATGTTCTACGCAATTACAGAAGCAAAAGCAATTGAAGGTTCAGCAGTATTAATGGGAAGTAATTCATTTACTCCTACAATATCATCAACTACTAAAGAAACAGTAGTAGAAATTAATGAAGAAAAATCAGCTATTGAAAAATGGCTAAAAAGTTAATAGAGCCGAGTAATCACTCTATTTATAAATGAGAGCCGAGTAATCACTCTTGTAATTAAATAAATAAATTAATAATCTTTTAAAATTAAAAAATGACACCAGAAGAAATGCAAAACGCATTGGACGTAAAGTTCAAAGGATTTCAAACAGACTTGCAAGAAGCACAAAAAGATGCAAACACAAGTAGAGAAGAAATTTTAAAATTAACTGCACAAATTGAAAAAAGTGGAAACGCTTTAGAAGAATTTATTAGCAGTCAAGAAAAAGTAGAATTAAAAGGCTACAAACAACAACTTAAAGATTTCTTTATTGAAAAATCAAGTGAAATTAAGTCTATGTTTGATAGTGGAAGTGGTTCAATTGAATTTACTCCTAAAGCAGTAGCAGATATTACAACTGGAAACGGAACAGACCCAGTAGCATTTCCTGCAACAGCACACAACGATTTAGGAAACTTTAATTTAAGAAATGATGACTTATTAGTTAGCATGGCATCTGTAAGTTCTTCATCAAGTCCAGTTTATTCTTATTCAGAATTAGCACCTAAAGATGGAGATTATACTTTTGTAGCTGAAGGAGCAGCAAAGCCACAAATTGATTTCAATTGGGTAAATCGTTTTGCTCAACCATTTAAAATTGCAGCACACGAAATATTAACAGAAGAAGCAGTAACTGATGTTGCACGTTTAGAATCTGTTGCTACAGAATACTTAAATAAAAAGCATGGTTTATTTAAAGCAAATAAATTATACTTTGGTACAGGAGCAGCAGGAGAGCCAGAAGGTTCAACGGTTGTTGGTAGAGCTTTTGTTGCAGGAACTATGGCTTTAGCTGTAACTAACCCTAACTTTATGGATGTAGTTAATGCTTGTATTACTGATATATATACAACTCATAACTATACTGACGAAAGTGCTTACGAAGCTAATGTTGTTCTTATCAACCCAGTTGATTTTTACCTACAATTAGTATCTGCAAAAGGAACTGATGGTTACCCATTATACCCACAAGCAGGATTATTTAACCAAGTTTCTATTGGTGGAGTAACAATTAAGCCTTGGGAAAAGATACCAGCAGGAAAAATATTTGTAGCTGATATGAAAATGATGAATGTAATTAACTACGTTCCTTATTCTATTAGAATGGGTTGGATTAATGACCAATTTATTACAAATATGTTTACAATGGTAGGGGAATCAAGATACTACCAATTTGTTAAGCAACTAGACAGACAAGCATTTATCTATGACGATATTGCTACAGTTAAAACTGCAATTACAGCTGCATAATGAGTAGTAAAGGACTAGTTAAAGGTAGATATGCTGTAGACCACGGAACTCGAAAAAAAGGTGACGAAGGTGCATTTGCAAAATCTACTTATGATGCTTTAATAAAGCATGGAATTCTGACAAAAGCAAAGACAAAAAAAGCTGAATAATGATTATAAATACAACATACTTTAAAGGGGATATTTATTTGCCACACGCAAAACCTGGAATATCAGATTCAATAACTGATGTTGAAAGTAAAGTGGTTGACTTTATAAACGAATATGAGCAAGATTGTCTTGAAAAATGTTTAGGAATTAGATTAGCCACAGAGTTTTTCAATAAATTAGATTCATCAACCCCAACTTTTATTAAGGTTGGGGAAGATGTTAAATGGGGTAGACTATTAAACGGTCATACCTATACTAAAGCAAATGGCGATGTTGTTGTTTGGAAAGGTATTAGGAGAGGTACTGTTTCATTAGGAGAGCCAGTAATAAATTGTAAGCACGATAAAAGCTTTTTAGCTGACTATGTCTATTTTTATTATGAAAGTAATTCTTTTATAACAAGAGGAGATGCGGGAAGTGGAAAGAATAAGTCTGCTAACTCTGAAACTGTAATGCCAAATTTTAAAGTTACTAAAGCATGGAGAAGCTTTTTTAATACTGTTCAAGGAGACAACACAAAAAATACAATTGTTTTTAGAGATGGTATTTTAGGTGGATACGGTGTAGATTACTTTTATGGGCAAGACCAGTTTGATGCAACATTGTATCAATTTATACGTGATACAAACGAGCTTGTAGCTGATACTTATATAAATTTCAACCCTAAAGATTGGGGACAGATAAATCAATTTACAATTTAATGCCAGTATCAAGCAAAACAATAGTAATAGAGGACGTGTTAGAAAATATTTTTTCTTACTTGCCCGATATGTCTTTTAATGTAAATAGCGAAACTTATCCAGTAACATTTGGTTATGGAGATCAGGTAGAGTTAAATGCATTTTTAGCTAATAGAGATAAAAGCACAACATATCCTTTAATTTGGATGCTTTACCCTTTAGACGAAGACCATCAAAAAACTATGTTAGTTGCTACTAATGTAACATTTGTTTTAGCGGTTACAACAAATCAAAGTATGGAAAACAGAGAGAGAATTAAACTCACTTATGGAAAAGTACTGATGCCTTTGTTGTATAATATTAGAACTGCTTTTAAACAATCAAACGTTTTGACAATACAAAGTGAAAACGAAAGTTTTAAAAGCATTAAATATCCTAATTATAGCAATACTGAATCACGAGATGAATCTGGAACAATTGCAATATGGGATGCTTTAAGATTTAGTGTTGACTTAGAAATTATAGATACTTGTATTAAACCAATTAAATTTTTTTAAATTATGTCAGATAAAAATAAAGATGAGAAAAAGACAATTGTTAAAATTACAAAAAAACCTAAAGTAAAAAGGTTTAATGGAATCGTAATGATTGGCTTTCAGATTGAAAACGAAAAGTATGCTCGTGGAGATAATTACTCTACTACACACGAAGGAATTTTCAAACAATTAATAAGATTACAGAAAATTAATAAAATAAAATAATAAAGTTATGAGCTTAACAATTAGCGAAATCGCTGACAAAGTTGCTTGTGGAGGAGACATCTCTGCAAACACTGGTAAACTTGGTTGTTTATCATTATTCGGAACACCCGATAATTTACTTCTTCTAAAAAGAGGATTTAAAATACCTGCAAATCAAGTATTTAATTTAGCATACTTAAAGCCACTTATAATGAATGGAAGTATTATTCCATTAGTTGGTGCAAGTGCTTTTGAAGATTTATCAGCAGAAGATACTTATTCTACAAATTCAAGTGGAATAAAAAGATTAAACCTTAAAGGTTTACCAGAATACAAATTTATGTATGAAGAAGGACATGAGTTTTATCGCCAAATAGACAAACTAGGAGGTTACAAAAACTTTGATGTTATTATAGGAGATAATGAAGGAAATTGGATGTTGGCAACAAACTCTGATGGAACTTATAGTGGTTTTGCAGCAGGACACACAACACCAGAACTTACAAAACGTAAAGTTGAAGGTGGAGATGCTGAAAGCAAATCTGTATTAATTCAATTCTTAGAAAGAAGTCAATTTGATAGAAACTATGCAATTTTACATCAAGAAGAATTAACTTTTGTTTCAATGGATGTGCCATTGGTTAATGGAGTTAATTTAGAATTTACAAGTGTTGTAACTGCAGGAACTACAATTAATGTAACTGCAAAATTAGCACAAGACCGTTCAACAGCAGTAGTAGGAATTACTGCTTTTACTGTTTACAATAATGATGTTGCAGAAGCAGCTACAGTTGTTGCAGGAGCAGTTGATGGAAATTATGTGTTAACTGTTGGTTCAATGGTTTCAGCAGATGTAATTAAAGTTCAATTTCAAACATCAGCTTCTGATGTAGTTGATAATAGTGGGGTTTTATTACGTTCAAATGTATTAACTGATACGATTGCGTAAAAGTTAAATATATATTTTACCATATTAAAGCCTCCGCAAATAATGTGGAGGTTTTTTTGTACTTTTGCTTTAATGAGTTTAGAAGAATACATAAAACAATTAGAAGCATTTAGTGGAGCAGTCCCAGAACTTGTAAAACAGTTTGTTAAAAATAATTCTGGTTATTTATTAGGAGCTGCAAAAAGACGTTTTTACAATCTTGGTGTTGATGGAGATGGTGTTTTAATTGGTGGTGGTCAGTATGCTGAATATACAATTAAACTTAAAAAGAAATCTCCATACTCAAGAACAAGCCATATTACATTAAGAGACACAGGTAATTGGTATAAAAGTTTATTTGTAGCTATGGAAGATGGAATGTTATTTATGAAAAGTAAAGATACTCTTTTAACTAATAAATTAATTAATGGGGAGTCAACACAGGAGACTAATTTTAAAGGTTATGGCGAAGGAATAATGGAATTTACAAATGAAGAGTTAAATCAATTTGAAGATATTATTTTTAAACAATTATATAAATATTTAGAAAAAAAATTCCAAACTAATATAGAGATAGATATATGACCCTTAAAACTTACAGTAGTTGTTCAGATATGCCTATCTATAATTTTATGATGTGCGTAAGCCAAAATGATTTAATGTACCTTATAGTTAATGTAAATAATTCTACAGATGATCAGGTTAATAAATATGTAGAAAAAAACATTAATGACTTGACTATTAAATTTAATAAAATTGAAGAGGAATATAGAGCTATTACTTTTGATAAAAAAGAATTATCAAAACAAAAGGAACTTGCACGTATGATTTATTTAGAATCACAACACAATGCTATTGTTAAAGTTTTAAATTTATATATTGAAACCAATGAAATATTAGTTTTAGATATTCTTAATGAATTAGGATGTAAATTTGACAAATCAAATGATATTAATAAACAATTAAAAAGTGCAAATAGAGTAATTATGAATCTTAAAAATAAGATTAACATACTTAATTCTAATTTTAAAATAAAATATAAAATAACAGATAAGGAATTAAAAGAAGATAAAGTTACAAGTGTTACTGGTATTGAAAAATCATTAGATTCACAAGCTCTTATGCTTGAAGGTAATTTAGAAACTGGTTATAGAATAGATATAAAAACAACAAGTGTTTTAAGGTGGGTTAATTTACTTGAAACTAATAAAAGTAAATTAGCAAAACAAAATTTTTAAAATGGCAGAAAAAGTAAAACTATCAACAGACGAAGCGGTTAAAGAAATCAAGGGATTAATAATTGAGCTT
>TARA_R110000765_G_scaffold128941_3_pt1 | contig 11030 bp, 15 predicted proteins | sample TARA_R110000765 | Tara Oceans TARA_R110000765 (sample SAMEA4398168) | marine metagenome | biome: Polar Biome; feature: [MES] marine water layer (ENVO:01000295) within the mesopelagic zone...; material: water (ENVO:00002006), including particulate matter (ENVO:01000060) such... | reverse complement strand
GCGATTTCACCCGGGACTGCTGTTATTGTGGCAGTAGTACCACTATTTGTTACTCCAACACCAGTTGCACCGAGAAACTCGAAATCAGCACTACCATCATTATCTGACATTTTACTGCCTGACCCTGAGTCTGTAACGATTGTTACTCCTGTTATATCTCCAGACGCTGTTGCATACCCTTGAGCTTGCACATACGCTGTTGTTGCTATCTGTTCTGTGTCTGTTGCTGTAGCTGCTGTCGGTGCAGTTGGTGTTCCTGTCAAAGCAGGTGATGCAATAGGAGGGACTGAAAGTGCCGTCCTCATTGCAGCATAATTAGCGGCACTTACAAGAGATTTACCATTCGTTGATGGTGCAACTACTCCCCAAGTATTTAAATTAGTACCAAAAGCCTGAACATCACTACCGATTGCTAGACCTAAAGCAGTACGAGCAGCACTTGCGGTACTTGAACCAGTACCACCGTGTGCTACGGCTAAGTCGGTTGTTAGTCCCGTGATTGATGTAATATCACTATTTGCACCACTTCTAGCTCCGCTTAATGCTGCTCTAGCGGCTGCGGCATCTACGGCTCCGGTTCCTCCCGATGCTATTGCTAATGTTGCTGTTAGTCCTGCTGCATCTTGGGAAATCTCCCCGGCAGCAGACTCTGTTACTACTTTTTTCCAAGCCATTATATGACCTCCTTATTTCCTATTAATAGGTTTAGTTTAGTTTGAAGTTTTAGTTTTGTCTGTAGAGCTAACTCCAAATATTTACCATCGTGTTGACCACTGTCAATCATTCTAAGCAAAAACCCCACTTCCTTAACATCTAGCCCGTGTTCTACTGATTTTGCAACTTCTTTAATAAGTGACATTAACTCCCATCTCCGAAGTATAAGTTTCCATCCTTATAGTACATTCCACCAGCAACTGCTGTGGGAGTGCCAGATTGGTTACTTAATTTTATTACTCCATTGTAATCTATGGAAAACTTAGTCACATTATTATTTAAAAATTCAGCCAGATTCCCATCATCAAGGGATGTAATGCCATCTGTATCTGCTGAATCAAATTCAAATCTTCCATCAGCATCTGTATCTGTGCCTCCAAGTCCAGTTAAATCAAGGACTTCTATGTCAGATGCACCATTATCGTAGTACAATTTATTATCAGGCTTTCTAAAAACCAAACTAGTATAAGCTGATGAAAGTACATTATCTGTTAAAAAAGACATAATTCTCCTTATGCTGGTGTAAATACTGATGTTGTTACGGTTAGAGGTGTGAATATAGATTCCTCAGTATTCACTCCTGTATAAATAGTCTCCTGTATTCCAACAGGACTCCATAAATCTTCAACTGCTAAAGAATGAAAATACGAATCAGTTACTTGTGGAAAGAGTATACCAGTAAGTTCCGCAAAAGTAAAAGAGCCAATATTTGTTCCATCATATCCCTCAGGCATTAGAAATCCACCGGCTGTATTCTTGCTGGTTCACCAGTCCGAGCTTGGTAAGCAAATCTCTTACCAAGTTTAACACCTGTTTCAAATTTCTGATGATAATATTGAGCGAAATCTAATTGCCCCTTCTTTTCGTGACCAAGCTGGATAGCTCTATCTACCAAGTATTCGTGATATTGCTCAGGTATTTCACTCCTCTGGTTTAAGAAATCAGTTCCAACTTTATAAGAGCCAGCTGTACCTGAAGTAGTTGCTTCTAGATACATACCTGAAACCACTGACCTGTCATCAATAGACTGCCCCTCGAACTTGAAGGGGTCAGCTTTCTTATAATAATATATATGGACATCCTTAGAAGAGTCAGTAGGAGAAGTAAATTGCTCTTTCTCAGAGAGTCTCGGGTTATAATGTGCTATCCAAATAGCTCCTCTTTCAGTCCACCAAACGTGTTGTGATTGCATAGCCATTAGCTTTTTTCCTCATAATTGCCCCAAGGTAGGAATCCAAACTTTTTCCCACTTGTCATTGTTACGTTATCGTCGTCATAATATAATTTTCCTTTTTTGCCAGAACCCTGTTGACTCATTGTGACTTGTCCCTGTCCATAAGGATTTAATGTTTCAGAATAATACTGATTATTCTTACCGCTTGTATCCCCAGAATTCATCGTATGTTGTGTGTCTCCCCTTTTATTTCCACCACGCATAACTTGCCTATAACTATTTTCACCAATTATACCGCCATTCATTGCATCTACACCGACGCCATTATCTTTAACTCCACCTGACCAGTTTGCATAAGGGTCAAATTCTTTAGCACCTAATCTTTCAGGTGCAACTCCCAGTTGAGCAGCTTCTTCTTCAGTATAGGGCATATCACCTTGGCCACCCCTTTTAACACTTTCACTTGTTAAACCAAATGAAGCCACATTTCCGCCTGACCATATCTCCTTACCATCCTTACCATACTTCCCAGTAAATTTCTGATTAGGGTCATTTGGGTCTCCCCATTCAGAAAGGTTCGATTGCTCTTCCCTCATTTGTTGAAACTCAGGAGAATTCATTCTCCTATCTGCTTTATATCCACCTACAATCTTTTGACCAGCTTGGTATAATAAATTCAATGGATTCATTAAGTCAGGTCCCTGTATTTCGGTCTACCATTTAAGCGATTAATACTAGCACCATCGTAATCGACTGAGCGTATTTCTAATATATGGTCACTTAGTTTATATCCTCTTTGTCCTGCTGTAATATCGAACTTATCAGCTGACTCTAGAATCTTAGCTCTTGCTGAAAACTCATCCTGTGCCCTATTTATAAGCTTCATTACCTCTACAGTCCCTATCTCAGGGTGCTGTTGGTTAACAATCTCAACCATTTCTTTTAATTTCATTTCTGCTCCTTTGTCATACCTTCAAACTGGAACATTTGGTCATATTCTTGTGCTATTATTTGTCTCTGTCCCTGTAGCCATTTATAATCAAGAGCGAACTGTGCTTGTTCAGCTCCCATTGCTTGAGCTTTTGCACTAGCTAATTCTACATCTTCATCATCTTCGATATAGTACCTTACTTTCTCCCACCCCTGTGATGCTTCTGCGGGGGCTGAGTGGGTCGTATCACTACTATCACTCAGAACTGCAAGCTTAGCTCGCATATCCATTAACTTGGCGTCACAGAGCCTTTTAGCGGCAAATAAGATAACTGCTCTGTACCACTCTGCTGGGAAGTGAGCTATAGCGGAAGATGCTGTATCTGCACCTGTTACAGCACCATACGAAACTATATTTGCGGCTCCAGTTGTACCACTTACAAAATTAGTTTCAGTAGGCATATCCGCACCGGCAGAAACACTTGCTAGGTTATCGGAAAAGCTTACCATTAGATTATTGTCAACAGTAGAGAGAAGTTTAAAAGTACTAGTAACTGGAGATGCCGCACCTGTTTCGGTACTCCTGTAAATATGCCTCTTTGATATATTTAACAAGTCTTCTCTAGGCACATTATATATATTGATTGCAGTCGCTGATGTGGGTATAGCAAGACTGGTCGCCTTAGACGGGCCAGTTTGATTTCCACTCTCATCTTCATAGGTGAATCTGTAATGATAAGTAGCCATTATATACTCACCGGTTCGTCAGCATTTACAGCCCTTGAAATCCTAGTAGATGTACTCATAGCACTACCTTGTTGGGCTTGTTTATTTTTACTTCTACTTGAAGAAGATTGCCCGTTTCTTTCTAATATGCAAGCATCAACCACATTGTCTGATGGAGCTTGAAAATCAGTATCACCACCGGGCACAGTAAACAGCGTTTGATTCATTATGTAATACACTGGAGCCGTAGTATGTGCATAATATATGCTATCTACGTCCCAAGCATTGAATCTTTCTTGAGGTTCAATCTCACGGGCACTAAACCCCGCTAAATGGACATCAAGTATCTTAGCCGTACTAGCTAAAGCATAGCCCTGAGTAGGAACTCCTGTAGACGTAGAGAACTGCTTCAGTAGCTCGGGTTTAACAGCCGCAATCCTTTGAATGACATCTCTAACACCATCGCTATAAAACTGAGGCAACTCAGCAGTATAGTCAGTAGTTGCTCCTGCAAGAAACTTTACTTGGCTATCAAATGATACGTCAGCCATTATTTCTTAGCTTTCTTGGCCTTCTTGCCAGTGTCTCTCTTTTTCCGTGTGTCAGGCGCTTCGCCTTCCCATCGTTTACCCGGCCCTGTACTGTATTGAACTTTTTGTTTACTCATAAATAACTCCCTATGCTATTGTGCAACCGCTATTTGCGATTGTACGCCAATTAGTTCCATCGAACATTAATGCAATCTCGTGTCCAGCGTCTTGGAATGTGATATTAGTACCATCAGCATAATTAGCTGGGGCCACTACCATATTCCCACCACCATCAGTCCCGAGAACAATTCTTTTTACTTGACCGATTGAGGCGCCATCAGCTAAAGTCCAAGCATCAGCATCTATATCAGTCGTCAGTATTGATGTTGTATGTGTTATTGAGATAGCTCCAGTCGCTCCTTGTGCTGGTGACTCAGAAGCACTAGCTGGTAAAGCTCCAGCTCCTGTATTACCACCTTGAATAAAACTACCAGAAGTTACTGAAGTAGTAGCTTCCATTGTTCCTGTAGATTTTACCCCAGCAGTAGAAACTTGCAAAGCAGAAGAACTATTACTAGAAGCTCCTTTGACAGCTTGCAGTGAACCGCTTAATACTGCTGCTGTATGCAATGACTCGTAATTTACCTCACCCTCTTCTATAGTAGTGCCAGCTGAGGTTGGTGCGTATTTAAATACTCCACTTATCATATAACCTCCTAGTGTTCTACAATTTTTAGCGTTTGAGCGTCAGTCACAGTTTGGAACTGTAAGTAACACTTGCTACCTAACCCTGTAATGGCTCCGTGTGCTTTATCAACAACAGGGAACTTCATTAAAGGGACATCAATCGTTACTGCAGTACTAGCTGGTAATTCCATAGAATTACTAGAGTCAATTACGCTAGTTGTACTGTTAGAAAATTCTACTTTTAAAGTGTCTGATGACAACAGAGTAAGCTTCCCCACTCCTGCAGGGACACTATGGGTCGCTGTAGTTGTACTAGCGGCCGCTTGAGTGACTGCACCCCAACCTATTTTATCCATATCTTTACCTCACTTGATGATAAAGGGGAGCAAAAGCTCCCCTTTATCGGTTTGTTTATGATGGGTCAGCACCTATACTACTATCATTAGAGTATGAACTGCGAAGTTCAGCAGTTTTATCTCCATTAATAGTTACAGTAAGAGCATTAGCTCCGTTTAACGCAGCTTTTACATCAGTTGCACCCGAAACGGAAACAACTGAAACTCTCCACTTAGTGGCTAATTGGATAGCTTCCCACTCAGCATCAACTGATGCGTCTAGCACTGCTCCAAAATCCTGAGCTGGAGTACCTATCGCAGTCCAAGTTCCACCAAGTTGCGTGGAAACTCCCCCAACGTTTCCGTCGAAAGAAGTCCCCGCTGGATTGTACCATTCCCAAGCACAAGTAACGGCAGCATCAGCAGAGTTAACTATCTCAAAGATAGCCCCATTCAGTGCCTTACTACCGAAGGCTTCTGAAAACTCTATGTTAGCATACTGTGTCCCTATTGAACTTAGGTCAGTAAATCCCAAAGCAGCAGGGCTTTTGTAAACCGTAGCTCCAAATTGGTGAGTTATTGTCCATCTTGTAGAGTAGAGACTATTGTAATGACCAAATGTTCCACCGATTGTTACATCACTAGATTGTGCCATAGATTACCTCCTTAAGACCATTTCATAACTGCGTGAGTCTCAGGTAGTTGTACCTCTAACCCAGCTTCAGTTAAAATCATATCCTTACGTCCATCCATATTGTTAGTCTGTACGTTAGTGATAATATGAGTGTCACGAGATACTCCATTGCCTTTCAAAGGACGATAGCTTACGTTAGCCATATCAACAGCTACACAGTAATCTTCCCAAGGTCCACGAAGTAATGGGTCAGCAACAAAATGAAGGTTACCGAAAATGGTATTTATCATTGTTACTTGATGCCCAAAGTTACCCTTGATACTCTGAACGTCTAACTTGTACTGGGAAGACCCAACACTGTTGTTCAGAAAAGAACCAGAACCCAACTTGTTCAAGTAAGTAATTACCTTACGAGAAGCAAGTACAAGTTTGTTTCCACTGTTACCTGACTCAGGTGCAAAGAAATCTTCCATTGCATCTAAGAAGGCGTCATAGCCAGAAGAAGCATACTTGAAAGAGTAAACTTTACCGTTTGATTCAGTGTAAGGGATGATACCGTGACTACGTCTAGCTGGTCCAGCGGTATTTGACTCATCAGCTCCACCAACACCAAATAGCATTGTATGTTCTAAGTCCATCTTATGTTCCATAAGCTTCTCAGTCCATACTCTCTTATATTCATCAGCTTTACCTCTGTAGCGTGTAGCTAGAGCTGTACCTGAGAACATAGGGATTGCAGTCTTAAAAATCTGACAAAAGCCTTCTCTGTCAAACATCTCATCTTTCCAGCCTTCAGGGTCCAAACTTCCTTCAGACCATACGGTTCCGATAACCTGAATCTTAGCATTATCTGCAATAGTAAGAGCACTTGCTGAAGTACCATCAGTGTCAATAAGACTTAAGCGAACTGCGTCTGCGTCTCCTGACCCGTCTTTACCAGCGGCTGATGCTTCGTAAACAGCTGCAATCTTGTATCGTTCCACTGCTGTTGCACCTTGGATAGCAATCACTTGACCTACAAGAAAGAAGCCGGGAGCTACTGCTGTTCCAACTGCTTTTCCGTATTTGTCATAATTGCAATCTACTAAGATACCGCCAGCTGCGTCAGTGGTAGCAGCTGCTGAGTTTCCAGTCGCTGCTGCTGTTGCTGATGAAAGAGTGCCTTTATTAGCACCATTTCTACGTTGCCATTGATGACGTTGCTCTAAAAACTTAAAGACAGGGTCATCGGTTGCTTTCTTAGCTACTTTTGACAAGTAGACAAAGAAAGGTGATTGTGCCGGTGCGAGTTCTGCAACTCGTTCACCGAAGTTAAATAATCGACGATTTTGGTCCATCGACACACCTTGGGGTATCGCCCCCGGTGCTATACTATATTGGTCAGCCATTTTTAAACCTCTTTTATTATGACCATAATCCTACCCCGTCCTGCTTACGCTAAGTCCAAGGGTTTCTAGAATTATGGGCGTTAATCATTTCATTCATTATGTTGTCCTCAGTTGACTGATTAGTCGACTCATTCGAGGAAGGCAATACTCCCATTGGAGAAGGGATACTCTGTGCGTTCTTAGTCTGCTGAAACTCAGGGCTCGGTTGATGAGGTACTTGAGTTTCTGCTATCTTAGGACTCACATTTTGTCCTTGTTCCATTTGGTATAACTTCCAAAGATTATCAAGTGTAACTGATTCAGGGTTAGACATCTTTTCAATAAAATCAGCGACTACATTATCTTCTGCATTGTAAGAAGTGGTGATATGCTTTCTAACATTCTCCATAGTTGTACGTTGCTCTTGGTCAGCTTTTTCACTAGCCTCTTTTTCACGTTGCACAGTTTGAATCTTCTCACGCTCAGCTTGTAACATAGCGCCTTGATATTCAACATACAGACGATTATAGTCGTCCATATCATCTCTCCAACTCTCCGATTTATCCATATAAATCGCAGATTCAGATTGAGGGTCTTCCAGAGCTTCAGCTCTACTAAAATTGGAAGGTTTTTGGGGTTTATCAGGTGCGCTGGGGAACTCTTCTGCATACTCAGCTGGAGCCTCTGCTGGTTTAGGGGCAGGCGCTTGGTTAGAAGCAATGATTTGATTCTTTAAATCATCGTTCTGCTGGCGCATATCCTCATAGCTAGACTTCATTTTATCAGCCTCTGACTGCCAGTATTGGTAACGAACTTCATCGTTATCAGCTGGTTGAGTAGTCTGAGGTTGAGCTACTGGTTGCGGTTGTTCCTGTTCAGTTGTCTCTATGTCTGGGGCTCCAAGAGGTCTTGTCTCTTGAGGTTCCCATATTGAGTCCTGATTTTCTCCACCGAAGATTGCATCTTCCACTGAAGAGTCCGACATTGGTTCATTAAACCCTGTATCTTGCTCTGTATTTGCTACTGGAGCTGTATCAGGTAAACCTAACGGAGTATCTATCATTGTTTGTTCAGCCATCGTTCATTTTCCTTAGTTTGGAGCCCTACTTTTTAGTAGAGGTATCCTGTTTTTTGTCCTTAGAAGCCTCTCTGACCTCTTTGGCAATTTGTCCTGTTGCGTCTTGTAGGCGCTTTTCAAAGACGGTTCCAGCCGCTTTCGCTTTATTTGACTGGGCGTCTAAGCTACCTTTAAATTTTTCTAATTCTGCCTTCTGTTTAGAGTGATATACTTCTCGTTCTCTGGTCTGAAGGTCTCCACTTAATTCTTTTATTTCTTCCTGAGCCTCTTCTAGGGCCTGCTCTAGTTTAGCTACCGTATCAGTTCTTTCCATCACACCCTCAATATCGAAGACCTCAGTCTTTTTAAGCACTTCCTGCCTGTCAATGATACCTTTCTCATAAGCATCCATATACATTTCTAGTTGAGCGTATCTATTTGTTGGCAATGTGGAACCCGTAACGACAATTACGTCATACTTACCGACTCCAATATTATTTAAAATATTTATCTCACCTGTTTTGTCATCAACCATCCGCTTATTCATCATAAACTCAGACATTGAGTTATTTGGGTTGATTAATCTAAATAATTTTTGCGATTGATACAACTGTTGACACATAGGTATAGCAATCTCTCCAGCCCTTTTTAATCCCGCTTCAATATCCATTAGTTTTGAACGTATCTTTCGCTGTCCAAACTCATCAAGAGAAACTGTCGCCTTGTAGGTATGGGGAGCTACTGAAGAATTTCCCATCATTAGCTCATATAGACCTAATTGGTGGTCAATATCATTCTTAGCGGAGTTCTCATTTTGGTATAACTCATTAGGTAATGGCGTAGGTTGTATCGGTTGAGGCGCTCCATTATCCATATCTACTTCTATAGCCACACCGGGTTGAGCCCATTTTTTCTCAAACTCTCTCATATCAACACTACCAGAAGGGACGAGTATTTTTACATTTGTACTTGTTGTAGCGTGAGCGATAATAAGACTTCTCGTCTTGTTTATATACTCCTGCATTCCCTTTACCATTCGAACATCACCGATTGGATATGGTGTCCTAGTGTGTTGATTCATTATCAGCACAATAGGGTAATTTTCTGTAGGAAGGACTCTACCATATAGGTATTTGTCTCCCATTATAACACACATCTTGATTCGTGTTTGACTTATCTTGACAATGTCAATCTTTTTTTCTCTAAGTAAATCTTCTTTAGTTATTTCCTCAATAGAAGGTGGAGCAAGTTCAGCCATTTGGTCTTCAAACTGTTTTTGTGCCATCTCAGCAGCATCTTGCTGTTGCTTTTGAAGGTCTGCCAGTTGGAGTTGCATACGTTCTTCCACCATATTACCCATCTGGACTTCTTCCGAGAGCTTTTCTTGAGCTTCAATAAATTGGACTGCGTGTTCTTGTCCCATCCTAGCAAGCGCATAGCGACCCTTTTCTTCAATCTTTTGGACTTCAATTTCATACTCTCTCTCGTACTTTTCCCTTTCTTGGGCGACGACATCCGCATCTTCGACAATTTGCCCATTGACTTTCCAGAGCCTTTCTTGTTTGTAACCTTCATATTCTTCTCCTTCTTCGAGCATATGCTCAGTACCGCTCCATCTTTCGAATACACGATAAAAATTTAATTGAACCTTCATATATCTCTCATAACCACGGATATATTCATCATTCTCACCCCAACCTACACCACGAGTCTCTGTATTTGTGTCTTCTGGGAAAACAAGTTCTCCATCATCCTCTCTTCCTGTGGAAGGCCTGTCTGAGAACAAATCTGATTCAGCAACTGCTATAGCATCTTTGTACATAGGATAGAGCTTCATAGCTTGATTCTTGGTGTACATTCTTGATATTATGATACTCTCAGCATCGTCACCCATCCTATCACGAGAATTAGGGTCTATATACAAATCTAATGGGTCGATGTCTTTTATAATTACCTCGCCCTTACCATTGTCCCTCATAGGGTCTTGATAAACTAGAAGAGCACCAAGTCCAGTGACGTAGTAATCATCTACAACATTGCGTAACGCTGTATCACCTTCACTTATTTGCCAGATATATTCGAGCAAACCGTTGAGAACTTGTGCGACTTTATTATCACTATCTTCTCGAGGAGAGACTCGGAAGGAAGGTCTTTTTGAGGTTAATAAAGCCTTAGCTGATTCAACTGCGGGGTGGATTCGATTAACTACAACTGGAGCTTGGCCTCGCTCTTCCAAAGTTGCTCTTTGCTCAGCAGTCCATTGCCTACCTAATCTAAATTCTCTGTCTTCCTGAGCGTGAGTAGCCCAGTCTTCTCTCTTACTAGAATACATACGAAACATATTCTGAGTCTCATCGACTAAGGTCTTATATTCTGTCTCGCTTTCGGGTTTTTTATACGCCTCTATCATATCCTCAAAAAGATTCCTATTGTAGGTCCAAGTTACTAGCTACATTGTTAGCCAATCAAGCACTTTCGCCCTTGGTGTCTTTATACTTGTTCCGTCAAATCCTTCTCTCTTAACTCTGCAAGGATAATGGCCATCTAGTGCATAAAAGATAGCATCGAGCACATCATCGTGCTTTCCTTTCGGATATGATAGGAACTCTTGTTGTGCAGCTAAATCCTTTGGTCTAAAGTAAAATTCTCCCTTCGCCAACATAGGAACTAGAGATATAAGCCTTTCGCTTTTCTTATTCCTTGGTTTGATACCTTTTTCTAGTCCTGATATATATAAATTCTGCTCCATCATAGTTTTTCTAACAGTTTGCCTAAGGGCTTCCTGATAACCAGTTGTTTCTATTCTCATACGCTTTGGTTTGTATTTTTTGTATATATCTATAATAGCGTCTGGCTGTAGAGCTGGATTAATCTTT
>TARA_R110000765_G_scaffold26526_2_pt1 | contig 11032 bp, 10 predicted proteins | sample TARA_R110000765 | Tara Oceans TARA_R110000765 (sample SAMEA4398168) | marine metagenome | biome: Polar Biome; feature: [MES] marine water layer (ENVO:01000295) within the mesopelagic zone...; material: water (ENVO:00002006), including particulate matter (ENVO:01000060) such as...... | reverse complement strand
CCCGCCGAAGGATTCCCAGTAAGATTCGATTCTGGGTCCAGAGTCTGGGTCAAGTAGGAAAGATTCACGCTGAGCACCGAACCAACCAACCCGACAACCCCCGGCCCTGATTTACCGCCTGATTCGACAGCGGATTCGGGAGCCGATACCCCACGGGCTGAGCCGAAGGTCGATCCATTGTCCAATCGGTGGGGAGATGAATGGCAACGACTGATCGCGGTCTGCCGACTCGGGTTTGGTGGGTTGTACCGCTCGCAGATCCCTCGCATGGCCGCGGCGATGTCCTACCGCACCATCTTCTCGATCATCCCGGTCATGGCGATCGGGCTCCTGATCTTCGGATCATTCGTCTCAGAAAAAGAAGTCGACTCCGGAGTTCGGCGGGTGCTCGACTTTGCGGGGATCTCGCAGATCACAGTGGGTTCAAACGACGACACACCTTCGACCACCGATCCTGCTGTTGTTCCAACGAAAACCGATCCCGGTGGCGCGATGGAGTCGATCGAAGATGAGCAAGACTCATCATCTAACATCGAGCAGCTCATCTCGGATCTCATCATCCGCGTCAACACCTCGATCCGCAATGTCCCGACGGGATGGATCGCGATGGCCTCGTTCGTCGTGCTGATTTACGCCGCGATGTCGATGCTGATCGAGATCGAGAAGTCGTTCAATCAGCTGTGCGCCGCGCCGTCTGGACGGCCGTGGTTGCGACGATTGATGCTGTACTGGACGATGCTCACGCTCGGGACGCTCCTGCTCGCAGCGACCTTTATTGTCGGGGATTCGCTCGCGGATTGGATTCTGTCCGTCTCGGGCAAAGAAGGGAACGGCGGCGCGATCGGGGCGGCGATGGCCGGGTTCGGGGTCTCGGTCCTGATTTCGACCATCCTTCTGCTCACCGCATTCCTGACGATCCCGAACACCAAGATCAAGATCCGCCCCGCGCTCGCTGGCGCGTTCATCGCTGCGATCATGTGGGAGCTTGGCAAGTCCGGGTTCACGATGTACCTCCGATCCGCGACCGGGTACACCAAGTTCTATGGGTCGCTCGCGATTCTGCCCCTGTTCTTGCTGTGGGTGTATGTGACTTGGGTCATCGTCCTGCTCGGGATGCAGATGACCCACGGCCTCCAGCACTTCACCCGATTGGTCAACTCCGGACTCGCGGCCCTCAGCGGTGAATCCGAATCAAACAAGCATGTCTTGCTCGATCCACTGATCCTCATCGCGGTGGGGGGGCACATTGGTCAGCGGTTTGCCAACGGACAAACCACCACCGCCGACCAACTCGCGGCTGGGCTCGACATTGATCCATCTCTTGCCGCGATTCTCATGGGGGCTCTGCAGAAAGCGGGGCTGCTGAATTTGATCGCTCAGGGTGAGGACGCCGACGATGCGTACACGCTCTCTCGTCCGATGGGTCAGATCCAGCTGATCGATTTGTTGAACGCTGGATCGAATCTGGACCGTCTCCGCGACCAAACCCGCGCCAAAATCCCGGGTTCTTTCCTGGGTGCCGCCCGTGCGTCGATGGGGCAGCAAACATTATCCGAACTTCTCCGCTGAGCTTTGGTCAGAAACTGATTCAGATCGAACCGAACCGATGTGCTATCCGATGGGTATAGATAAGCCCGCCACTCAGGCCGTTTCTCGCATTTGCATGAGGAACAGACGCATATTTATGCCTAGAATCAAGGTTCCTATGCAAAGAATACAGATGTCCGAATTCAGCGTATATCTCCAGCAACGCCCAGGCGAACTCGCCGGCGTGCTCGACGCGGCAAAGGCCGCCGGCGTGCAGATTTCTTCTATATCAACAACCGAATATCAGGATCGCGGATGCGTGCGTTTGCTCGGCACTCCTGAACAATCGCTCCGTACCATGTGCGAGTCACTCGTGGATGCGGGGATCGGTCCGGTCGTCGAAGCACCGGTCGTTGGTGTCGGTGTCGAGAACCGTCCCGGTATGATCCGAGACCTCTCGGTCTTGATGGCGGACAACCGGATCAATATCCGCTACTGCTACCTCATCCCAACAGCGGACGGCATCGAAGGCCCGGTCTGTGTGTTCCGGTTTGATGAGCATGATCGCGCGATGGATCTGATCGATCAAGCGGATTGGCCCGCTGCCGAAGTGATCGACGATCAACCGGGCGAATCCGCCGCGTGATTCGGCTCAAATCCTCGACGCGATGCGTACACTTGCAGTATCATGCTCAATCTACTCCGAGCATGATTGAAAGGGTGATCCATGGGTATTGAAGCCGCCATCCCAACTGATAACTTCCTGACGACACAGCTCCGGCATATCGTCAACTGGGGCAGACGCTCGAGTCTTTGGCCGATGCCCTTTGCGACCGCGTGTTGTGGTATCGAGCTCATGGCGACCGCATCGTCCCGCTACGACATCGCCCGCTTCGGGATGGAACGCATGGCGTTCTCCCCTCGTCAAGCGGACCTGCTGATCGTTGCGGGTCGGATTTCTGTCAAGATGCTCCCGGTTCTCCAGCGGATCTACGAGCAGATGCCCGAACCCAAATGGGTGATCTCGATGGGTGCCTGCGCTTCGACCGGTGGCGTGTTCGACAGCTACGCGACGGTGCAAGGTGTCGACCAGTTCATCCCAGTCGATGTCTATGTCCCGGGATGCCCTCCGCGTCCTGAGATGCTCCTTGAAGGCATCATGGCGATCCAGCGGCACATCGACTCCGAAGGGATGCCACCCAAGGGCGGGAAGCGCCAACCGCTGGGCGTGGTCGTCCAGCCAACCCATGCGGTAAATCCTCAGCCGGTGGGTCTGACCCAGTCCTGAACCGCGAGGTTGTTGAACAGAATGATCGTTTGATCGAAGGGTGCTCAGGCACCCTTGTTTTTTTGGATGGGTTATTGGGAAAAGAGTGTTCAAAAAAGAACAGGCCCTCAGCAGAAGCTGAGGGCCTGAGAGTGTTCGTTTATCGAACAACCGGTATACGACCGGCGGGTCAAGTTCGAGTCACAAATCAGATACTGTCCCAACGGTGAAGAAGGGTGTATCCATCGTCGGATTAGCGACGACGACGACCAGCGACGATGCCGCCGAGGCCGAGCATTGCGAGTGCACCTGGAGCAGGTACAGCAATGTACTGAACCTGAACGCTTGAGCCGGAGTTGAAGATACCGTCGGCAGCACCGAGGACATCGTCAAAGCCTTCGAAGAACTCCAAGCGGAGGAGGCCGTCGCCATCGACGAAGAAGTCGAGTGGGGTTGCCAAAATGGTGAGGTCAAGGATGCCGCCTGAGCTGTTGGACTCGGAGGTGCCAGGAGCGCCGGTGCCCGAGGTGGTCAGGAAGACGCCGGTGTCCTGTGCGCTGTTCTCGAATGCGACGGACATTTCTGAGAGCCATGATGCGCCGAACGAGGTCTGGTTTACATCCCAGCCGATACCCACGACATGTGAGCCAGCACCGATGTTGATGTTCATCACGGAGTTGAGTGCTGAAGCGTAAGCGTCCCAAGTTTCGACACCTGAGAGGTCGACGGTGATGGTTGACAATGCGCCAGCAGGAGCTGAGCCGACACTTTCGTAGCCGTTGGCACCGGTGAAGTAAGGTGATGCGGTTGCAGCACCAGCGATTGCAGCGATAGCAGTGATTGCGATCTTCATTTGTATTTCTCTCTTTCGTTTGAATCAAACACATTCGCAAGAGCAGGCAACACACCTGTTCTTGACACAAACCCGTTGATAACCCCACAAAGGGGCGGCACATCAAGTTGTTCTTGTGGGTTCTCTCTTCTCTCTGGAACACACGGAACGGATGTTGTGCGGCGCTGTATTGGGTAACAGACTTACAACGCTCCCACTAGGATAAACGAAATCGAGGAACTGTCAATAGCCTTTGAGAGAATTGAGGCATGATTTCTGAACATTCGAGCGGGCTTTTTTGTCCTAATAACCTCGATTTTTGGATCAAATCTCTCCAAGTTCACATCAAGAGTCGAAATTTAGCCTGAATACAGATGAAATGACGGCACTCCGTATTTCAGTTGCTCGAGTGTGCCGGGAAACTGTGACCTAAATATTTTGCCCTATAAATTGGTTATCGGGCGTAAAGAAGTCATGGCTCGAGATATGCAAGAAGCGACCCATTGAAATTGACCAGTCCGGACCGGGTCCAAAATGCTGAAATGGTCAAGGTGTTCGCACTGAAGGAATCTCCGCAAGGATTGGATCGGATCAGGAATCCAGAACAATCAAACTCAAGACACACAAAAAGCCCCGACTCATCGGGGCTTCAAATCGAACTTTGGTGTCTATCGGATATCAGACGAAAATCAGAGACGAAGGCCGTACCAGCAATCGATTGCGAGATCGACCAAAGGCTCTTTACTTGCAGCCGATCTTCCGACCAATGCGACGACGACCGTTGAGGATCTTGCGACCGCTCTTGGTCGCCATGCGTGCGCGGAAGCCCACGGTGCGGCGGCGTTTGATGTTGCTGACTCGTCTTGGGTAGTGAATTGCCATCGTAAATCTCCATCAATCAGCGAGCTGCATACCTGTGTGCGGCTCCATTTGGGCCACGACTGTAGACCCCGCTCAATGACAGGTCTAGCACCGAATCCATTGGGGATACACAATTTGAGGGTGGGACTGGTAATTGATCCGGAATTCAGCGATACTAGAGCAGTGAGCGCATGCAGAATCCCTGCGGGTACTCGTTCGTCGTCCAAAATGCTCAGATAAGCTGGACGGTGAGCGAGTGATCGTTGGATTGGAAAACGCATCGGCTCCGGTACTCGGGTTGTGTTCGGATGATGCTATTGTGGCGCATCCGCTGCCTGAGGTCGCTTTGCGGAGATGCCCATGTTGAGCAACGATCAACTCGATGAAGCACAGTCCATCCTTCAGCACACCTTTGCGGATCGCGATCTGCTCCAGCGTGCGTTCGTCCACGCGTCGGTCACCGATTCCCGGCTCGATTCCAACGAGCGGCTCGAGTTCCTCGGCGATGCGATCCTCGGGATGTTCGTGTGCGAACGAATCTTCAAACGCTACCCGTCATACCTCGAAGGCGAAATGACCAAAATCAAATCACACGCGGTCTCGCGCGCCACCTGCGCGACGCTTGCAATCGATGTTGGCCTAGACCAGCTGATCCGGGTTGGGAAGGGGATGCAGTCCCAGCCGAACCTGCCCTCGTCACTCGCAGCGGCGATCACCGAGTCCGTCATCGCGGCGTTGTATCTCGATGGTGGGATGGAAGCGGTCGTGCGGTTCTTGGAACCCTTGATTGATCCGCTGATTGACGCCGCGGTTGAGTCCGGTCATCAGCATAACTTCAAGAGCGTGCTCCAGCAGCATGTCCAGAAACTTCATGGCGTTTCACCCTCGTATCACATCATCGAGGAGAAGGGCCCGGACCATGACAAGCTCTTTCAGATCGGTGTTCAGGTAAAGGGCGAGAACTTCGAACCAAGCTGGGGGCAGTCCAAAAAACAAGCCGAGCAACAAGCGGCGATGAACGCGCTCCACGCGATGGGCGTGGTCGAGATGGACGATGACGGCGAAGCGCTGATGACGGAATGACCGATAGTGGAATGACCTTGGTCAGTGAACGCCGTTGATGATGATTCAATCAGACTTCGGAACCAGATCAACCACGATCGGCAGGTGATCCGTCGCGCGAGAGTCGTCTCGTTGTAAGCCCGACTCTTTGAGTACATGATCGCTCAAACGCGCGGTGTCCAAGCTCCACGAGCGTACCGGGGTCCACGCGTGGTCGTCCACCAAAAGCCAATCGAGCCGTCCCGGCGTGTACGAACTCTTTGCCTGCGTCCATGTGAGCATGGACTGGGTACCGAGGACTGTTGTGGGAACAGGGAGGAGGTCTTGGTGATCGATGCCCGCGCCCTCACTCATCATTTCGAGGGGGGTGCGTGTTCCGACGAGGTTGAAATCGCCGCCGATCACGACGCCGGTGTCGGGGTATTTTTCGCGGAGTTCGAGGATGAGGCCGTGGATCTGGTGTGCTTGTGCGATGCGTTTGGCGTCTTCGTCCGAGCCCGCTCCGCCGCAGCATTTGAGGTGGAGTGAGATGAGGATGAGGTGATCGCCGTGATCGGTCTCGACGACCGCCGCGACGACCCGGCTGGGATATTTGTCGCCGTGGGCGATGATCGGTTTGGTGATGGCATCGACGACTTTAAGCCGGGTCGCGATCGCGACGCCGCTGCGATCGTCCATCATAATGAGCGACCAGTCCTTGCCGAGATGTTCGTCGATCCATCCGCGTACATCGTCCTGTGTGGTCTTGAACCATTCCTGGTACAGGATCGCGTCCGGATTCATCGCATCGAGCACTCGAGCGAACGGCTCGGGGTCTTTGAGCGGCGATGAATACAGCACATTCGTGCTCATCACCCGCACGCCTTCTTTGGGCTTGGCGGCAATCGGATCGTTGATCGGCTTGCTCGGTTCGTAGCGGGGGAGGGTGGTGGTGAACGACTGGGTTCTGAGGATGTCCCCACCGATCGCGCGATGCTCGACGACGACGCTGATCGGGCCGTCGTGCTGGAGCAATTGCATGGTCGCGCGATCAAGTCGCATCTCATAGCGCGGCGAGCTGTGCGTCGGGAGGAAGTAGAACCCGACATCCGCGTGGCTGATGCGCGAGGTCGAGTGGTCGGTGTGCAGACGGATGTTGGATCCACCCTTGAGTTCGCCAAACTCTTCGCTTTCGGGAGAGATGTCGATGGTCAGGTCCACGCCTTGGGAGAGCATCATCTTTTGTCCGGACTTGGGGTCGTCCGCGTTGTACATCGATCGCATCCCAGTGTTCTGATCACCATCAGCGTCGATGCGGATCCGGGTCGTAAAGTCCGCGGCTTGAATCGCCTGGGTTTCGTCGTACGACTCGAAACACACAAACACCTCATCGTTGTCCGCGCGGATGCCGGTCTGTCCGTACCAATCCGAGAGATCACCATCGAGGATGATCTGCGCCGGTGGGACACTCTTGGTCAAACTTGTACTCGCTGCAGGCTCATCGCTGAGCTGGGTCGCGGCGCAGCCGGGGATGGTCAGGAGCATCATGAGGAGGAGTTTGGTGATCATTCCTAAGGATATGCGTTCATAGAGTCCGAGCGCCAAGAAACAGGATGAAGGAATCTTGAATGTCAGGAAGTCCAAATTCCTGCCGGCCCTCTGAAATACTCTGTGTGTGAATGCGGTTCTGCTATCCTATTCCAAACCAATCAGAACCCTATTTCTCACAGGAGTCCACATATGAACCGTTCACAGACATTGCTCGCTTCGACCATCGCACTCTCAGCCCTCGGAGCGGGGCTTGCCGGCTTCGGTCTCAAGACCGAATCCACGACCGCGACCGCGGCTGTCATCGCCAACGATTCCCTCGCGACGACAACCTACGCCGTGGATCAGGTCCACTCCAATGTCCTCTTCAAAATCCGTCACAGCGGAGTCGCCAATTTCTACGGCCGATTCAACAAGATCGAAGGCGACATCGAGTTCGACAAGAACGATGTCACCAACTCCTCGATCAACATCACCATCCCGGTTTCGTCCGTTGATACCAACAACAACGACCGCGACGACCACATCAAGAACGCAGAGTTCTTCAACGCTCGTCAATACAAAGAGATCAGCTTCGAGTCCAGCTCCATCAAAGAGACCTCGGAAAAAGGCGTCTACGAACTCCACGGCACGCTCAACTTCCACGGCGAATCCAAAGAGATCACCGCACAACTCATCGATGTTCGCACCGGTGAATCCCGCGGGAAACCAGTCCTCGGATTCGAAGCACGCTTCTCGATCAAACGCTCAGACTACGGCATCACCAAGTACCTCGCGGACGATCTCTCAGACAACGGCGGACTCGGCAACACCGTCGAGATCATCGTCGCAATCGAAGCCGCTGGATAATCAGTTCGACTGATACAACTGAGGGACACCATGGATCCACAAGTCCAGCAACAGCTCATGATCTGGGGCGGCGCATTTCCCGCCGGACTCGCGATCGTCATGCTCCTGATCTTCTGGTCGATCCACACGCGCAAAGCGATGTGGACCGAGGAAGAAGCGGGCGACGATCAGCCCGCTGCGCCCAAACTCGGTCCGGTGTGGTTGATGCCGATCCTGATCGCGGTTGGGTTTATCGGTGCGGTCAGCGCGCAGTTCCCATCGTTTGATCTTTGGCCAAAGGACAACTCGTACCGCCTCCCGCACGCGATGGTGCTGGTGGGTTTGCTCGGATTGGTCGGCGCGGTCTTCCGCTTGTCACTGGTCCCGATGTTCGTGCTCCGTGTGCTGGTCTTTGCTGGTGTGTTCTGCATGCTCGCGTCGGGGTATCGTGGGAACGACATCGTCTTTGCAGACGACTGGGCGTACTTCGGATGGATGGCCGTCGCGGGGCTGATCCCAGCACTGCTCGCGACGCTCCACGAACAAACCTCAGAATCAACCCCCGGATGGATCGACAGCGGATGCTGGATGCTGGTCCTTGGTGGGATGATGCCCACACTCTTCTTCAACGGAAGCGCCACCGGATCAACCGTTCTTCCCGGAGTCCTCGCTGTGCTTGGACCCGCGGCGGTGGTTGGATTGATCTGCAAGCCGCTCACCCTCCAACGCGGCGCGATCACAACGCTCGTCGGCGTGGTGCTGATCGTCATGATCGGTTCAGCGGTTCATTCTGAACTCCGCTCACTCCCAGCAGCGATATTGATGCTCGGTGCGGTCGGGACGGGCCTGATCCGCTACGACGGCAAGTCCGCGATGCGGTACATCTTCGTTCGCGCCGGGATCGCTGCTGTGTTGCTTGGTGGAGCCGCGGCGTTGTCGTACCACCAGCACGACCTCATCGTGAACGGCACCAGTTCCGACAACGGATACGACCCATACGCGGAATACGAATAAAAACACGCTCCATTCGGGAGCGTGCTCAAGGGTTCTCAGTTGTTTGAGTGAAAACTCAGCGACGACGACGCGTCGCAACACCGAGGCCGAGCAGCGCAAGAGCGCCGGTGCCTGGTGTTGGGATGGTGGCGAGGAGTTTGTCGGATCCGCCGTTGTCAAGACCACGGAAACGGACGGCAAAGTCGGTTCCATCAAGGCCAACAAAGCTCATGGAGTTCAATGACCCCGCGTCGCTTGCGGTGATGGTGAATACGAAGCTTTCAGTGATCCCGACTGCGATACCCGCTGATGGGCTGCCGCCACCGGTCCAGTTGGCACCGAGTGCTGCACCAGCATCGAATGAACCAAACGGGGCGGCGTTCTCTGAGCCGGTGTCCAAGAAGTTGGCGTTGGTCGCGGAGAACAACGAAGCGGACGCGGCGTTGTCTGAGCTGTCGATGTTGAAGACGAATCCGGTGAGGTATCCGCCGATCGATAGACTGGTGGTGTTGGTGAGGGAGACGGTGAGGGTCCCGGTGTTCCCGCTGTTGAAGACATACTCCATTCCACCGCTAAACGCGCTGCCGGTGCCGCCGTTGCTGGTGTTGATGTCGCCGGAAATGTTCAGGGATGCTGCGGATGCTGAAGTTCCGACAAGCGCCAAGAGCCCGATCGCAGGGATGATCATTGATTTCATATTTTTCTCTTTCTCGTGTCTACTCAGCGAGGGGTCTCAATCCCACGCGAGGGTGTGAATGGTCCACATCATGACCGTCGTCATGAAACATATTTGTGCACCTCTCGTATTCTACATCCAGATGGATGGAAAGAAAAGAGAAAATTCGTAATGTCTGTCTTCACCAAGCTTTGAATACCGGTCTGGTAATCTGGGTCAAATGGACAGCCTTTCAAGACGATCAGTCTACCACCGCCCCGATGAATAGACTCAGCCCGGTGTCTGATTTCAACCCTCCCATCCCGATCATGATCGGCCAGCGTGTGCTGCTCCGCTATCCGAGCCATACCGACCGAGACGAGTTTGTCGCGTTGCGAAGATCGTCCCGCGAGCATCTGGAACGCTGGGAACCGATCCCGCCGTCAGGGTTGGATCTGTACAGCAATGAAGCGTTCGATCGTGAACTCGAAACACACAACACGCCGACCGAGCAACGCTGGTTGATCTGTATGAAAGACACCGGCGTGATCGTCGGACGCATCGCACTGGGGAACATTGAGCGCGGCCCATTCCAGAACGGCCGCTTCGGATACTGGATCGGCGCGGAGCATACCGGCCGAGGATTGATGAGCGAGGCCCTGTCGCTCGCGGTGACGCATGCGTTCACAGCGCCCGACAACGGCGGCTTGGGCCTGCACCGCGTCTGCGCCAACATCATGCCGAGCAATATCGCATCGCGCAGGGTGCTGGAGCGTGTGGGCTTAGTGAAGGAGGGGTATTCTGAGAATTACCTGCAGATTCAGGGGAAATGGGAAGATCATGAGCGGTGGGGGATGACGGCCAGCAGCTTTGTGTAAAGTGCAGCCAAGTCAGCACTTACAAGGCGTGCGCCTGCGGAGTTGAATAAATCCTTTGGTACATATCAAAACTCGAGTATACTTTGATTGGTTATTCGGTCAGGATATATCAACACAATTTTAGAATGGAGATTTTCGATGATGAAACAAAGCATGAACTCCGCATTACTCGCTTGTGCGATGATTTCGCCGCTTGCAACAGCTGAACCGGTCGTCCATACCAACTTCGATCTCAGCTACGACATGGGGGTGTTCCTAGCCGATTTCCCGTGGTTCGCAGAAGTTGCCCCGTTGGACATTTCCCTTTCCGCAGCTGAGCAAGCCCCCAAGGACTTCATCGGCTCTATTCCTGAAAACAGCATCTCGATGTATTTCCGTGCCTCGCAGGCATCGGGCGACATCGGATGGAATGGAATCGGGGGTGAACTGAGCTTGGACACCAATGTGTCCATCGTCTCGGGAAACATGTACACCGTACATTCGCAATCCGAGCCCGATACGACTTTGGAATTTCTCGCGCCAGCAGAGCTTCAAGCCGGGGATATTGTGGGACCAGATCAGGACAGCGTCTTGAAAGTCTTCACCGCTGCGAGTCCAACCGA
>TARA_R110000765_G_scaffold10110_3_pt1 | contig 11059 bp, 11 predicted proteins | sample TARA_R110000765 | Tara Oceans TARA_R110000765 (sample SAMEA4398168) | marine metagenome | biome: Polar Biome; feature: [MES] marine water layer (ENVO:01000295) within the mesopelagic zone...; material: water (ENVO:00002006), including particulate matter (ENVO:01000060) such as...... | reverse complement strand
CATTCGCTATCAAACACTTCATCGAATGGTTCTCCTAGCCCTGGTATCATCCCGCGGCCGTCTAATTCTGTTGATTCTTCTGGTTTACCTTTAAAACCAAGCATTTTATCGGCGGATTCTTGATCTCTGGGATTTAAACGAATTTTGCCGCCTGTGGTAGCTGCCGCTGCAACACTTTCCATGTGTCTTCTGGCTTCCAAATTTTTAGTTTTGGACATGCAAAATTCTAATGCGCAACATAGCGCTGATTTCTGTTCATCGAACATATCGGACATTATTTGAGTCCAAAAATCAGCTATATTTTCATATCCTTTTTTTAATCGCTGCAATTCACTGAGAAATTTTTGGTGTATAGATTCAACAATTGGATTCAAATCAATATAATTTACTTGTTGAGAATCGCCAACAATACTTTTAACACAAAGCACCCACGAACTTTCATCGCCGGTCACATTCAATTTTTCGGCTGCTGGGGATACTACCGATTTTCTTTGGAATACAACTTTATATTCTGTGTCGCTTACGAATTCTATTCGTGCTCCAGTTATAGCTTTATCAACTGTACTTTTAATTTCCAATGACAACGAGTCACGTTGAACAGTAGTAGTGCATGGCGCATTGTCGCCAGTTTTACCTTTAGCCCCCGTCACACCGGTGAAAACGCGCGTTATTCCTCCTTCTCCTTTTTCTCCTTTTTTACCTGGTTCGCCTTTCTTTCCTTCAATTTTTATTTGGCTTCGATCTTCAAGCTCTTCAATAAGTTTATCCATATTAAGAGTAAAATCGAAAGTATAAGTATGCTGATGGGTGTGAAATGGAAATGTTTTGCTAAGCACTTCACCGTCACTATCAACATTTCTTAATTCCACCTGACCAGCAACGTTTACAATATCATCGTTGCTACCATATAAGGATATAACACCAGTATCAAATGTCACACCGCATTGATTTCCAGTAATAGTCGACGTCGGTGGTGGTATAACCAATCTATTAAGTTTTTTGAAATCCTCAGATGTCATAGCGCCATCTTCAACAAATGTCGCCAATTTCGGCGGAAGATTTTCGGATACTATTTTAATCCATGATCTTATAGAAGAATCATATTGGTATATTATCCCTCTTCTCAATTCATATAACATTCCATTAACAGGGTCAATTGGAAATGTTGCTTCAGTTTGAGAACTCATGATTTGACCTCCCATGTTTTAGACCCAACATTCAATGCCATCATACTATTCACATTGTTAACTGGCAAACCATGTGCTGATTGGGCAGCAATAGCAGCAACAGCAGACGGACTAGTAGGCGCGCATGCAATAGTGATGCAATATTCCACTGCTGGTAAATTAAATTCGCACATTGACACTTTATTGGCTAATGCAGATATTATTGTTCTTGCTTTGTCATCAATAGATTCAATATATTTTTTTAATTCTGCTCCCCAATTGTCGTTAATATCAACTAACTTAGATTTATAATCTTTCACAACATCTTTTACAAAGTCTTCCAATGTCATATCTCCACTAAATCCAATTTCAGAGAGATGATTCCCATCAGCTAATCGTATTAACTGCACAGCTCCATCGCCACCAACAATTTCCCAATCATCTAATCTAGACAAATCACACGTATCTTCATCAGCGTCATCTTCATAAACCACAGATCTGCTTATAGGGGTCGCTATCATTTTAGATGGTGATTTTCCATTTATTCCTATCGGCGATGTTGTGAGAACTAATTCACAATTGCTTTGAATTGACATATCGACCACACCATCTGTTGTGGTACCCGGAACATCTTCATACACCACATCGACTAATTTGCATTTTTCAAATAGCGTTGCGCCGCCTATGCCCGTTTTGCCAACAGGACCATCAGATAATCCATCATCACCCTGCCCACCTTTTTCACCTTGTAGTCCTTTTAACCCTTGAGGTCCAGGTCTATCAACTATAAGGGTTTTTAAAAATTTTTCGCTGGGCTTAAACATTAGCCCTGGCAATTCGCCCGGACCTTTTCCACTTTCATCAGACACAACTTGCGGAGCAGAAGTAGCATCTGATGAAACAGGGTCAAGGTCTGAATCCACGCAAATTATGTCAAGGCTATCGCTGACAAGTTTGATATTTCCTTGCAATACTCCGTTTGGATTATTATCATTGCGAAGTATCAATTTAGTATCGGCTATTAAACCAAATCCGCCGCCGATAACCGGCACACGGTCCAATAATCTTTTATCAGCAGAACTCATAAGTCCTGATTCAGAATTATTTGCCAATGGTGCTGTTTCAGTTGTTCCGGCTTTATCCCAAACACCATTATCGGAATTGTATATCCATTTTATTCTTTCAGCATCTACAAATATTTGTCCGTTTGTCGGAATAGCCGGCAAAACGGAACATCTGTCATTGGGTAATATACTGGATGTCATATTATTATATATCAAACAAAATGTTCGTTGTTTATTATTGTTTATGTATCACATAAACGCAAAATTGCTATTTTATCTTTGAACATCAAAGATAACGTGTACTAAAAATAAAGGAACATTCATGCAAGATATAATCGAGTTACAAAAAGAACATTCTGAAAATTTATCCAAATTAATGAATGTGGTCGGAACTGGCATAGGTGAAAAATTTAGCGACGGCAAACCAACCGGAACTGACGCATTAGTAGTATTTGTCAAAGAAAAAATGAATGGAGACACAATCGGGAAACAATCTGCAGATATGATACCTGAAAAAATCAATGGTATACCTGTGGATGTTATAGAAGTAGGAGAAATAGTCAAACAAGGATTTAAATCTAAGGTTAGACCAATAAAACCCGGTTACAGCTGCGGGCATGGAAACATAACGTGCGGCACAATTGGCGGTTTTTTTGTTGATAAAGACGGCGATCATGTAATACTTAGCAATAATCATGTGCTATCTAATGAAAATAATGCCAAAGCTGGCGATCCTATATTTCAACCTGGGCCGATGGACGCCGGCAGGATTAATAAAAAATGGGAAGGTTGGAAAGAACCATTAGATACACTGCCATATGTAGCAACGTTAAAGGATTTTGTCCACATCAATAAATCTGGAAATAAACAAGATTCAGCAATAGCAAAAATCCCAGATATCATGTTAAAACAAGGTTTAATTGACACACGATATCCACATTTAAACAAAGCAATGGCGGGATTTAGCAAAGCAAAGCCAAAACAATCAGTGCAAAAATGCGGAAGAACAACAGGCTACACAGCCGGACGCATAATAGCATTGCATGCTCAATTTACGATAAGTTATGATTTCGGCGGCGCGATGTTTGATGATTGTGTAGTAACAACTGCCATGTCGAAGGGTGGAGACTCTGGTAGTTTGATAATGGACATGGACATGAATGCTGTTGGGTTACTATTCGCGGGTTCAGCAAAAGTCACAATTGCTAATCCAATAGATGTAGTAAAAAACCATTATGGTCTTAAATTGTGGGATCAGTCTGAAAGTAAACCAACAGCTGTCATCAATAACAGAGTGTGGGATTATTTCACCGCTGACAATTGCAAATTAGAAATAGAAAATGGCGTAATTACATTTCACGGTAAAAGCAACCAATATTGTTTTGTGCAAAGAGCTTTAGAACCTAACGTGAAAGTTATTACCTGCTGCATGAACAAAGGTAATGATAAAAGCGACGATTTTGGTTTAGGGATAGCCGTGCAATTTCAGACTGGCATGCTGAAAGTTAATGCTGGGAATCCTCGTTTTAAGGCATTTTACAATGACAACATTTCGCCAGGGATCGGAAAAGTGGACCTCAATGGTGATTATAAATTGCGGATCAGATTAACCGATTCTGTTATATCTCTTGAAGGGTACGCTGGCAGTTGGTTTACCGTTTTGGAATTACCTAGGAGTCTTTACCCCGGCGATCCCACTTTAGTTAGAATAGGTAAAATGGATCATAAGTGCGAACAGGGAAATGGCAAAGACGCAGGAGATACCTGCCATTGCAAGATTACCAAGATTGAAATATCTTAAAAATCTGGGTTTTCCAAATTACACAATTGATGACCCAAAGCCATAATTGCAGTGTTTTCTGGACATGAATCAACAATAAATTTTCCAAGCACTAACGCCATGTCGAAATCAAGTTCGACAGCGACATTACTTTTAATTGTAAAAGCTGATTTTTTGTCATTATTAAAAAATTTTTTAGGCTTATGGTCTGGCTCAAATTGAGGATCAGATCGCCCACGCATATCAAAAGGCATCGATAACTCCAAAACTAAATACTTTCATGCTAATTTTCAGATGGTTTACGCATTGCATTAATTTTGTCAGAAAAATTAACTTTTTTGTTGGTTTTATCATTAACCACACCTAGCAATAAAACCAACGTAATCACACTAACTATAAAACCCACAACAAATGAAATCATTGCGGCAATTTTTTGTTCTATTACTACAAACAGCCACGAAAAAGAAGATCCACCAATGTACCCAACTATTAAAAAAATGGTAGCCATCATCACAAATGTTATAATTTTATTCATCAACTCGCAATTTTCATTTTAATTACTTCGCCCCACGATGGCCCTTTTTCATCTGTTGTTATAACTGTAACCATCGGAAATGATTTTTTATTAGGCCAAGGGGTGTATCCGTCAGTCAGCATGATTTGAACATCGGCTATTGCTTTATTATCAATTAACCATTCGACAGCTGTGGACATGTTTGTGCCACCGCGTCCTTTAACTTGAATCTTCTTCCACTCACCTCGTCTGTAAGTGTCGTATCCTTGGAATTTACTGTCCCATAGCAAAACTTTAGTTTTGGCTTTATGGCTAATTGCTTCTATTTCACCAAAAAATTGCTGCAACTCTTTAGTTCTTATTGAACCAGACGTATCAACGATAACATTAATCGTTGCAGCAGCATGGTGGCTTACACCAGCAACACCGAATTGTTGGAATCTTCTGTTTTTTCGGCTAAAAGTTTTTCTCCTGTTGCCAAGATGTCTTCCTAAGTACTGTTTGAGAATTTCACGCCACTTTACAACTGGCGATGATAAATTTTTAATGGCTTTAGTAAGATGACCAGGGACATAACCTTGGGATTTTTCTACAGCTTGGTCAACAACATCTTTAATTAATTGTCTAGCTTCATCTTCTGAAACATCTGATTGATTCCATATATCATGGTTGTCAATCGCGTTTCCTTCAATCATATCCAAAGCATTTTTAATATCACCATCGCAGCTGTTTTTATCTACCCTACTCAGCAATCTATCATAATATTGCTCAGCATTCCAACCCTGCGGCCAGTCTTTTGGAATCCAAATAATATTTCCACCAAGCGGTAATACAAGTTTGTTATTTGACTCATCTTTGTAACCAATTCGTGGGTTATCCTTCCGACCATTAATAGTCATGTCAGCAGCGATATTCCAAGCCATTTGTTGTTTATCGCCTCTTCTAATGCAGTGGCATCTTACAATATGCTCGATTTCATGTTGGATAGCGCCATAAAGTTCTTTAATATTCTGATTTTCCACAAATTTTGGGTAATACAAGCATTCAATATCACGGCCATTCACAATCCTAACACCCATAGTGCGTTGATTTTCATCTTTTACCCACGGCATATCGCTAGGAATCCAAACCATACTCATAGCAACATGGCCATAAAATGGCTCGATGGTCATCAATCGACATCTAGCTTTCATCAGTTTGTCGGACATTATTCTTTACCCCACGCCACATGAGACAATGCTTCCTGCAATTCAGGTCGCTCAGTAATTCTGTCAATAAACGACTTGTCGGTGTCTTTCCGCGCTCCTTTAAATTTACTAATCATATTGGCAACTTTAGGATTTGCAATCAGCGCCGCTTGTGTTTGCTGCATTTTAGCATCCTTTTCTCCAATCATCGCCCTGCAAAAAGCAACCACTATGTCATTATCAATTTCCGATTTACCACACATAAAAGACGCAAAATCCAAACAAACTTCCGCAACAGCATCATCATCAATTTTATTCTTGCAAAATGACACTAATCCCCACATCAAACCCGTCAATTGATTGCGAGCCAATGTTTTCAACTCACTTTCGTAAGAATGGACGCCATTTTTTAACAACATTTTTGGTTTTACTGGGCATGAGTATCGACTGTAAGCCATAGCCAACTCACGACCAATCAACCCAGCAATCACTTCAAATTTTGCCTGTTCGCTAAAGTCCGTTTGGGAGCATATTTTTTCAATTCTAATAACAGCATCCCATGACCTTCGCGATGGTTGAACTGAAAATCCCAATTCACCATCCACTTTTCCGTCCAAATGTTTTGGATTTTGAGCAGCAAACTCAATAGCATTTGACGCAGCGTCTCCATGCACGGACGCCATATACTCAACCCATTCGTCTAAAGTAGTTTCACCACTTGATAAAGTTACGTGAGAAAATCGGTCAAGAAATGCTGGGTCATTGAAACTATTGACTAAATATCCTTCATTGAAATTTCCTGCAACCACTATTGTCCATCCCGGCGGAACGACATATTCACCTATTTTCTTGTCCAAAACAAGTTGAAATGCAGCTTGCAAAACATCATCTTGAGCACGATTTAATTCATCCAAAAACAAAATACCATTTTGATTTCTTGGGCACAATTTAGCTTCGTTTATCGCATAAACTCGTGATTTTTCCAAATCATTTTCATCTGGTTTTGGCCCCAATTGTTTTTTAATTTCTTCCGATGTAAGGTCACCAACCGGCATTTCCGATGGCGGAAAATAATGAGTGCGGCCATCCTCGTCACGGTCTGGAAGGCCACGCATATCAGATGCTTCCATTTGGGAAGTTCTAAGATCCACAAAGCCCCAATCACAATCACTAGCAATTTGCTGCACCAAACTTGACTTGCCAAGCCCCCTATGTCCCCAAATAAATAACGTGACACCGGCTTCTCGACTTAACAAAATAGCTTCTTTAATAGTGCTAATATTAGCCATCTACTATATCCTTAAATATTTAACAAAATTCAATATATTACAACAAAAAACAATTAGCCAAATGTTGTTTTCAATTTGCCCATCAAATTATCAGGGTCTTTCACATCAACTTTATAAAACGCAAAATTTTTACTGTAGTAATATTCTAAGCCATCGCCGCGAACGGCTTTAATCCAAAATTCATCTTGCCAATACCACAATTCTGGTGCTAATGGATTTTGCCGTCCATTTTTTTCATAAACCACATTGCCAACTAAAACAGCTATATCGTGTTCTGGATTAGCAAGATTAACCTTACTTCTAAGGTTGACTAATATCATTTCCCCGTCAGAAGTATTAACAATACCATTGTTTTTTATTTTGTAAAACATAGCCACATTATTATGGCGCATACTCCACCCAACATAATTTGGGCCATGCTTGTCATGTTTGAGCGCTTTAATATGTTTCACAATGTCTCCAATAAATAATTGCCATATTTTGTGGCAAAAGAGACATTGAATGTTAAATTCGTTTTATTCTAACTAAACGAATATCTAGAGATTCTTTTTCCTGTGTAGCTGGAATATGATCCATCGGGTCTAGCAATTCAATCGCAAACACATTTTGCTCTTTAAGGGAATTAATCAAACTTTTACAACCAAAATCATTTCGATTGTCATAATAATCATCAAACACAACAACAGTGTCGTCATTCATAATACGTTCAATGTTTGACCAATCGCTGGCTATTGTTTCAAGAGAATGTCCACCATCTATAAACACAAAATCAATGGGTCTATCTGGCTTAAAATTGGGCATTGTGTCAATAGTATTACCGATTATGAATTCATATTCACTGCCAGTTTTAGCAATATTTTTTTCGGCTTCTCCACGTTTCACATTACGTTTAGCATGCAATTCGAGTTCTTTAACATCTGATGTCATGCCTTCAAACAAATCAAATCCATAATATTTTATGTCATCATTGTATTTCTTCGCACAATTTATCATTTCTGCAGCTCTAACTCCACTGTGGGTGCCTACTTCTAAAATGGTTTTAGGTTTAAATTTTTTAATAGTTTTTATAATATTACCATATCGCAGCATCGCCATCGTCAATTCTCCTAATCAATTTTGTTTATGTAAAGATCTTACTCATTTGACATTCCTTCTAAGTTCTTTTTAAGGTATTGCCAAACTATCCCCCGCGTCATTTCTTTTAACGACCATTCTGCATATGACATATTATATAGCCATTGATTTCTTTCTGGCTTAATTGGATTTTCTATATTTTTTATGTCATGCTCGCAAACATCATAAGCCAAACATATTGGATCTTCTGTTATTGTGGGAATTCCACTAAAAACCGCATCGGCTGCCCCATTTGATGTTCTTGTCACCGCACACCAAGCATTTTTTAAATTTTCATATACGCTCGTTTGCTTTGCGTCAGCAATTGTTAAATTTTTTATCCCTTTCGGTGGTTTTATTTGGTTTTGTATTCTTTTGTCACCTATAGGATGAGTTCTAAAAATGATAGGCCGATCAGTGTACTCTCGTATTCTTTTAACCAAACATTGATAATAATCTGTGGGATCTGACCATAAATCAGCCATTGGATCATTTTTAGTTCCTACATGGGCCAGTCCAGCTCCATAATGCGTTTGGCCAATTATTAAAATATGGTCGCCAGAAGTCCTCCATTTTTTTATTTTTATGTTCCTTTTATGAAATCTGTCGCTTGGGCTATTTTTATTATAGAATTCTGCGCCACCTTTTATTCCATTTACACCAATTGAAAAATATCTCTTTTTTAATGGTCGATGGCGATCATCGGCTAATATGCCGCAGTCTAATATCATTCTCTTTTTGTTAAATTTTTTTTGTTTGTTTTTAACCGCAACTTTAAGATATCCTTCTTTTTTCATTTTATCTAAATCGGAATGAAAACAAAATGTTTCATATCTTGTGACTTCTGCTATTTGAAAAGAAATATCGCATTTTTTAAGTTTATAAATATCTGCTTTAGATTCCACATGCTCTACTAAATCGCCATTTTTAGTTATGCCAAGAGAAAATGCTTCTATCATTGGTTTTGCGGTCAATTTTGTGTGACATATAGCAACCTTCATTTGTAAATCTCCAGACAATAAAAAGCCGAACCAATGTTTAAATATTACTATATCACAACGTCGCCATCGTCAATTCTCCTAGCCAACTTTGTTCACTTTAGTTATTTTTTCATGAGCAAAAATGTTGAAATCTTCAAAGTAAATTTATCTACAATTTTTCAAACATAAGGTACATAATTTGCAAATCGTCAATATACCACGGAGCTTTATCATGGGTCATAAAACGCTAATCGGAGCTAGTCAAGGAAAATTTTGGGGGTCTACTAGATGCCTTTTTGTTAATGAATCATGTGAAATGCATTGTTTTGAAGCTAACAAAGACGGTTATTGTTCCAAACACTACCATGAAAACAAATGGAACCGATTTGTGGTTCTTTCAGGACGTTTAAAAGTAATTATTTTTAAAGACTCTGGGCAAGATGAAACCATACTAACAGCTGGTATGTTTTCAGATGTACCACCTAAAGTGGATCATAAATTTGAAGCTTTAGAAGACACGACTGCTCTTGAAATATATTGGACTGATGGGCTAGACCCAAGTGATATTGTTCGTAAAGACAGCGGCGGGATGAAATCCGATGAAAATGAAAAAAACAGTGCTGGTCAATAGAATAGACAATAATCCAAAACCACCACAGCAAATGTTATCTGAATCAATAATAAAAAATTTACAAAATCAAAAACCAAATGTTAAATTGTCTGATCTTATACACGGCAAAAAATTTTGCGTTGTTGGAAATTCGCCAAAAGAATTGGGCAGCGGCAATGGTAAAATCATAGATTCATATGATGTGGTGATACGATTTAAGAATTATGATATAACTGACGAATTTGCAAAAGATTATGGATCTAGAACCGACGTATGGGTCACTCCGTTCAATTTAACTCAATTTTACCGTGATCCAGCGCAATACAAAAGCGTTTGCTGCTGCATACCACTCACTCATCCGCAATGGCAAAAACGATTTCCGGCAAACAATATCAATTATGATCTAATGACAAAATATAACAATATCGAATTTGTCCCATTAAAAACTTTTCAGAAAGTATGGGATAAATACGAAAAAGGTCAACCAAGTTCCGGTATGACAACTTTATATTGGCTATATAAACTAACCGGCAAATTGCGCAAAAAAGATTTATTTGGGTTTTCAATGTTCGACCCAAAAGAAACACATCATTATTTTTCGCACAAAGAAAATCACAAATTAAGTGCGGAATGGGCAAAAAACACTCCCAATGTTCATCCCAGAAGAATAGAGTCAAGCGTTTTTAATGAAATAACCACGTAAACATACCATAAAACCGACATACAAATCAATTCACACAACAAGGAAAACCACCGATGCGTAAAGTATTTGTAGGATGGGATTCAAGAGAACAAGTAGCTTATGACGTTTGCGCTCACACTTTAAATAAACATAGCCAAGACATTTCAATAATTCCATTAAAACAAAATGACTTGCGCGAACGCGGTTTATATTCACGCGATGAATCTGAAGGCAGTTCCACAGAATTCACATACACACGTTTTTTAGTACCGCATTTATCCGAATATTCTGGATGGTCATTGTTTGTTGACTGCGATTTTTTATTCACGCGAGACGTAAATGAGTTGTTTGCGCTGGCTGATGATCAATACGCCATCATGTGCGTGCAGCATGATTATACTTCCAAAACTGCAACTAAAATGGATGGCCAAAAACAAATCTCATATCCCAAGAAAAATTGGTCAAGCTGCATGTTGTGGAACTGTGATCATCCTTTGAATAAACAAGTTGTTCCAGAATGGTCAAACGAAAAATCCGGCGCTTTTTTGCACCGTTTTCAATGGCTCCCAGACGATGCCGTTGGCGCGATTCCATTGGAATGGAATTGGCTGGAAGGCGAATATGACAAACCCAACGATGCGCCAGCAGCTATTCATTACACTAATGGCGGCCCC
>TARA_R110000765_G_scaffold161324_1_pt1 | contig 11065 bp, 14 predicted proteins | sample TARA_R110000765 | Tara Oceans TARA_R110000765 (sample SAMEA4398168) | marine metagenome | biome: Polar Biome; feature: [MES] marine water layer (ENVO:01000295) within the mesopelagic zone...; material: water (ENVO:00002006), including particulate matter (ENVO:01000060) such... | reverse complement strand
GTTCAAAGGAAAAAAACTTCTTGCATCACGGGCGGCAACCACAGAAGCATTCGTGGGTGGCGCGCGCAATCAGACCAAATGATGCGCTTCGAAGCCTTCAGATTTCATGGCTGCGATCAGCGTTTCAGTGCCAGCGTTGCTCTGTACAGTGACTTCTCTACTGGACAGATCAACCTCTACACGCGCATCTGCATCCACCGATGCGACGGCTTTTTCTATTGAGGATTTACAATGACCACAACTCATCTGAGGTACGGAAAATTTTGTCATGTTAGCTCCTATCATTCTGGTTGACGCCTAACAGTTTCCTGCGCTGGAAGGTCAACAGATTTTTTCGAACACCTTGAAGGTGCGGCTTGTACACAAAGCGTTTGCTCCGGATCGGCTCAGGCGCGATGATCCGTGGAAATTAGGGAGGTATGTCAATGCTCTTGGGAAAAGGAATTTCAAATGGTCCGGTTGTCGGCCTACTGGCAAGTATAGCGGTTTTTGCGTTAAATGCCGACTACGTTTTCGCCGATGACGCGTTCTTCATATCGGTTGAAAAGCTGAGCGCACCAGTTGCCCAGGGCGCGCGCGAGCCGTCACTCTCAACAATGAACGACGGGAGTGTCCTGATGAGCTGGACAGAACCAAAGGAAGACGGTTTTGCCTTAAAAACTGCTATTTCTGATGGGGCCGGGTGGTCAGAAGCGCAGACAGTCGTTGAAAGAGACGATTTATTCGTGAATTGGGCAGACTTTCCATCTGCTGTTGCTTTGGCAGATGGCACGATTGTCGCGCATTGGCTGCGTGCCAATGGCGATGACGACTATTTCTACGACATCAACATCGCTCTTTCACGGGACGAAGGTTTGACGTGGTCTGAACGTGTAATTCCGCACGAGGACCGTTCACAACGTCAGCACGGTTTTGTGACACTGCTGCCAGCCGAAGACGGCAAATTTGCTGTAATCTGGTTGGATGGGCGGAGCTATGATACCTACGCTCCGCAAGATGTCGTGAAAAATGCCATGCAACTTCGGATACGTGAAATTTCGGCAGATGGTAGCATGGGACAGGATACCTTACTCGACGCGCGGACTTGCACGTGTTGTCAGACATCGGCTGTTGTCACAGAAAGTGGTGACGTTCTTGTTGTCTATCGTGACCGATCGCTTGGAGAAATACGGGACATTTCAATTGTGCGCCAAACACAGCAAGGATGGTCCACCCCTCAACCAGTAAGCGAAGACGGCTGGAACATCGAAGGTTGCCCGGTAAACGGCCCGGCAATTGATGCGACCTATCGCCGGTCTGTTGTGGCATGGTTCACGGCGGCCAATGACATTCCCAAAGTCAAAGTCGCATTTTCGAGCGATGACGGCGTGACCTTCGGCGAGGCGTTGGAAATTGATAGCAACACACTATCCGGCAGGGTTGATGTCATTCAACTCAACGATGGCTCCGCACTGATCACTTGGGTCGAACAAACAGCGAAAGGCGAAACCATCCTGATTTGCGCCACTGATCCAAAGACAGGCTGCACTCATCCCATCGTCCTCGCCGTCAGCCCCGCTGGAAGAACGGTTGGCTTCCCGCGTATGACGCTTGGTGATCAAGGCGTCTACGTTGCATGGACTGAACCGTTGCAATCAACTGCAAGCCCCCGCAAAGGCGGAACAACAATTCGCACGATACTGGCACGGATCGGAGATGTAGAATGAAACAATGGATCCACCGGTCTTTTGTGTCGCTGATCCTGTTGACTATGTTCACAGGTGCTGCACTTGCGGACGGTCAAAAATTCGTATTTGGCATTCACTCAACTCCCAAAGAAGTGCCGAAAATTACGTTTGAAAACACAGACGGCAATCAATTTACGCTTGAAGGTTTTAAAGGGAAGTATGTACTTTTGAACGTCTGGGCGACCTGGTGTCCACCTTGCCGCAAGGAACTTCCAGATCTGCAGGGCTTGCAGCAGGCACTTGGTGGACCTCAATTCCAGGTGGTTGCCCTTTCAACGGATGCAGGGCGGCTTGAGAGTGTTAAGCGCCTATACCAAGAACTTGGCCTCGATGAAGGCGGCATTTTCATTGACGAGACAGGATCAGCCATGCGTAGTCTTGGCATTTTTGCAATGCCAACAACCCTTCTGATCGATCCTGAAGGGCGCGAAATAGGTCGCAAACCTGGCCCGGCAGACTGGGACAGCACGTCGGCTCTGACCTTTTTTAAAGGACAGCTAGGTAGCCCGGAGTGATAATGCCAAGTCTTCAGCATTGATTAGCGTTTAACAAGCTGTGCTCTGACATTCGTCTAAAAATGTTGAGGGATGACCATGGGTTTCAGGCAAGAACGAGAATTTTTAGATGGGAGTTTTGGTGCCTATTAGCCGTCAAAGAATCTAATGGGCTATGCACATGGCGCATAAGCTAGCGCTTATGCCAACCTCTATAAGCTTAGAACCACTATTACCTTCTTTGCACAGGGTGCAATTAAACCGCATCGCCGGAACATCCGTTGCGGTACAACCTGATAGGAGAACTACCGATGCGTAAATTTCTGATTGCAGCTACTATGGTCCTCGCACTGCCTGCCTTTGCGGCCGAAGTAGCCAAAGATGCCGAACTTGGCACAACCATGGAAGAGGTCAAAGCCAGCCTTGTCGAGATGGGCTATGAAGTCCGCAAGATGAAAATGGAAGACGGCAAGATTGAGGCCTACGCAGTTTTGGACGCCAAACTCAGCGAAGTTTTTGTTGATCCGGCCACGGGTCTGGTCACCAAAATCGTTGATAAGTGATCCCGTCATGCTGATGGAACAAAAGGGAATTCGCGGGCGCAAAAGTGCCCGCGATAAACGGGGCATTTTGGTCTGGGATCCTTTGGTCCGGCTGATCCACTGGGGCGTCGTATCGATGGTACTGATCAATGCGGCCATTGTCGCCAAAGACAGTCCGATTCACCTTTGGGCTGGATATACGATGTTGGTGCTCGTGGGCGTAAGGCTGCTTTGGGGAGTGATCGGCACTCGGTCTGCGCGGTTCTCCGCCTTTCCACCAAATCCGTTCCGGGCGTTGGGCTATCTACGTCAGATGCGTTCGGGAGACCGGACGGTTCACCTCTCGCACAACCCGCTGGGGGCGCTGATGGTCTATAATATATGGTCAACGCTCTTGGTAATAGGGGCAACAGGATACATGATGGGCACCGTAAAATTCTTTGGAATTGCATGGGTCGAACAGATTCATGAGCTGGCGTATGATTGGCTTTTGCTCTCAATAGCCGGGCATATCGCTGGTGTTGTGTTTGACACGTGGCGCTCGGGTGTTCCGCTGGTTCAGGCAATGCTACACGGGCGCAAACGTATTCCGAAGGGTACAGCCGTCAAATGAAATCAGTTTTACATTTGCCAAAAAAGGACAGACGGCGGGCTGTGACGCTCGCCGTCATCATCGTGTTGCAGGCGCTTTGTGCGGCATTCTTTTTCAGCGATGTCGTGTCCGATTTCAAAAAAGATGCGTATTTCAACGAAATTCACTTCTACATGGAGACGGCCGCAACACTGGTCCTGATCACCGGGGTCATTTTCCTGATGATTGAGCTGCGAGGCGTGATGAGCCGCATGGAGATGCTGGACCGCGGATTGCGCGCGGCACGTGGGGAAATGGCACAGATCATTGATACCTTCTTTGACGAATGGAAGCTGACCCCGTCAGAAAGAGACGTCGGAATGTTGATCCTGAAGGGTTTTGACAACGACACGATTGCAGAATTCCGCGGGACGGCAGTCGGAACGATCAGAGCGCAATCCACACGCGTCTATGCCAAAGCGGGCGTCGATGGCCGCGCCCAATTGTTCAGCATCCTGCTTGAAGAGCTTTTGGCAGATGAAGATCAACAAAAAGAAGAAAAGGTTGCGACATGAGGGCACTGCATGCTGAAAATCACAACGTATCGCGCATCGGTTGGCTGCGGGCCGCCGTGCTTGGAGCAAATGACGGCATCGTTTCTACAGCTAGCTTGATTGTCGGTGTGGCTGCTGCCGCAGGTAGTACACCCCAAGTCTTGCTGGCGGGAACAGCAGGTCTGGTCGCCGGGGCGATGTCGATGGCTGCCGGTGAATATGTTTCAGTCAGCTCTCAAGCGGACACTGAACAAGCAGATCTTGCACGGGAGCGACAGGAGCTGGTTGACCAACCCGATCAGGAATTGCGCGAACTGACAGCAACATTCACGGCCCGGGGTGTCAGTGATGAAGTGGCTTCAGAGGTAGCGAAACAACTAACAGCGCATGATGCCATCGGGGCCCATGCACGCGAAGAGCTTGGGATAACGGATCTGGCGACGGCAAGACCGCTGCTTGCGGCATTCACCTCAGCGCTGACCTTTGCCATCGGCGCAATGCCACCGCTGATCATCGTGTTTGTCGCACCGGCTGACCAAATCGGCACCTACGTTTCAGTTGCGACGATCATTTTCTTGGCCGTTCTCGGAGCGTTCGGTGCGAAAGCGGGTGGAGCAAACCTTTTTCGCGGCGCAATCAGGGTCACATTTTGGGGTGGGGCGGCGATGGCCGCAACCGCTGTTGTTGGGAAGCTATTTAACGTTGCGATTTGAATGAAGCGTAGTTTTACTTCTGCATAAGGTCCTTCGAGCAATTCTATTGCATATCGCGAAGTGTCGCCGGCATCTCTCGATCAGAATATGCGACAGACCTTAGTCCGTAGATGGCCTTGCCGATGTCGCACATCACGGAAGAATGGGCGAAATGTCACAAAAAATTCTCCACCTTTCTAGCATCCTATCTCTACAGTTTCTAGCTGCGGGCGGCTTGGTGATGGCCGTAGCGGCGTATGTGCTTGGAACGCTGGTATCAGACCGCATTGAACAAGGGGTCGTGCAAAATTCGGGCGTTTCGGCAGCGCTTTACATTGATAGCCTATTACCCCGCGAATTGATCACTGGGGCGGCGGCGGAAGGCGCTTCTATCTCGAACATGACCCGTTTGGCTCTTCGGGACGCCTTTAACGAAGGGATATTGAGCGAGAGCGTTGTAACGTACAATATCTGGAGCAAAGAAGGCGAGGTTATAGCTTCATTTAGGCCAGAACTTTCGGGACAAAAATTTGAACCGTCAGCGGAGCTGATCAAGGCGTGGTCTGGTGAGGTATCCTCACAATTTGAGACGCTGGAAATCCAGGCAGATCACCCTGAAAATATCTTGGGCATTCCTTTGTTGGAAGTGTACGTCCCGATACGAGACACCCGCACCGGCAATGTCCTGACTGTTGTTGAATTTTATCAGCGCGCCGAAGGTTTGGCAGCCGATTTGGAAAATTCCAAACGTGACAGTTGGGTTCTTATTCTTCAAATATTCGGACTGAGCGGTTCTTTGCTTTTCATTATCGTCCACGCCGGAAGCCTTCTTATTGAACAGCAACGTAAACAAGCAAAATTGCAGCTCCTTGAAAGCCGCGAACTCTCGACTCGCAACGAAGCATTGCGAATACGGGTCACACAGGCTGCTCAGCGTTCTACAGCCCAATCCGAAAAGATCATGCAGCGCATCGGTCAAGACTTGCACGATGGCGTGGCACAGCATTTATCTTTGGCGAGCCTGCGACTGGAAGGCGCGGGCATTCCTCCCTCAGCAGACGCTGATACCGTTAGGCAGTCACTTGCGAATGCGATGAAGGAATTACGTGCAATTTCTCGTGGTTTGGCCCTTCCTGATCTTGCTTTGGCCGATCTCTCAGACTGCGCAAAACAGGCTGTGAATGATCACAACAAGGCATTCGGGTCCGATGCGGTGCTCGATGTGACGATGAACGCCCCTCTGACAACTTCATATGCGACAAAACTCTGCGTGTACCGGTTTCTCCAGGAAACACTTGCCAATGCAAGTCGTCATGCAGGCGCAACACAGATCAAAGTGAGCCTCACAATCAGTGATTGCCAGATTGTTGCAATCGTGTCCGATAATGGACGTGGTTTTGACAAAACGTCCCAAACGGGGCTGCGAGAGGACGGGGGTCAGGGGCTTCCCAGCTTGGCGGACCGCGCCGCGACGCTCAATGGTCAGGTCGAGATTGACGCCAGACACGGTGTCGGCACTGAAATCCGGTTGGTCCTTCCAATATCAAAGGAAGCAGAATGACGATACGTATTCTTGTTGCAGACGATCATCCAATTTATCGAGATGGAGTTGTCACCAGTCTGGAAGAAACCGGTGAATTCCGGGTCGTCGCAACAGCAAGCTCGGCTGATGAAGCGGTGCAGATGGCCGAGCAAAAGCGGCCTGACATTGCGTTGCTTGACCTGTCGATGCCCGGCAGTGGGCTGACTGCAATCAAACGAATAGCTGCAGCAAAAAGCGCCGCTCATATCGCGATGCTGACCGTCTCGGAGGAAGATGAAAACGTTGCGGACGCCCTCAAGTTTGGCGCGATTTCCTACATCCTCAAAGGGGTCTCCGCACGAGAACTGCGTAGTGTTCTCAAAGGTGTGGCGCAGGGCGAGGCACATGTGTCCGCAGGATTGGCGTCAAAGGTCCTGACATTTCTATCGCAGGGTGATGGCACCAAAGCAGCATCACCGATTGACGATCTGACGAAGCGGGAGAAAGACATACTGAGATTGGTCTCAAAGGGCAAAAGTAACAAAGAAGTGGCCAATGATCTGAACCTGCAAGAGAAAACGATCAAGCATTACATGACCGTCATCATGGGCAAACTACATGCACGGAACCGGGTCGAGGCGGCACTTATTGGCCATGAAGTGTGGCGGAACAGCGAATAGGCACCGTGTCCGCACCAACGGTTTATGCATGAATTATGCGTTTGTCGCGGCCCCGATGCCAAGAGCTAATTGGATTTTTGGAATATTGCGTTGAAGGCGATTGTGACCCGCTCTTCTTCCGTTACGTTGGGATGAACCCAATGAACAAGATAGGATGGAAACAGGATCATCTCACCCGGTTCGGGACGGATGGATATCTTGGGATCAAACGCGGGTATCTTCAGCATCTGCCAGTTTGGCAAATCGGATCGCGGGTCCAGAAATTCGATCTTTCCCGAAGATCCGGTCTCAACCTTTGGCTGGGACACATAATAGACGCCTGACCAATGGGCCCCCGGATGAGTGTGGGGGGCGTTGTACCCACCCGGCGGATTGGCGTTCATCCATGCGAACAGCTTTATCCCGAATGAGTCCGGGTCAGCTTTTGCATTCATTTTTCTTGTTGAACCGATCACTGCAGTCCGAGACATCTCCTTGAGCCTTTGGATGCAAGGGGCTGTTTGAGCGTATAGGTTTCCAGTAGAATGCCATCCACCGCGATTGGACATCGACACCCCTTCATCGGCGGTGCGCAAACGGCACCCCTCCTCAAGCAGTTCTTGATTGAACTGTGCGGCTTCAGGAAATTTGAATCGGAAAATTGGGGTCGAAAACCCCGCGATATGTCTCGTTTGTTCCATGTTTGCCAATGCTTTAAAATCGTTGTTGTCAGAATTATGATAGGCATCCGCTAACGAAATGCGGATGCCTTTAAGTAGTTATGTCAGATGGCCTGACGATTATGTGGTTTAGTCGTCACCACCACCTTCGCCATCGCCGCCATCACCACCGTCGCTCCCGCCGCCTTCACTGTCGCCACCGTCACTACCACTGTCGCTCCCGCCGCCTTCACTATCGCCACCGTCACTGCCGTCACTGCCGTCGCTTCCGCTGCTATCACCATCGCTCCCGCCGCTTTCGCTATCGCTACCGTCACTGCCATCGTTCCCACTGCTATCGCCATCGCTCCCGCCACTTTCACTATCGCGACCATTATCGTCGTCCCCACCACTTTCGCTATCGCCCCGTGACGATTGCGCTTCAGCGATGCTTACAGAGCCATCTCCGTCCCGATCACTGCCCGAGATAACAGCGCGCGCGCCATCGGCGCCAAAAGCTGCTGAAAGTTCACCTTGCGAAAGTACACCGTTGTTGTCGCTGTCCACCGATGAGAAAGATCTTCCCTCGGCGAAAGCAGGCAAAGCTGCCATGGTGCATAAAGACGTCGTGAGTAAGAGTTTGGAAAGTTTCATGTTCTTCTCCAGTTTGTTTGCCAGAACTTGGCTTTCGAGTTTCAACTAGTCTCAATATTGTGGATTCGAACATCAGGCGCATCAGCTTTTAGTCCCTACGTTGGTGGCATAGGTCCATGTACCTCTCAGACCAAAGTCGGATTTCTGCGAAAATCGAAGTATTAAAATGGTCAAGGCACAGGCTGAAATGACTGCTGCAGTACAGTCTCGACACACTCAAAAGAGATGACTGTTTACATTCGTTGAATTCTTGACACGAAACCGATAATAATTAATTAAATTCAATATAATCAAGGTTATGAGCTTATGCCCCAAGCTGCGCATTCTGTACGACCGAGAAAACATGGATTTCTGATCCGAATATCACACATCGGGCTGGCCATTGCCGTCATAAATCAACTGCTGACAAGCCTTGTCCGTAAGCGCTACGGCGCTACCCTATGCGGCGAGACTTGACGGCTGCGCATAGCGCCACGGCATCAGGTCTTCAATGCCGCTCTGCGGATGGCCGTCGAGGATCGCGCGGAGGGTGTCGGCGAGGTAGTCGACGGGGTTCACGCCAGACATTTTGCATGTTGCGACCAGCGAGGCGAGCATGGCCCAGTTCTCGGCGCCGACCTCGTTGCCCGCGAAGAGCGCGTTTTTCCGCGTCAGGGCAATTGGTCTGATTTGATTTTCGACGGGGTTTGTGTCCAGCTCGAGGGTGCCGTCCTCGAGGAAGCGGATCAGGCCAGTCCAGTGCGCCAGGGTGTAGCGGATGTCCTCGGCCAATTGGGATTTCTGCGGGATGCGCGAGAGCTGAGCTTCCAGCCACGGCTTGAGCGCAGCGATGATCGGGGCTGAGTGTTTGCGCCGGGCGACCAGCCGCACCTCCGCATCCTTGCCCCGCACGGTCTTCTCGATCTGATAGAGCAGTGCGATCTGGCGCAGCATCTCCTCGGCGATGGGGGAGCGGTCGCTCTCGAAGCGTTTCACGAAGCGGCGGCGGACATGGGTCCAGCAATAGACCAGCTGCCACGGGCCGGTGTCGCGCGGGATTTCCGTCAGCGCGTTGTAGGACTGGTAGGCATCGCATTGCAGGAACCGGCCGCGGTATCCGGCGAGGAACTTCAGCGGATGCTCTTTCCCCCGGCCGGGGGCGTAGTGGAACAGAACGATGGGTGGGCCGACACCGCCATGACCACGGTCGTCGGACACGACGGCCCAGAAGAAGCCGCTCTTGGTGGCCTTGCGGCCAGGGTCCAGCACGGGCGCGCGGGTCTCATCTACAAAGATGCGTTCCGCGCTGCGCAGGTGGACTTTCAGGTGATTGATGATCGGTAGCAGGTGGAAACAGGCTCTTCCGACCCAGTTGCCAAGTGTGCCGCGATCCAGATCAATCCCCTGCCGCTTGAAGATCTCGGCCTGGCGGTAAAATGGCAGGTGGTCGCCGAACTTGGACACCATGATCCAGGCGATGAACAATTCGGTTGGCAGCCCGCTTGGCATGACATGCTCGGGCGCATGCGCCTGTACCACGGCTTGCGAGCAGCGGCGGCAGGCGTATTTTGGACGCCGTGTGACCAGCACCCGGAACTGCGCCGGGATCACGTCAAGCCGCTCAGACACGTCCTCGCCGATCTGCGCCATTTGCCCACAGCCACAGGGACACTGAGTGCTGGCAGGCTCGATCACGCGCTCGACCCGAGGCAGATGGGAAGGCAAATGCCCACGGTTGCGCTTTGGCTTGCGGGGCTCCTCGCCGCGCGCCCTTTGAATTGCAGCTTCAGCCTTCTCCTGTGCGGCCTCGAGCACACCCTGGGCCAGTTCGGCATCTTCCAGAGGCAGGTTGAACTGATCCGGCGACAGCTTCTCGGAGCGCTTGCCGAATTTCTCGCGCCGCGCCGTGCGCAGGATATCTTCCAGCCGACGATTGGCTTCCTGCACCTCGACCAGCACCGCCTCGACCTCGGTCAGGCGGGCTTTCAGAAGGGCGTTTTCCAAGGCAAGAGCAGCGGTATCCATGAACTAAAGTGAATCACGACGCACCCGTTCTGGCTAGTAAAAACAGTGATTTCTGCACCTTCAGGCGATCATCCCGCCACCAGAGGACGCCGCGCCCGCTCTGGCCGAACCAGCCGCCAGTCAAGCCCTTCGAACAAGGCCGCCAGCTGCGCGGAGGAGATCCGCATTACCCCGTCCTGCACCTGCGGCCAGACGAATTTGCCGCCTACCAACCGCTTGTGCGCCAGCACCATTCCGGTCTGGTCCCACATCAGCAGTTTGATCCGGTCCGCGCGTTTCGAGCGGAACACGAAGACCGCCCCACAGAACGGATCAAGCCCGAACATCTCCTGCACCGCCAGTGACAAACCGTCGATCCCTTTGCGGAAATCGACCGGCCGCGTCGCCACGAACACCTTTACCGGCCCGCCCTGGCCGAACATCATGATGTCGCGGCCCGCGCCGCGCGGATCGCACGCGTCAATAGACCCTCATCGGCATCCGCACCTGCCCAGATCACAACGTCGCCCACTACGATCTCAAGATCCGACCTGGTGGCAGCCAGCGGCGCTGTCGTCGCGGTGTCATCAACAACCAGTTCGGCGAAGGCTGGCAAGGCTGCAACGCTTTCAGGCACCACCAGTTGCCCCGTCCGCAGCTTCTTGCGCCAATCGTAAACCTGCCAGCGCGTCGTGCCATGCCGTCGCGCGACTTCCGCTACTGTCAACCCGGGCATCATGCTTTCCGCACCGATCCGCGCCCGCTCAGCCTTCGTGCGCTGACGTCGCCCGCTGGGACCCTCGATCACATCCAGCCGCGAAACCCCCTCAATCCTTGAGCCGTCCAAATGGACGCCCATTTTGCCGTCTATTTCCAAAATCCAAACCCTCCGCCACCCACATGCGCGCAGAATGGCCGGATCAGATCAGAAATGGCAGGAGGGGGGCGGCGTGGCGCTTACCCTTGTCCTGTCTGCCCCCGCGCCTGATGCAGCAGGGAATTTTTACT
>TARA_R110000765_G_scaffold11738_5_pt1 | contig 11068 bp, 17 predicted proteins | sample TARA_R110000765 | Tara Oceans TARA_R110000765 (sample SAMEA4398168) | marine metagenome | biome: Polar Biome; feature: [MES] marine water layer (ENVO:01000295) within the mesopelagic zone...; material: water (ENVO:00002006), including particulate matter (ENVO:01000060) such as...... | reverse complement strand
CATCAAAGTGTTAGTTCCACAGGATGTCTGGTGACGGTGATGGTGTCTGCGCACCCTTCCCATCAGAGACATCTTGGTGGTCGCCATCACGCACATCACCATAGTAAGAGCGGCAACCGGCATCAAGGATACCCTCGATATATGTTTTCGTAGCATCGCTTGGGTTAGTTTCAGGGATTGCAGTAAAGAAAACATCGATGGTTGGGATGCCGTAGTATTCCATATAAGAGCGCGAGCCATCTTCATTGTTCTTCCAGAGGCGTGATTGTGCTGTAGCAAGCGAGCATTTGTTCTTGGTGAACTTGCTGATGAAACGGCGAAGAGGAAGAGACAACTTGCGGAACTTCTTTTTGTTCTTGCCGTTGCTGTATTCATTACAGAGCATCGCGATGTGCAACTTCTGCTCGTATTCCATATCGTTGTCGTTGTCGTAGTAATCGTAGTTATCAGACTGCTCAACGGTTGTGCTCATAAACTCAGAGATAACTTTTGTTTGAGCGCAGACATGGTGGAAGCGAAAGGTGATTGGGTTATCAAGTTTATTTCTGATGTCGTCAATCATTGATTCGAGAGTTTTTGAGAAGTTAACTTTTGGGTTGAAGGTTGAGTTGAAAGTAGTCATTTGATTTTCCTTGGTGAGGTGAGAGAAGTTAATCTTCCCTGCTGTATATATAATATAACACGGGGTGAGGGTTGCGTCAATAAAAAAGATGTAAAGTAAATGTGAAGTGTTGATAAAGTAAGGTTGCTCCCCCATTTTGAGGGAGCATTTTTTTTGCTATTCTTCGAGAGACATCTCGCGCTCTCCGCCAGCAGGGTTCGCTTTGATGTAATGCCCGAAGAGTGATTGCCCATCAGTAATAGCGAGCCAGCGTTCCAGTTCATCGACGGCATCTTCAACAGTGTGCAAATCTGCAATCGCCGCTTCGAGGCTCTCAGGGGTTGTGTACTTAATGTTCTTTGGATGAATCATCAAAGCGAGATTGATACCGCGAACATAATCCTCAACATCAACACCGTATACTGAATAGTGTCGCGCCTTAGTCAAGATGTAGTTGATTACAGTGGCGCTGAACTCTTCGATACTATCTGCTCTTGCGCTCTCGGCAGTGGAGATGAAGCCCCAAGCGTCTGATAAGTCAGCGTCTTTAATGTTCTCCAGTTGTTCATCGGTGATGGTGAGGTTCGGGAACATCATACATATTGAGGTGTGAGCGCCCTCTTCAATAGTTTTTTGGTTGAGGCGGATGGCTTCGTTGTTCATCCAGAGACGCGCTTCATCAGAAAGGATTTCTTTATAAGCACTGGTGATGCGGCCGAAGGGGGAAGTTGGGGTTGGAGATGGTATTGAGATTGAGTTCATTTGATTATCCTTTTTGGATGATTGATGGAGGGCGGAAAGCATTCCCGCCCTTTCTTATATATAATGTAACACGGCAGGGTGTTGCCGTCAACTAAAAAGATGTTAAGTTTGTGTAAAGGTTTCCATTATAATCTGCTTGGGCAGAAAGTCACAGCAATAGTAACTGCTGCTAAATGTTATCTTATCGTTGGCGCGGTAGTCTGGTGAGTTGAAGCGCATGCGCTTATCAAACATCAGTAGTTGCAAATCCCTCTCTTTAAATAAATGCGCAGGTGCGCTGTCGTTTAACCAAGCGTTCGTCATAATGAGAGCGAAAGGTTTATTAAGTTCAAGCGCCCTCTCGAAGAACTTTCTCTTGTTGGTGAAGGGAGGGTTTGATACCATCACATCCCAGAGTTCAGGTTCATAAGTAAAGAAGTCTTTGCCCTCATCGATGTGTGAGTAAACAACAGCGTTCTGTTTTGAGATTTGTTTAACGAACTCACTGTCTCTCTTATCGAAGGGGCACCAGACAATGGATCCTTCTGGGATATATTTGAGGATGGGCTGCACTCCGTATGCCGGAGTGTAACACTCATCGTTCTTTCCTTTTGAATAAATCATTTTGAAGCAGAGTCAGCCAAGCGTGATGCGTAAGCCGCTTTCGCCGCGTTGACTATCATATCGATTTCGTCTTGTCTGAAGCCACCCTCTGCAGCCGGCAGCATAGCAGGTTCAGCGTCTTCAGGTTCAGGCGGCAGCATATCTTCTTCTTCAACTTCATCGAAGTATTCAGCCCAGTCGCCAGAGATTAAATCTTCCCATTCGTATTCGACGAAGTGTTCAGCGAAGAAGTGTAGTTCGTCGTTTGAACGAGGCAAGCGCCCGACACATTTTTTAAAGGTGCGTTCAGAGATTTGGATTGTTTTGTTGATAAGCAGAGTAGTCATTTGATTTTCCTTGGCGATTGTAAGAGAGCAGAAAACATTTCCGCCCTTTCATATATATAATATAACACGGCAGGTGGCTCCCGTCAACAAAAACTTCGTCAAGAAAATGTAAAGTCTTTTGCATCGGGGAGCAGCACAGCGTTATTTATTAAGCAACACTCATCGTTCCCATATGGGTTTGATGGCTGTGCCCGTTCTTAACTTTGCGCTCAGGATAGCAGGTGTCGATATCCTCCCACCTCACGCGCATTGCTTCAGCGCTGAATACTTTCTCAAGCCACGGGATGTTTGGTTGGTTGGTATTGTTGTTGCGCAGGTAGTGATGGATCAAATACGGGATGCCCTCAAGCGTCGCGTTGAACCAAGAGCACTTATGGAAGCGCTCACCCCTGAAGTCTGGGCCGTTCTCTGCCTTGATGTAGCGCCCACGATTGTTGCCCTTCACATCGACAAGCCAGCATCTTTCGTGTGCTGCCCAAGAACCAGTCTGATAGTCTGCTAACATCTTATGCTCCCACAACATAGCGTCAGCCTCGATGTCTTCGATGCCCAACATTACCCAGAACAGGTAAGGTGTTGCGAAGATGCTGTGCTCGATATCCTGCGGATAGCGATTGCCCCACACATTGTATACAAGTTCAGCCGGTGCTTGCGGTGCGTTCTTAAAGAACTCTTGCTCTGCCTCATAGCCAACGCCTTTCTTAAACTCGCCCTCGTTATTATACACAACGCGTAAGGAGTTCCATCTGGTTAACTCTTTACTGATGTTGGGGTATATCTTTTCAAGAGCATCTGAGATTACTGGTATCTCCAGTAAGGGGCGAAGCGGCATGTCTGCTGTCTTCAACTTACGGGTGATGACTGAACACTTGTGTGTCTCATTGATAGCAGGGATTACATTGTATTCCTCTTCGTGTAGTTCGATGCGCCCATAGTCAAGGGTGCTGTCTGTCTTCAGGTTGGTGATGGTGATGCTATTGCTCATTTGTTTTAATCCTTTGCTTTGCAAACCGTTGAAGGTTCTTGGTGATTTGATCAGCACGGTGCATTAAGCGCCCTGCCCTTTGGTGTAGTGCTTGCCTTGAGCACTTGCTCTGGAGACGAGCCTGCTCTGTTGAGAGCGAGCCGTTCATCCACTTGAGGGCTATGTTCCCTCGCTTGATTGTTGCCGCAGCAGCGACGAGTATCTCTTCGCGTGATGCAAGGAGTGTTGGTTGTTCAGTTTTCATAATGATTAATCCTTAATGATTGGTGGTTGTGATGTAAAAGCAATACGCCTTACCCTTATAATATAACCCATCGAGGTTGATGCGTCAACAAGAAAGTTAAGATTTATTTCCTTTCACATCAGTAAGTAGTTGCTCGCCATCCAAAAGGATAAAGAAAGTAAAGATTTATTTGATTGCTCTTACAGCCCCGTCATTGAACGAGGATGGTTGAGGTGGGTATACACAGGGGTTGCTTAGTAAAACTCAACCACGAGCCTGTAAGGGGTGCTTACGGGGATATGCTGATACCAACCACGGCTACATACTGGGTAGCCCTGAGATGAGACACTGAGTTGTAACGAAATGTAATAACTTCAGGTTGTTTTTTGGAGCGGCACTACTTACTACTGAGGGAGGGAGGAAAGAACCCTGAGAAAGAAAGATAAAGAAAGTTACTTGACTGTTGTTATGAAAGGTGTTATATTAAACAAGGGTTGGTTGAAAAGAATAAAGAGATTGGGTTGTTAAAGAGTATAAGAAGATCGTTATAAAGAAAGGTTAATAAATAAAAAGAACCATTAAGAAATGTAACTAAAGTCCTTACATAATGATTAAAGAACTAACTAACTAACTAATAAGAAGGATTAATAATGACTGATAAAGAAAAGAATATAAAGAATAAAGAACTTAAAAGACAAAGGGATCAAGTAAGAGACTATCGTCTCCAATGTAATCCAGATACCTTATTCATTAAGAAGGTTTCAAGTGAGACAGATAGTAAGTGATGTCTTCCTTCGAAGACAATACCTTGTTACCATCTCAGCGTATGGATATCCAGAAGGAAATCAAACAGGTTCAGTGGTGGTGTTATTGTTTGTTGATGGCTTATGATTTTGATTATCAGAAGATGGATGCTATTGATAAAGAATACTTAACACTGCATATGCAATACATAGCAGAGCATGATGTGTATCACTAAAGGAGAATGAAGATGAAAGATAAAGATGATGGAAGTTATACAGTTGAGTTGTTACCATTGATAGTATTACCAGTGGGAATCTTCTTCGCTATGTTCTTCTTTGAGTTGAACTTACAGCAAGAGACATACGAAGAGTATGAAGTATGTTATCCAGACATTACTATTGGTGATGGGTATGAAGGATACTTACTACCTCAGCCGGTGATACCAGATACAATGAGTTCGATTGAGTTAAGGGTTGGATCATTGAGACAACAGACAGAAGATATCGAAGAGATGTTAAAAGAACATAAGGGTAAGACTAATGAGTGAGGAAGTTAAAGGTGTGATGTATTCATTTCATTGCAAGAAATGCAATCACTTAAACTACATCTCCATTGAAGAACTTCAGTTAGTTCAGAAGTATAACTTACAACAGTTATGTAATGAATGCAGCAGCAACAAAGCCAAGGATGATTTAGTGAGGTGTCTCGATGAGATGTTCCTTGTTGACTTGGATGGGTGGGAGGAGTGATGAGAGTTCCAGATTGGAGAGAAGTAAAGGAGGAGACACCAGATACATTTAAGTTTACGGTATCTCACAGGCAGGTGAGCACCAACTGCGGATACAAGAGGGGTAAGGGCAGGGGCTTGTATAAGACAAGCGCTATGAATGCATTCCAGAAAGCAATAGCAGATGCATGCCGAGAGATGTGGAAAGATAATGATGTTGATAAGGATAGCAAGTGGTGTGTCGATATAGTATACTACTATCCCTCAGTGCAGAATGATATCGATGGAGCAATCAAACCAACGCTTGATGCGATGGAGAAGATTGTATATGATAATGATAAGCAGGTAGTGCTATTGTCTGTCGAGAAGAAGAGAGATAAGAATAACCCAAGAACAGTTATAACATTGAGGAGACAGTAGTGAATAAGATATACACAGGAGATGCACTAACTGTATTGGATGATGAGACATCACTACCCACAGACTATGTTGACTGCATCATAACATCACCACCATACTATAATCTCAGAGATTACAAGACAGATAAACAGTTGGGACAAGAGGATTGTGTTGATAAATATGTGAATAAACTATGCGAAGTATTCGACAAAAGCAGGAGAACACTGAAGAAAACCGGTGTGTTATGGGTTAACCTTGGCGACACATATAAAGATAAATGCTTACAGATGGTGCCGGAGAGGTTCGCCATTGAGATGGTAAAGAGAGGATGGATATTAAGACAAGAAGTTATATGGGATAAGCCCAACCTCCAGCCAACATCAAACAAAGACAGGCTATGGACAAACCACGAGAAGTTGTTTATGTTTACCCAAAGGAAACAATACTTCTTCAAGCAACCAAGGGTTCCACAACAAGAGGTTTCATTAAGAAGATACTTCAGCAAGAACCATATGGATAAGAGATGTGATGAAGGGATCACAGGGCAAGAGGGTTACTCGTTTGCAGCATCAAGACAGGATGCTTTCTTTGCGAAGAACAGAGATAAGTTAAAGACAAAAGACTTTGATTACAATGAGATGCTCAAAGGAGAGAGTATGCTTACACGCCCTCTGTTTAGCGTATGGAACATAAGCCCAAGCAAGAAGAAAGGGAAGAAACACTTTGCTTCATACCCAGAGAAACTGATTGAGGTTCCTCTCTTATCATCATCACCAGAGGGAGGGATAGTAATGGATCCCTTTATGGGTTCAGGCACCACTGCTATCGTTGCGAAGAACAACAAAAGAAACTATGTTGGTATCGAGATTAACCCAGAGTATACAAGCATAGCAGAGGAGAGGATTAAGGCTGAGACTAAAGAAGATATAAAGGTTAAGACTGTTAGTAAAGAGAAGAGCATTACATACAATAAGAGTAAGGTAAGATGAGTAGTATTAAAGATAGTATAAGATACAGTAACACTACACACAGTAACACTATGCACAGTAAGGATAAGGTAAGACTATGGTAAGTAAGACACTAAGGGGGCAATCGGAAATGTACCATTTCCTTTACCCATACCGCACGGTTCCGTCAGTAGTGAGGAGCAGCACATTAATGCACAGGTTTTACACAGATGAGAGAGGTATATCCACAATCGAGAAGGGCATCATCACTTCATCACTTGGCTTAAGCATAGCAGCCATCACTTGCTTATTAACACATCACACACACACTCCACACACTACACATACCACACACACTACACCCACATTCAACACTCCGGCTTGGTGGCCACACTCATGAGGAAGTGGAGAGATGCATCAGAGTTTGAAGGAGATTGGAGATACCTTTCAGTCGACACTTGGTTCCTTGATAAACTTAATAACAACAGAGGATTGCATACAGATCCAGAGGATGAGATGATAGCAATGATTGATGGAGAGGAGAGAGAAGAAGATAAAGGCTTGGGCTTTAGCATATGGGACTTAGCAAGTAAGCACTTAACAACTAAAGAGTTCGAGACTGTATGGGGTATAATGGTTGAAGGTAAATCCTTCAGACGATTAGCCAAGGAAAAGGAAAGAGCATTGGGCACCATAAGCAACACATACAGCGTTGCACTTAAGAAGATGAAGCCCATACTGGTTGAGGCTATGCAACAAGCACAAGGCACCAATGAGAGCACACACGAAGAAGGAGAAGAGTAATGGCTGCAAGTAAGTTATCGATAGCACTTAAGCAAGAGAACTTTGAGAAGTTATGCTGGGCATTAATGAGGGAACACATCAAGGCAAAGAAGAAAGGTGAGAAGTCATCTGTAGTGGATAACACTACCATACGCTCTGTGTTCAATGCATTAAAAGATATAGCAATAACAGGGAAGAAGATTGAGGAAGCAAAGTTAAGAGTTGCACAGATAAGTAATACAGACATCAATGGAATACCTGATGGAGAGATAGTGGAACTGGCTAAGTGGCTGGGATAAAAGAGTTAGTCAATGATGCCCACAAGTTTATCCCCAAGTTAAACATAACGGATAAGCGAGGGAAGAATATAAAGTTATACCCCAACGATGAGCAGACAGAGATACTACAGTCATTGCTTACAGGTGATGATACTTTAATCCTTAAGCCCAGACAGATTGGTTCAACCACCATCATAGCAGCGTATCTCTTCTGGGTATGGTATAGTGCAGAGGAGCCAGTAACTATAGCAGTGATGTCTCATAAGTTACAGTCAAGTAAACATATCCTTGGTATTATGAAGAAGTATTATAATAACTTACCAGCAAAGTTAAGATGTAAACTAACCACAGAGAATACGACAGAGATAGTCAAGGAGAATGGAGCAAAGATAATAGCAGTATCAGCAGAGGCTAAGGGTGGTATGAGATCATTCACTGCTACACATCTTATGATTAGTGAGTATGCATTTGCTGAACGCCCAGAGGAGATGTTATCAACAGCCATATCATCCATCAATGAAGGGCAACTAATCATTGAGTCAACAGCAAACTACTATGGTGATTGCTTACATAACGAGATACAGAAGGCACAGTGTAATGAGGGAGGATGGAACTTTAAGTTCTTTCCTTGGAGCAGACATAAGGAGTATGCACTGATACCACCGGATGACTTTATGTTATCCCCAGAAGAGAAGAAGATATCCATAAGATATAACCTTACTGATGCACAGATGCATTGGAGAAGAAAGAAAGCACAGAGGCTTGGAGCCAACCAGTTCTGCAGAGAGTATCCTTTAAGTATAGCAGAGGCTTATACACAGGGAGCAGACGCATACTTTACAGAGGATGACTTACAGTATACTGGGGGTATACCATCAGCAGAAGATAGTGAGATACTTTATTTAAATAAACCATTAGCCCACCACAAGTATGCAATCGGTGTTGATGTATCAGCAGGTGTTGGTAAAGACTACAGTGCATTAACTGTATTTGATAAGTCAACATACAACACAGTCTGTATATACAGAACCAATACACAAAGCACAGCAAAGTTTAGTGAGACACTACACCACATAGCAACTGAATACAATAAGGCAAGAGTATTAATCGAGAGCAACAATATGGGCGTTGCATTACTAACAGAGATGAGACACAAAGGCTACACCAACTTATGGTGTGATGATAATAATAAAGACTGGCTTACCACCATCAAGACAAAGCCTCTCATCTTTGAAGCATTAAAAGAAACATTAGCCCAAGGCGTTATAACACTACTGGATGACTTAACACTATCAGAACTACGAGCCTTCGTTGTCGATCACAAAGGCAGACTTGAGATAGCACACGGGGCAAGAGGGCACGGTGATACAGTCATCGCATTAGCCCTTGGCTTACACTGCCTTGCATCAGTAAGCCATCCGAAGCAAGAGTTTCTCCCAAGTTGGATACGCAAGAAACGAGCAAAACAAATCAGAAACGCAGGCGCTTTTAAAGGATTATCCTTAAACAATGCGTCATAGCCACCAACCCCTTATACATTGGATACATTAATATGCCCTCACAATCAGACACAATCAATCTTATAAACGCTGTGCTATCAGAACATACTGCTTATTGGAAGCAGAACATGGCGCAGATGAAGAGGCTCCGTCAGGCTTACCTCACAAAGTTTTGGGAAGGAGCAGATACAGCACCAGAGATGATACAGATTGAAACAGCAGATGCTTACTCCTTTATCGAGTCATTCATCGCTGCACTGTTCTCAAAAGCCCCAGCCATTGAAGTGGATAGTAACAGGGTAGCCAACGATGAGAAGGCAATCGTCAAGGAGGTTTGCAACAACTTCCTTTATCACCAACGCAAGGCTCTGGAGAACGCTACACGCAACGCTTTGATATACCCAATGTCTTTCCTTAAGATGGCTCCACAGGAGAGCGAGGATCCACTCAACCGTGTTCGTGTTAAGGCTTGTGTTCCTTGGGATATCATCGTCGACAGGGAAGCGGATGACTGGGATAGTCAACGCTGGGTTGGGCACAAGTATTATATAACAATGACGGAAGCACGGCAGCGCTATGGAGCCAAGAAGTTTCACTCTGTTCGCAAAGAAGATTACTTTAACGACAGACAATCAACAGATACCAGCATACCCTCCTCATATGAGTTCGTTGAGGTTATCGAGTTTTACGATATGAACGCCGGCAAGTTATACATTTACTCACCGAACTATGGTACTGGGGATAAACTATTGGAAACCTCCGACATCCCCCTCTCCACTTATGATGGGCAACCACTCGTTGCTATCGCCCCACTATACTATGCACAGGTTCCTGATAAGCCACTCGAAGGTTACAGCACATTGGCTCGTGTTTATAGTCAACTGTTTGAAAAAAATGTTCTGAGGACTTTCTGGGCTAATGCTGTTCGTCGCGACAGCAGGCAATACATCGTCAAGGAAGGCGTGTTTGATGAAGATTCACTGGCTAAGATAACCGCTGGTGTGGATGGCGCTATCATCCCTGTTGATACAGAGAGCATCTCCGGTATTATCCAAGCAGTTCCAGTATCACCCCTCTCATCCAATCACGACAGATATCTTAACTACATCGAGAACGATATTAACCGTGGTTCAATCCTTGCTCCCTTCGCTAAAGGTGAAGCAACCAGAGCCACTGCAACAGAGATTACAGCATTGGCTCAATACTCTGCTTCAGAGATTGGAAGGATGGCGCGTGAGCGTGATGAGGTTATTGAAAGAATAGCAAATATTTATACAAGGATGTTAAGCATACTTGTCGAAGAGAATGAGAAACCGGTGGTGGTTGTTGGCGGTAAGCCTCAGTTCTTGACGACAGATATACTTGATAATCCTTTCAGGTTTGCCGCATTGGATCAAGCAAACACACCTCTGTCGGAGGTGATTAAATCTCAACGGCTCATCGAGTTGGTTCCGTTGCTTACACAGTTGGGAGTTCAGCCCGCTACTATAAGAGACGAGATTGTGAGAGCATTTGACTTGCCTGAAGGCTTCAAGTCAGACAATGATCCAGAGCCCCAGCCAGAAGCGAAGGTTCGTTCAGCACCGAGCGACCTTCCTTCTGGCCCGTCGGGGCAAGCACCAAGTGAACAACTTGCACAAGAGTTGGTTGCTGGGGCAAGAAGTATACCGCTGGCGACAGCACAATAAAAGGAAATGATATAATGGAAAAAGCAAAGGCAAAGAATATTGAGGAACTGTTGATGTTGTTGCAAGACATTTCAATCGACAATCCACACAGACATATACACAGCGATGATAAAATACATAAGGTTGAGCCGCAAGGTTCAAGCAGAGGCTCCCAAAGTGGCTGGAATAAAAAGGCTCACGATGATGCATCACAGTTCACGGAAGAAGAAGCAGAACAGTGGGCTCGCCAAACTATGGGCAGCGGAGATATCTTCGGTATGGGGCTTCCAGAAGCACCATCTTACGCGACGAAGAAACTGCGCGAGGGTGTTAACTCTCTCGATGTCGTGCTAAGAGGCAGCCATCATGATGATGACCAAACCTTGCCGCCATTGATGCCGGAACAAGAGCGTATGATTAGTCTTGTTGCTCAGATTGCAAGAGTTCCAAACACCAAAGAAGGCGTTGCTGAAGCAAAGAAACTTCTTGCAGAACTTAAATCATTACTACCAACTCACCATAAT
>TARA_R110000765_G_scaffold395726_1_pt1 | contig 11072 bp, 11 predicted proteins | sample TARA_R110000765 | Tara Oceans TARA_R110000765 (sample SAMEA4398168) | marine metagenome | biome: Polar Biome; feature: [MES] marine water layer (ENVO:01000295) within the mesopelagic zone...; material: water (ENVO:00002006), including particulate matter (ENVO:01000060) such... | reverse complement strand
CGCCACCATACCACCGATTCTACCACCAATCGCCCCTAATGCATCGCTAACACCTAATTTGGTTGCGACTTTTTCCGCTTGGTCTTTGATTGCGTCTTCTGCCCCAATACCAAACGCTTTTTTAGTCATACCATCTGCTAAATCTAACCCCTTAAATCCATCGGGAATATCTAAACCATTTTTACCTAAATAATCTAATGCTGATTGAGCGGGTTTCTCCATTACTTTACTCATACCGTCCATAACATCACCCGCCCCCGTAGTTGTTCCCGTGCGTGATACCCCCCCAGCTCCGCTTGTAGAACCAGCACCACCCGTAAACGTTCCCGTAGTTGATGCTGTTGGGTTTAACATTCGGGTGGATTCAGCGTTTAAATCACTTACTTCATTTGTTCTTAATGCACTTCTATAATCGGGGTCTTTCATTTCTGCTTGACTTACTAATTTTTGACTACTCTTAAATTGTGTTTTAAATCCATCTAAATCGTTAGTGGCGGGTTTAATACTTCTTACATTTCTACTGACGCTTGATTGAGTTTCGGGTGAAAGACTTGATATTCTCCCCTTCACTCCGTTAACTGCGTCTTGTAAATCACTATCGGTCATACCATCAATATCAGCGTCGCTTATATCTGCTGGGTTTGCTTTGTTTTTCCAATCTTCTATTATACTTTTAGCATTCTTATTAACCTTACGTAAAGCGAACTTTTTAGCATATTTCCCAGCATATTTTAGCATAGGCGCTCCCGCTAAACCTATACCCATCATTCCTTCGTCCTTCCCTTCTTCGCCTTGGGATTTTTCTATCTCTAAACCCGCTTGTTGCTGTTGTATGCCCCCTTCTGCTTGTTTTAATTGTTGCTCCGCCCGAGCGATATTAGATAGTTTATTTTGGAATTGACTGGATACACTCATATTATTATAGTATCTATACAGATAATAATATAAAAAAATTAAAAAAAATTAAATCATTCTTCCACAATCTCCAATTATTCCATCGTCTTCCAAGTCTATTTCATCTTGTTTATTTGATGGTAATTCGAATGGTGGCGAATATCCGCCATCGGCGTTATACTTTTCCCATAGGAACTCGGGGTCGCACGCTCCCCACTTCCAAGCACTATTTTTAATACAATCTACCCATAAAAATTGATATGGTTTATTAGTAGCATAGTCATACATTTTTTGCACCATCTTCTTATCGCCCATAAATGATAAATCCGTAAATATTTTTTCTTGTTCGCTACTGTTGGGACACCTATATATATGATAGGCGGTCGCACAGTTTCTAACAACTGGGGGAATCATTCTTGGTTGCTGTATAAGATAGCAAATGCTAATTAAGTAATGTCTATGAACTGATGTAAGTTTAAATAATGCGTTATCACGTGAACCCATCATAGGTGCTATATCGTCGGCAATAATTAAAATATGTTTACGGTCTTTTTTGTCTTTTGACTTTTGGAACTCTAAAATATCATTTACAATACTATCGTCGTAAGTATCATAGGTAGCGGTCGCTTTCTTAATAAGATGTCTACTGGTGCTGTCGCTTCCTAATGTGGAACTCATTACGATTATATCTTGGAATACTTTTGGTTTACCTTTGATGTCGCCATACATATTTTTCCTTAACATTTCGCTAATAAGCGAGTTAGTTTTACCAACACCACGACTGCCTAAATAGACATAAACGAAGGGTGGTTTTTGTAGTGGTTCGGGTATGTCCCGATTAATTTTATATACTTCGTCGTCGTCTTTCACGGGGAACATTTTAAGAGTATCCATTATATATTAATACATATTTTATTTTTCTTTATTATTTCTCAAAGTCATAGTCATTTTATCTACTGCGTCTTTGATTTCTTTATCTTCTTTTAATTTAATCTTATCGTCAGTTCTCAATAAGCAATTTTTAATGACTTCATTAAAACGACATTTATATAATAATTTGATATGCTTTAAACTTCTACACTCATCACATAGATAAGTCGTAATCGCTGTATTCTCTTCACAAAAAACACAAGTAAAAACCATATACATTAATACAAGATTTTAATTTTAGAATTAAAAATCACTTATAGTAATACTATATGGATTCTCAACTATGGGACTACCCCATAAAACGTCCCACCAAGATACAACTATTATAATGATTATTGCAATTATAAGACCTACCATAAATACTTATGAGAAAAATATTTAGCTGTATCTTTTGATGTTGCCTTCCCGTGTCTATCGTAATATGCTTTTTTTCTCTTGGGGTCGTTATGGTCTAATTTTTTATATGTTCCTAATTTGTCTTGGAATTGCTCGTATCGGTTATCCCCAAAATGTATTAATTTCTTACCGCTTTTAGTATCCCCCTTAACATATACGCTATACTTTTTATTTTTTGCTTTGCTCGGGAATGGTTGGTAGAGTTCTTTTGTTTGGTTCATTATTATTGGTTGAGATATTATCTTCGGTCATACATTCACTATCGCAACAACGGCATTTAGCACGTGTGGGGATTTTCTTAATTAATGCTATTACTACTGATAGTATAGCACTAATGATAGGTCTTCGGGGTTCGCTCATTATTTATATATATAGTAAATATTATTTTATCGGCGGGGGTTAAATGCATCGTCCCACATATTACTTGGTTCTTTATGAAAGTTAACACTCGGCATCTTCCTAAAATATTGTTTGGTTTGTTGGTCTAATCGTTTTGCTTTTTCTTGCTGTTTTGTATTATGTTCTAATTGATATTTGTTTCTTTCTTCATCTCTAATCTTATTCTCATACGCTCTCATTTGCTCGTAGTTTCCAAACCCAAAATTATTAGATGGGGGTTCGTGGTAAGTGGGTGCTTGTGCTGGTGCTGGTGGTCTTAATTTACTTGCTACCATATCTGCTAATCTATCGTAATCCATAGTTTCGCTGGTTGCTACATTCTTATACGCTTGGGGTTTCTTAATTGCTTTTTGTTTTGGTTTTGGTTTCGGTTTCTCGGTGAATACTTCTTCTTCTTGTTCTTCTTCTTCTTCTTCTTCACTTGATACATACTCGGGGGCGGGTTGGTAAGTGGTTGGGATTTCTTCTTCTTTTTTAGGTTTTGCTTTTGTTGCTGGTCTGCCTACTGGTTTCTTGTTAGCGAGTTTCTCTTCTTTTTTTGCTTTCCTTACCGCCATAGATTTCTCACGGCATTTGGCGAGATGGTCTTTGAGTTTTTGCTTTTTTTCGTCTACTGGTGGGGGTTGTTCTACGAATACTTCTTCTTCTTTTTCTTCCTTCTTTTCTTCTACACTTAATTCTAAATTGGGGACTCTTCCGTAGTTCGTCATTTATACACTAATACAATATTTTAATTTCACAAATACACTAATTAAATACACAAATCCACTAATAATAATTCTATGATTACACAAATGATAGAATTATTTTCTAATTAAATTATAATGAACGAAATATATGTAGGATTAATTGGCGTTGGTGTTGGTATGTCTATATGTATAATTTTTAAAATATTACACTTTATATGTTGTTAGTTTATAGCTTTATTTCTATTTAATACTAATCCCGCCCCTTTCCATATCGCTTTCGGGTATGGTTTTGCTTTTGGTTTTGCTTTTGGTTTTGCTTTTGGTTTTGCTTTTGGTTTTCTTTTATACGGCATAGTTATAAGTGTATCTTTTGGTATTGGTTTCTTAATATATTTTCTTCTTCTTATATATGGTCGTCTTTTATACGGCATAGTTATAAGTGTATCGCTTTCTTTCGGTAGCGGGTCAGTAGGCATCGTTATATATATATATATTAGATTTATATATAAAAAGTTAAAAAAAATTAAAATCGTGGGACTGCACCGTGTTTATACTTATCCATCGCTTTAACACCACTATACGCTCGTTTACCCATAGACTTTGCTTCCCCTTTGCTTTCGTCCCTTCTTGCTTTTAATGTAGCGTCTTCTTTACTTTCTTTCTTGTTTCTTGTTCCTAAACTCTCATCAAGTTGAGCGTTATAATTTCCTTTACCTTTCGCAGATAATATCTTTTTAGCGTGTTCTTTGGCGGTCATAGTTTATAATATCTAATTAGAAAATATTTTAATTAATTTAAATTGATTGTGGTTGTAAATCCAATATGAATCCTTGGGGTGTTCCTAAATCGCTTGGTAGTGTTCCATCAGCATTTCTTAAACTAAATGTAAGTTGTGAGAGTGATATTTCGTGAGCGTTATTTAAGGGACATATTTGGGTATTATTATCAAATATCATAGCGTCATTTTTATCAGCTGAATAATCCCCCATTTCGTTATATCTTGATATACTACACACAGTTCTACTCGTAGATAATCCCAACGAGTTTGGGTCGTTAATGCTATAATTTTGGATTGGTAGTTCGTTAACATTTACATTAATAAACGGCATTCGTGCTTTTTCTGCGGTGGTTGTATCCAATTGGATTGGTGTATCGTTTTCTTCTTCTAATACGGCGAGTGTTGGGTATGCAGTTGTCTTGGTTGCTTTTTGATTAGTATAACCAATTTGGGTCTGTAATCCACCCCAATCTAATTCAGCATAAGTTCCCCAGTTTGCGTAATCTCCTAAAAAGTCAAATGACCCCTTAATCTGTGTGATATTTGCTTGTGATGGGTTTGTTGGTGTAGGCATCGCATTATAGGCAGTAAAACCAAAATAAACATCATCGGTGTCGGGGTTAGCATAACGAGTTCCAGTCAATCCACCAATCTCACGCCATATACCAGAACCATTAAAATTAACCCAATATTCTAATGGCGAATTGTCGTCGGGGATAATAATAGAGATTTGGTCGTTTGCTCCTATACCCGCTGTAAATCTCCCTACGGGTGCTAAAAATCCGCTTCCATCGTCTTCCCATATAAGTAAATCCCCCTTACTTGCTACTACCCCAGCATTATTAATAGGTTGTCCGCAAACAACTACCATAGCATATATTCCCTTCTGTTTTCTAAACTCTGTTATTACACCGCTGGAAGCAACATTACTTACATCGGGGGTAGCACTACATATAGATACACAATAAGTATTATTCGCCCCAACATTACCACCATATCTATTCGCCCACCAAACGCCACCATAATCGGCAGTAGCAGACGAAATAGGGGGGATTGCTCCCGTAGCATCATTAGTGTTTTTAAACATAGATTTATAGAGTGGGTGTGTATCAAAATGTCCTATATATCCCCACGAAGAACCAGCGACCCCGAGTTGATTTGTAATGCTACTTACCCCCAAAGAATAATAGTTTTTGTAAAAATCTACTGATTGTAGTATTGTAGTATTAATGGTGGTTTTCCACTCTGCCGTAGGTGTCCCCGCATCATTCCAATTAATAGTTGTAGTAATATTAGGGGTAAATGTTGTATTTGCTAATGTATAACTATACGCCCCCGCTTCTACACCTAAATTGTCGTTGTGGGTCATATTAAATGATGCTGGTAGATTTAGCGAAACAATAGTATTAGAAATTAAATCGTTTATAGTCAACGCCATACTTGCTAAACCATAAGTCCCAATAGGTAAGACAACATCGTAAGACTGTGATAACGACCCCCCAACAGTAAAACTGATAGTATACGCTTCGGTTGTTGTTATGGTCTTATTAATTGGGATAAACGCTTTTAACATTTTTATAGTGCTGTTTGCTGGTAGTATAATATTTTCGTTAAAATCTTGCTGAAAATCGGTAGCATTTGCAGAATTATTATAAACTGAAATAAGCATCTTGTATAATATGTAATTATATTTTTTTTTTCTAAACTATATTTATATGGATACACAACACGAATATAGAAACTGTGCTAATAAATGGACTAACTCGCTCCACGATAGTAAGCGATTAGCTGATAAATCATTCTCGATTAATCCTATGTCTAAATATAAAGCAGTTAGAGAAATCGGTAAACCAAAAGAGATTAAAGAAACTGATGTATTTAATTTTGATGATGATACTAAAAAAGCAAAACCAAAACCAGAGAAAATAGTAAAAGAGAATAAGGATAAAAGATTTATTCCTAAAAAAGATATAGTAGACAAAGCACCAAAACTGAAAAAGTATTAATCAAATGTTATGATAAAATCGCCATAAAATCTCTTAAATCCATACACTACTTTTTTTTTCCTAAAACTGGGTGATTTTTGTTTTGTTTCTTCGTATTTCTTATAGTATTTATCTTTGTTTTTTAAATAATAATCTTTGTAATATGCCTTACGGGTTTGGATTTCTTGGGTATCCATAAGTTAACTATATAATAACAATATATTTTAAATTAGTTAAACATACATAAATAATATATATTAATACTATATAACATATATAATGAAAAACTCTTCTTGGATTGTAGAATTACAAAACCCAATTAACCTAAATGAATCGGTGTGGTATTGTTGTGGCGAAACATTAGAGAAAGTATGTAATAAATGGTTAGAAGAAACTAACAACACATTTTTAAATTATGCGAAACTACATAATATTTATCATAATCGCAATAAAAGTGATAATATTTTTATTAAAGTTAAGAAAGTTAAGCAATCAATTAGCACGAATGCTTTAACGGTATAAACATTTTATTTTAGTGCATTCTTCTAAAATCTCTTCTATTTTTTTTTCGCATATTAGGTCAACATACTTGACGTAATCTTCCTTACTCATTCTAAAACAAGTAGAACACGTAATCCCTAAATAATCTAAACTATATTTTAAGGTTCTTGCTTTTACTCCACATACGACACAATACATATTTATATATACATATATCCAATATTTTAAATTGTGTAGTTATACCTATAATATTAAAATATAACTACATATTATAGAATGTCTTACAAATCTAACAATAAGATTAGACACCCACCAGTCCAACAGCAATCACCATTTAGCACGGGACAATACACAGCACAAGCACAGACACAACAATCACCAGAAACTATAATGATTGAGTGTAATAGACAAAACGCTTTATATAAGGGGGCGGGTGAAGCGGGATTAGATAGTCAAAATAATACTTGGGTTAGCGAGTTCCAGTCGGGTATACAATTAAGAACTGGGGACGAAGTCAAAGTCCATAGTGCTTTCTTGTCGTCTATTGGGGTGGGCGATTTAATTTCGTGGGATACTGCCGAAGGTTCTAAAACCCAAGATAATAAGGGAACTTGGATTTATTCTTTTTATGGTGCAAACGATGCTAAAAACGATAAACGAGAGCAATACAATATGAAGTATGGTAAAGGTATTTTCCCGTGGGACGTGGATAATAGACCAAGTCAATTATACCGTAATTTACCAAATGGATTAGATACCACCGCCAATTTTCCCGATAGACCAAATAGTAATAGTAATACTTATTACCAAGACCCATACTGCCCCGCCAGAATACTAAATGAAGTTCCAAAAACACAAGCAAATATTATAGGCAAAGAACAAATACCATTAGTAGATGGTAATTTTAGAATATCGTTTGTTAATAATCCCGTTGTTGGTGAAGGGTTTGACCCGATAGGGCAATCAATAATTTTGATAGACCAATACGATGGAACTGATGGTGGAACGCCACCAACGCCCGTGTATGATGCTTACGATGTTAGAAAAATATTTAGTATAGGTAAGACCTATAAGTTTTATCCATTAGAGTTAGATGTAGACGCTAAAACAGCACCAGCTACGGGACATTGGAATTATAATGGCGGTGTAGGATTTATATTTACCATATATGGTTTTGTAGATTTAGTTAATGAACCGCTTTACGGTGGGTGGGGTGCAATTATGGAAAATCAATTTTACGATAAAGGGTTATATTATGACGGTGTTGGTGGAAATAATGATGTTAAACACGCATTATCTACGGGATATTTCCAAGAAGTCAATATCGGTGGGAATAATTCTTATAATTCGGCATCAAATCCACAAGTCCCAAAAAATAAACCATTAGCGACAACTTTTAGTAGTTTTAATCAAATTAGTAAAGTTGGCGATGAAGTATTTATGGTATATACACCTACAATAAACCAAGCAACACCACAAACGCCGACCGAAGGTGCAGTATTGTATGAAGAAAACGAATTGGTATTATTCCAAATCACAGAAAGTCCTAACGAAAATATAGTATTAGATGTTTTATTTAAGGAATTATTTAATCCCGCTAATGATTTAGACCACTCATATATTACGGTAGAGTTTTTAAACCCACCAACACCACTTAATACGAAAGCAGATTTATTAGCGTTAAATGATGGACTAAACACATTTGGTTTTTATTTAAATGGTATCACTCTTGGTTATGAGTTTATGACCGCATCAACTCTCGGTAATACGACGTGGATTTCATTAAATACATTTACATTAACTAATGTTTTAAGGAGTGTTAATGCCCCCGATGGCGCTGTTAATTATAACCCCAATCAAAAAGGAAATTGTATTCTTTATGGTATGTTAAATAATAATGGTTTTACATATCGGCACAAAGGAAACAGAAACCAAAGCATAACTAATAGTATACCACAATTAACCGTCCCCGCAAATGGGACAAAAGATTTATATACTATGATAAACACCCAAGTATTAATAGATAATTTTGGGTCGCTTGATAATGTCCCACTTGATATGGGATACGAAACATTAGCATACCAAGTGCCGATTGGTGAAGTAAGGTCTACTGCTTTCGCATCTGTAATAGCGGGAACTTATACAATAGACCTTACAAATTACTCTCAAACTATTAACGGTGTTGATGAGTTCATAGCAATAAACAAGTTTTATAAACATTACTCAACATATACATTTAGTATAGATGAAGACTATTCGTCGCCGAGTGATATTGCTACATCATTAACAAAACAAACACATAAACCAACGTCCCCACGAGATATTTTGGGGAATATTTTGCCTACGAGTGTTATTGGGTCAAGATTAGATGCGGGAATACCCCAAAATAACTTTTTACTACCAGTATTTACCAGCGATGTAAACGACGATAATGTAAAAAATGAAGAAACCCAAGACCAAACACCCGATATGGGATTAGGACTTTTGGGGGTAGGTTCATTTAAATTAGTAGCTAATATTTATAATTTAGAACTATCTACATACAAAGACGGAGCAACCGAAGTAGGTGCCGTTGATAATGGAAAATACGATATTTATTTTAGAACTCAATATACAACTTTTAACAAACCCATAGATTATAGCGATAAGGATTTCGACCAAAAGACTTCCCCGTCATTTGCAGTAGCACACGATACAACAGCGACAAGTCCTATAATAGGGTATCCAATAAATTATATATCGGGTCAAAAATGTTATGTATCTCAATATGTAGGAACTGATAACATTTCTTTTAATTGGGATACTACTAATTCTCGTTTTACCTTCTCGTATTTACATCAACCCATCGTATCTACTTTTGCGAGTAATGAAACCAACGGGACTGAATCTGGTGGCGTGGAAAGTGCTATAATTTATTTCCCCGAACCGAAAGGGGTAGATGACTATTTATATAAATTACCGCAGACAAGAAACGGGGGTATTAATATAGAAAATTGGTTATCAAATGAGATACCGTATGGTATGTCCCCAAAAGCAATACGAGAATTAAATGGATTAGATGATAGTGTAGATTTATCTACTGACTGGTTTATAGGAGCAAATACAAAAAATATAAGTCAGTTAAGTAAAAGATTTTGGACTAAATTAGGATTTGACGAAACCCAATTTAATAATGTTGGGTATGATGTAGAACCGACAAGCAATAATATAACACCAAAAGCAACCACAGACGGACTGATAGATGTTGCAGATGGCGTTATATCATTAGAACAACCAGCAGAAGATACGCCGTGGTTTTATACAAATCGGGCGGGCGCACAAGCAAACCCACCATTACAGACCGAATACCAAAGTAGTTTAGGAGCGTTAAATTGTGGGGGACACGCCAAGGGGTATGGTTTAGCGAATACTTCGGGGACACCAGCGGTATATTATCCTAATGCTACGGGACAAACTGGGGCAATATCAAAAGAAGACCAAATGAAAAGCACATATAACCCAGATAGAGAACGCCATAGAGCGTTCACTACGGCATCTACTTCTACCGAACTTATTGCTAAAAATCTACCTACTAAAACCGAAAATGGTTATTTTTTGATTATGAGTGATATAGTAGAAACAGAGTTTTATATATCAGCTAACAAAGGGGGTAATACAAATTGCGTGGGTATCATATCCAAATTAAATGCGGAAGGCGATTTCTATTACCAATATCAAGCACCACAATCATTTTATATTAAAAAGGATAAATTAATAACATCTATCACGATTGATATTAGAAAACCCGATTTAACCACGCCAAATGCTATATCCCCATATTCATCTATATTATTCCAAATTACCAGATACCAACCAGTTCCCCAAAGCATACCGCAACCATTATGGACGCAACAGCAAGAGTTTTATGCTAATCTTAATAATTCATTACAGCAGATAATACAGCAAAATAAACCAGTAAAAAATACACCACAAAGAACCAGATTAGCAGAAATTATGAACCAAGTATCATCAGCAATATTACAGACACAAACCGAAGAAACAGAACCCGATTTAGTGCAACGCATTATTAATAACTATGATAGAATGAACTTAACACAGTTTAAGAATGACCCACGTGGATTAAGACAATTCTTATTAGCAAATCCCGAAGCGAGTGGGTTTTTAGATGATATTAACACCATACAAGCACCAGCACCAACAATCCCAACAGACCCCGAAGAATTAACCGAAGAAGGACTATTTAACTATGTATCACAATATCAACCAGTCATAAGCGGTGGTGGATTTGGAGCAGATGAACCGCCACCATTTTTACCCGAAGCTGACCCCACCGTAGACACGAAAACACCAGCAGAAATTATGAGATTTATAATTAATAATCAAAAAGAAAGATTACTGAACGACCAGCGACCATTAGGGGCAGATGATATAGCGTCTATGTTAGGAGCGGGTGCAACACCAGCAAGAATAGAAAGTATAATGAGTTTAGGTGAAAAAATG
>TARA_R110000765_G_scaffold2472_15_pt1 | contig 11073 bp, 8 predicted proteins | sample TARA_R110000765 | Tara Oceans TARA_R110000765 (sample SAMEA4398168) | marine metagenome | biome: Polar Biome; feature: [MES] marine water layer (ENVO:01000295) within the mesopelagic zone...; material: water (ENVO:00002006), including particulate matter (ENVO:01000060) such as...... | reverse complement strand
AAAGAGCATCCATTTTGGATGCTCTTTTTTTATAGTATCATTTCTTTATAGGGTAGAATAGTTGAATAGCCTTTGTTTCTAAAATAAGTCATTTCAGATAATGTTCCGGTTGCTAAAACAAAGTCACCTCCCCATGCTCCTAAGCTTTTAATAGTGTTCGTGTAATCTGAAAATAGGGTTTCTTTTATAGTAGGTATTTTTAGAGTTTCCGATAAAATTATTTCATGTGTATTTAATAGTACAGCGAATTCTTTTACATTTTTACACTTTAAAATTTTGTCAGTAATGGCATCAATTTTTGAGATTAAGACAGTTTTATCAAAATCTAATTTTCTGTAATTGTTGATAGCATCACGACTATTTTTCTTTTGATTGAGATAAACAAAGTGTAGTTGGTCAGAAAAGTTGGGTTGAAAATTAACTTTACTCACTGACGGCATGTATTCGTTACTTCTATATAAAATAGGGGTATTGTATTGAGCACAAGCAATATCATATCCACTACCACCAAAGGTGGAAGCTAATAAACGGTAAGGGTTCACGTTTGCCCATTGTGCAATATTAGCGATTAAGGTAGATGAGGTTCCTAGACCCCAATCTCTAGGAAAAGTAAGTTTAGCCTCTACTAAATTATAATCGGTTTTGCTTGATAAGAAGGAAGCGTTTAATTTTTTTGCTTCCAATAAAATTTGTGCTAGTCTTTTAGAAATATCAGCGTCTGAAGTATGTATGGTTTTTAGTTCAATTTTAGAAAATTGAGCACTAAACCAAATAGTGCCATTTTCATCTAAACTCTTCCATTCTAATATTTCGGAGTTCGATGTTTCTAATTTTAAGGACTGTCCGAATTTGGTGGGTAGGGCCAACCCTTTAGCACCGTCTAAAATGGCGTACTCGCCAGTGAGTAGTAATTTTCCATTGCTATACAGTTCCTTCGTCATTTCACAACACTTATTTTCTTAACGTATTTAGTTGTAGTTCCACTTCGTGATGAGTAACGGTATTCGTTTTAAAATAGGTGACTAACTTAGCTTTTTCAATGGTTGAAGCACCAAGTTGATTTAAGATGTTTAAAAGGTGCATTTTCATATGACCTTTCTGAATACCTGTTGTTACCAATGAGCTAACTGCTGCAAAGTTCTGTGCAAGACCAGCAACGGCAATAATTTGCATGAGATCTTCTGCCGAAGGATTTTGAAGTATTTCTAAATTTAACTTCACTAGTGGGTGTAGGTTGGTTAGTCCTCCAACAGTACCTAATGCCAATGGTAATTCAATCCAAAATGTGAATATTCCATTTTCTATTTCGGCATGTGTTAAGCTAGTATATTGCCCATTTCTGCATGCATAGGCGTGAACGCCTGCTTCCACAGCCCTAAAGTCATTACCAGTTGCTAAAACTACAGCGTCGATTCCGTTCATGACACCCTTGTTGTGGGTAACTGCACGATAAGGTTCAATCTGGGCTATTTTAATGGCTTGTATTATTTTTTCTGCCGTATGTTGTGGAGATAAGTCTGCGCCTAATCGTAACTCTTCTACAGGGCAGCTAACCTGAGCTCGTACCGTACAATTAGGCACATAATTAGACAAAATGCTCATGATTACTTCAACATTCTTTTCCTCTTCAGTGAAACCATCATAAGCAGCAGCTTCTTTTTTCAAAGTTGCTGCAAATTGCTCAAGACAACTATTTATGAAATTTGCCCCCATGGCGTCCTTTGTCTGAAAGGTAGCATGTAGTTGAAAATAGTTTTTTAGCTCACCTGTTTTATTTTTTAAAACGATATCACTAATGCCGCCACCTCTTTTTTTCATACTTGTGGTAAGTGAGGCACTTTCATTAATTAATCGCGGTTTTAAAAAAGTAAAAAAACTACTTAGCTTTTCAAAATCTCCATTAAATAAAAAGTGTACTTGACCTACTTTTTCAGTGCCTAAAACTTCAGTTCTAAAACCACCTCTATTAAGCCAGAATTTGGCAGCCTTACTCGCTGCAGCAATTACAGAGCTTTCTTCAATAGCCATAGGAATGGCATACAGTTTATTATTAATCAAAAAATTAGGAGCAATGCCTAGTGGTAGGTATAAATTGGTGAGGGTATTTTCTATAAACTCATCATGCAATTGCTGCGTATTATAATTTTGATTCCAATACGTTTGCAGAATTTTTATTGATTGTTCTTTGTTTTCTGTGTAATTGGAGGTTACCCAATCTATTTTTTCTTCTTTCGTAAGTTTGGAAAAACCACTAATCGGCTCAGTCATTTAGGTATAACTTTCTTCTAAAGGTTGATATAACTATACGGCATTTATATAAAAGGCCTTCTATTTTTTATAGGAGTAAATATAAGCATATTGGCTCGAACCTTTATATGTGCATGAAAGCGTTAAAAGCAGTTTCTTTTTCGGTGTAAATGGTGGTTTTTAAAGGAAATTGTGGTAAACTTGAGAGATTTAACAAAATTCTAATTTTTATGCGAAAAACACACTTATTTACATTGATTGTTTTTGCTTTCAGTGTATTTACTTGGGCACAGGAGAAGCACATTGAGGTAACGGATATATATCAAGGTGCTTTTAAAACCGAAGGAATGGATGCTTTGCGCTCCATGAATAATGGTAAACAGTACACGGTTCTTAACATTAATAAAACAAATCAATCTTCAACGATTGATAAATATGACTATAATACCTTAAACAAGGTTTCTACTATAGTATCATCTGCAGATTTAAAAGAGATCCCTAATTTTTCGGCATATAGTTTTAGTGCCGATGAAAAAAAGATATTACTGTCAACTGAAATAGAACCTATTTTCAGACGCTCTACTTTGGGTGTTTTTTATGTGTATGATGTTGACTCTAAAAAGGTAGTGCGCATAAGCGATACTAAAATACAAGAGCCAATGCTTTCACCAGACGGTAAGCAAGTTGCGTATGTAAAGGAAAATAATATTTACTTATTTAATATTGTAAATGGTGAGACCAAGCAGGTTACGGTCGATGGCGTGAAAAATCAAATTATTAATGGAGTAACTGACTGGGTTTACGAAGAAGAATTTGCATTTGTTAGAGCTTTTGAATGGAATGCTGATGGAACCAAAATAGCTTTTTTACGTTTCGATGAAACCAAAGTTCCTGAGTTTTCTATGGATGTTTATGGAACCGGCTTATATCAACAGCCACACGTTTTTAAATACCCAAAAGCAGGAGAGAATAATTCATTAGTAACTTTGCATCTATTAGATGTAGCTAGTGGTAAAATAGACGCAGTGGACTTAAACGATGCGTATTATATGCCACGAATTAAGTGGAAAAACAATAAAGATATATTGAGTGTGCAGACCTTAAACAGGCATCAAAACCATTTAACTATGTATTCGGTTAATGCTAAAACTAAAAAAGTTTCAATTTTATTAGAAGAGACAGATGATGCCTACGTCGATATAACAGACAATTTAACTTTTTTAGAGGATGATAGTTTCATCTGGTCAAGTGAAAAGGATGGGTGGAATCATATTTACTTATATAATGCTGATGGCGAATTAATGAACCAAATAACAAAAGGTAACTGGGAAGTAACCAAGTATTATGGGTATGATCAGAATGAAGATAAGATATACTATCAATCTACCGAAAATGGTTCTATAAATAGAGGGATATATAATATTAGTAGCGGTGGTGATGATAAAAAAGCATTAGCAGATATTGCTGGCGCTAATCAAGCATCTTTTAGTGCCGATTTCACATACTTTATAAATACATTTTCAAGTGCAGAAATACCACCAGTTTATACGTTACACCAAGCAAAAAATGGCAAGAAAATTAAAGACATAAAAGATAATAAGCAATTAATTCAGAAGTTAGAAGGGTACAAGATGAGTTCAAAAGAATTCTCTACAATATCTATTAATGGCAATGATCTTAATATGTATATGATCAAGCCAAAAGATTTTGACTCATCAAAGAAATACCCATTATTAATGTATCAATATAGTGGTCCTGGTTCGCAAAATGTTTCAAATAGTTGGATGGGAGCTAACGATTACTGGCACCAAATGTTAGTGTCAGAAGGGTATGTTGTTGCTTGTGTAGATGGTAGGGGAACTGGTTTTAAAGGAAGTGATTTCAAGAAGGTTACCTATATGAATCTAGTGAAGTTTGAAACGGAAGACCAAATTGAAGCTGCAAGAAAATTAAGCGAATTAGCGTATATTGATGAGGAGCGAACTGGTATTTGGGGATGGAGTTTTGGTGGTCATATGTCAACAAATTGTCTTCTAAAGGGTAATGATGTTTTTGAAACTGCTATCGCAGTGGCACCAGTGACATCATGGCGTTTTTATGATACAATTTACACAGAGCGTTTTATGCGTACACCAGCTGAAAACCCAAGCGGTTATGATGATAATTCTCCATTTAATTACCCTGAATTATTAGAAGGTAATTATTTGTTGATTCACGGTTCAGGCGATGATAATGTACATGTTCAAAATTCAATGCGCATGATAGAAGCATTGATTCAGGCAAACAAACAATTTGATTGGGGAATCTATCCAGATAAAAACCATGGTATTTATGGTGGAAATACTAGAATTCACCTATTCAACAAAATGACCAATTTTATAAAAGAAAATTTATAACCCAACCAAATAACTATGACTGAAGTTAACACAGAATACAGTGACCAAAAGCAGATATTAGGTCACCCTCAGGGATTATTTTACTTATTTTTTGCAGAATTATGGGAACGATTTAGTTTCTATGGTATGCGTGCACTGCTCACGCTTTACATGGTAAATGTAATTTTTGAAGCACTGGCCGAGAGAGATTTTGCAACTGCTGCTGTTTATGCTTCTTACGGATCCTTAGTATATGCATCCACAGTAATTGGCGGAAAGATTTCAGACCAAATTTTAGGGATGAGAAACTCCATTTTTTTAGGGGGTATTTTAATGGCTATTGGCCATTTTGTGCTGGCTGTTGAAAATGACATGGCATTTTTCTTGGCGTTATCTTTAATAATTGTAGGTAACGGATTTTTTAAACCTAATATCTCCACATTTGTTGGAACGCTATATGAAAAAGGAGATCCTAAGAAAGATTCTGGATTCACAATTTTCTACATGGGCATTAACATTGGAGGTTGGGTCGCTCCACTTTTATGTGGATGGTTAGCTGCAAAATATGGCTGGCATTATGGTTTCGGATTGGCAGGAATAGGAATGTTAACAGGCCTGATTGTTTTCTGGAGGGGTATAAAAAGGAATGTTTTTGGAGCACGAGGACTTCCGCCAAATGAACAAGTTTTGGATAAAAAGATACTTGGAATCAAGCAGGGAATACTTGTTCCTGTTTTGGCCGTGCTTTCAGCGCCATTAATTGCTTTATTATTAGCTTCTTATAAATCAATTGCAACGGAAGGGATTTTTGGAGGACAGAATATTGTAAACATAATCTTTCAGGGTATAGGAATTGCTGTTTTAGCCTATCTAGCTTATGAAATGTATAGGGCTACTTTAGATGAGCGTAAAAAGCTTTTTGTTGCTGTTTTAATTACAGTCTTCATGACTATATTCTGGGGCTTTCACGAGCTTTCAGGTAGTGTGATAACTTTATTTGCGGCAAGAAATATTGATTTAGAGGGCATCATGAGTGCTGCTCAGACTAATTCTTTGAATTCCATGTGGATTATCATTTTGGCAATTCCAATATCGATGATATGGACATGGTTGAGTAAGAAAAATTCGAATCCGCGTACTCCCTATAAATTTGGACTTGGATTACTTTTTGCGGGTATAAGTTTCTATGTTCTTGCGATTAGTGGTGCAAGTGCAAATGCAAACGGATTGGTACCTTTTGCATACCTATTGTTAATGTATTTTCTACTTTCAATAGGTGAATTATTCATGTCTCCGGTTGGTCTTTCTAAAATTACAGATCTGTCTCCAAAACGAATTGTAGCGTTCATGATGGGTGTTTGGTTTTTATCATCAGCTTTCGCGTTTCAAATAGTTGGTTTTATAGGAAAACAATTGGCAATCGAAAGTACTGATAAGAATGTTGGCGGGTTTGATACTTTGGTTATTTATACAGACGGTTTTATGCTTATTGCAAAATACGCTCTTGCAGCAGGGTTAATAGTCTTGGTAGCTTCGCCATTCATTAAAAAACTAATGGGTAAAATTCATTAAGTTAGTTCTCCAAATCAAAATAATAAGCTCCCTTTTCACCCGTATAGTGAAAAGGGATTTTGTTTTTTAAACAGGTATTTCTCCAGCGGTCAATATAACTTCGGTAATTACTGCCATCGGCAATAATTTCTTTAGGCTTAATACTACCTATGAGCCTATCAAGATTAATTTTTGGTGATTGGATCAAAAGAATTATTTTCTGGGATGTGCTTTGAGTATAAATACCTGCACTATCTAAAACCAGTAGTGTTTCGTTTTTCAAAGAGTAGCTATTCTTTAATGAATCGAATTGTGTCGATTCTATTCGTTCAGCTGTTTGATAATCTGAAATTAGATTGTTGGCCTTTTCCGATGAATTCGATAGAACAGATAAATTTCTGCCGCTTCTATTAATTAAGATGCTGTTTTTGGTTTGATGTAAAACGATTGCTTCCCTAGTTTTACATGCTTCAAGTTTTTGAAAAGCTGTATAGCTTTGAAAACTTAGCAAACTAATTATAAACAAAGTAATGCGTTTGTAGGTGAAAAGCGTGCAGGCATTAATAAAAAAAACAATCACGATAAAAGACAAAATAAGTTGTCCGAAGTCTAACGAAATTGAACTGAAAATAAAACTTTCTTGTTTCGCGACCCATCCGATTAAATTGTTCATTAGGCTTATTATTCCATTATAAAACCATACTAGTTTTGATGGAAGCCAGTTGATAAGAGAAAGAAAAATAACTAAAATACCAATTCCTAAAATAATACCTAAAGCGGGAACAATTATTAAATTCGAAATAAAGAACAATCCTGGGAATTGATGAAAGTAATATAGACTTATTGGCAATACACCCAATTGGGCAGCTATGCTGACACAGAGAAGTTGCCAGAAATAGCGGACAATCTTATTCTTAGGAAACCATAGTTTTTTGAGCAAGGGGAAAATCCATAGTATAGCAAATACCGCCGCGTAACTCATTTGAAAGCCAACTTGAAATAATAAATTCGGATTAATAAAAAGTAGAATGAATAATACCGATAACGCTAGAATATTAAAGGAATTACTCGGCCTGTTTAAATATAAGGCATAGGCAACGAATGTGAACATTGCGGTAGCACGAATAATACTAGCAGATAACCCTGCAAGAAAAGCGAAGCCCCAAAGAAACAGAACAGATAGCATTAAAATGACTGTTCTACCCTGGGGAATATTTTTCAACGGACTAAGTAAGAATTGAATTAGGAGTAGTAAAATACCGATATGTAGACCAGAAACTGCAAGTATATGTACAGCGCCAGCTTTTTGGTAATTACTATAAGTTTCCTCTGAAATATCTGAGCGCTGACCTAATAGTAATGCTTGAATTACGCCAATTTCATCGGCACCGAAATTTTCTTTTTTAAGTTTTTTAATGATGTTGTCTCTTGCTTTAGAAGCCATTCCAATAAAGCTCGAATTGCTGTTTTTGACTTTTATAATTTGATCTGGAACAATTCTTACTTGATGATAGACACCTAAATTTTCTAAATACTTTTTATAGTTAAATTGATGAGGATTTAAGGGTTCGTTGATAACTTGAATATTGGCGAGTGTCAAAAATTCATCATCAACTTGTAAAGGGGCAAAGGTAGAATCGTTAGCTATTGTAATTAAAAGTTGGCCAGAAACTTTTTCATCTCCAATACTCTTGACCGTTGCAAAATAGCGATGTGAATATAGATTGGGTTTTAGTACTTCATTAATTTTTAAAGTCCAAGCACCATCTTTCTGTGAGGTTAACTTGGTGTAATGGTTGACACTATTTACTGGTTGTGCCGATGTGTAAGAGTAGATACCGAGAGAAATGAAGGCTGCGGAAGCAACCACGCCAAATAGCTTTGTGTTGGTTTTCTTTTCAAATATGAATACTACAGAAAGTAAAATAAAAAGGGAAATCGTAGTAATAAGAAGATGAACCAGATTGAAAGAGAAAAAATAACCTATTAAAATTCCGAGGATGAGTAACAGCGTTAATTTTATAGGAATAAACGCTAAAAGTTTCATGTTATAAGATTCTTGTAGCCTTTACAAAAGCTTGGTTCCAGAATCCATCTCTCAACGATGAAACAGTCACGCCTCGCGACGTAGATGCATGAATAAAGGTGATTTCATCATTTTCGATTCCGACGACCATACCAACATGGTTAATTCGTTTAGAACCTCTACTTGTTTTGAAGAATAAAAGATCTCCTTTTTCTACATTTTTCACAGTAACTCGATGACCTTCTTCGGCCATATGAAAAGAAGTTCTTGGTAACTTAATATCATGCTCACTAAAAGACACGTATAATAAACCAGAGCAGTCCATGCCTTTTGTGGTAGTTCCTCCAAATTTATAACGAACACCAGAAAATGAAAGTGCGGTATTAATAATTTGATCCGCTTTATTTATGCTGTGATTTGTAACTATTCTTGATTCTGTAGGTGTGTTAGGTTCTGTAACATTGCCTATTCGTGCATCATTGGCTGCAGCTACAGAAATTTTTCGTTCATTACTTGAGCTACTGGTTTTTTTACTTGAGCCGCAACTCGCTAAAAAACAAATTATTAGGAAATATGGTAGTATACGCATAAATACAAGGTGTACCCTTTAATACATGAACTTCAAAATTATAGAATTATTTTATAAAACATGAAATCTAATTAGTATTGGTGTTTTCTATGATTAATGACGCAGCAATAGCACTAGCGCCAGAGCCGCCTAATTTTGTGATAAGTACATCATAGGCACTTAGTTGATTAGCCCTTGCCTTTCCTTCAAGAATTAATGTTAATTCCTTTTTCAAATTCTGTTTCGTGAAATCATCTTGAATCAATTCTTTTACAACTTCTTTCTTCATTATTAAATTCACCAAAGAAATATATTCTAATGTAATAATCCTTTTTGCGATTTGATAAGAGATCCAATTGGCTTTATAGCAAACAACTTGCGGCACTTTAAATAAGGCTGTTTCTAAAGTAGCAGTGCCGCTAGTAACTAATGCAGCTCTAGAGAAAGAAAGCAAATCATAAGTTTTATTTTGAATGAACTTTACATTGGTATCCTTCAGAAAAGTTGCATAAAATTCTTTGTCTAGACTAGGTGCACCGGCAATAACAAATTCATACTGCGAAAAATCATTGGTTAATGAAAGCATTTTCGATAGCATTTTTTGAACTTCTTGCTTACGACTACCCGGTAAAAGTGCAATAATTGGTTTCTTTGAGTCTATATTATTGGTCGAGCGAAATGTAGCTTCATTTAATTCGGGTCTGTTCGATATTGCATCAAGCAATGGGTGGCCAACAAAATTGACGGGGAAATTATGTTTAGTCTCATAAAATTCTTTCTCGAAAGGAAGAATAACGTACATATGGTCTATAGTCGATTTTATTTTCTCTATTCTACCTTCGCGCGATGCCCATATTTGGGGGGAAATGTAATAATTCGTGCGGAAATTATTTTTTTTTGCCCATTTTGCTATTCTTAAATTAAACCCAGAATAATCAATGAATATAATAGCGTCAGGTTGAAAGATTTCAATGTCCTGCTTACAAAATTTTATATTCTTAAATATAGCGTTCAGGTTTAAAATCACTTCTAAAAAGCCCATAAAGGCCAATTCTTTATAGTGTTTAACCAGACTACCGCCAGCTTGCTGCATTAGGTCGCCGCCCCAACATCGAACATCAGCATTCTTATCTTTGTCTTTTAATGCTTTTATTAAATTAGCCCCATGTAAGTCACCCGACGCTTCCCCAGCAATGATGTAATACTTCATTTAAAAGACTTTGTAATAAAGAATTATAAAAGCAGTGATTATAGTTGCCAATAATACACCTTTTGCCCTATTATCTCTTTTTAATCGTAAAAACCCGAAGAATGCGATTAGGTTTAAAACGGCTCCTAAAGCTAAAAGGCTGCCAACATGTTCTTGTGCAACTGCGGCTTTGTAAGTTTCTGAGATACTTAAATCTGAAAATATGAGAATATAAAGCAATGTGCCTATGGCGTTGGCTATTATGCCAACTACGAGTCCTATTAGAATTTCCTTTTTCGTGTTCATGTATAAATTTCGAACTTAAAAATTAAAGTTAAGTATTATAGATTCCAAGTATTTAATTCTGAAATAACATGATGGGCTGTTAAATCGAAATGTGTAGGAACAACAGAGATGAAGCCATTTGCCAATGCCCATTCGTCGGTATCTTCACCTTTGTCTAACAATTCAAATTCACCTGTTAACCAGTAATAATCTTTGCCCATTGGGTTGGTGCGCTTATCAAATTTTTCTTTCCAATTTGCTTTAGCTTGTCTGCAAATTTTAATACCCTTTATTTTTTTCTTTTTAAGCTTCGGAATGTTAACGTTTAATACAGTGCCTTTAGGAATACCGTTTTTTAAAGCTTCGGTGACAATAGTGAAAATAAAATCTTGTGCTTGTGAAAAATCTGCTTCCCATGTATAGTCACAAAGTGAAAAACCAATGGCGGGTATACCTTCAATGCCAGCTTCTATCGCCGCACTCATGGTACCGGAGTATATTACATTTATGGAAGAATTAGAACCGTGATTTATGCCGCTTACGCAGATGTCTGGTTTTTTTGGCAGTAGTTCTTGTAAGGCTAATTTAACACAGTCAGCGGGCGTACCACTGCAGCTATACTCATCAATACCTTCACTGTCTAAATCGATGGTTAGTTTTTTTGAGTAAAGCGTGCTATCTAAAGTTATGGCATGACCCATGCCAGATTGCGGACTGTCGGGAGCAACAACTACAACTTCGCCAATTGTTTTCATAATTGAAACTAGCATGCGTAGACCTGGGGCCGTAATTCCGTCATCATTGGTAACTAAGATTAATGGTTTTCCCATGA
>TARA_R110000765_G_scaffold118194_1_pt1 | contig 11074 bp, 15 predicted proteins | sample TARA_R110000765 | Tara Oceans TARA_R110000765 (sample SAMEA4398168) | marine metagenome | biome: Polar Biome; feature: [MES] marine water layer (ENVO:01000295) within the mesopelagic zone...; material: water (ENVO:00002006), including particulate matter (ENVO:01000060) such... | reverse complement strand
GTTATCTTAGGTGACTCCAGACGCTCTCCAGTCTCCTTACAGGTCGCGTAAGCATAGCAGCCTCTATCAGCGCCACCCTCGGCACCAAACATCTCGTAGTTGAGCGTAGAGAACCGCTTAGACTGTGCCAGTGCGCCAATGATAAAGGCACTGCTGAACGATGGTCTGCCGTGGATGATGTGCATATTCTGCATGACAGCTAACGGACTGCTGTTAGTGCGCTCTGCCATCTCCATTGCAACCATGCAATTTGACAGGTTGCCTTTGTATTCGGCTGGTACCACGTTTGAGTTAGCTAAAGCAGCAGCCTTGCGTTGCACCAAAGCAAAACTTTTCTCCGCTGTAGTCTCAGCATTCTTCTCATGCAGTGCCAACTGCCGTTCTTGTAGGTCTGACATATTACTCTCCTGTGTTATACCAGTGTGGCAAAGATAATTCTTGAACTCTTTGTGGGTATCCTGCCCACGAGTTTGATTCTAAGCAGCAGAGATACTGACCAAGAAGCTGTCGATACTCTCTGTGACCAGCTTCAAGAGACTCTGCATCCAGTATATATGTTGCTGATAGGTATGGAGCAGTCTTTTCAACTGCGACAAAGATAAAGCCTTTTGGTTCCTCGTGCATACAAGCCCTAACACCATCGCTATAGATTGCTGCTTGACGATGGTATCCAAAATTTGCTACAGACTTTGCAAAACCAGAAGGGCTGGCATCGGTGGTTGTCTTTAAGTCAACCACATAGCCGTTGTAAAAGTTATCAATGCGACACTTCATGTCGGCATGGGATTCGTCATCCTTCCAAAACAGGCTGAGTTCTTTGTCACCTTCGTTGATTACAGAGCTAGATGCTTTGTTGCTCAACAGAGAGTCTCTCATCAGGTGCAGCTTTTCCCAATCCGCTGCGCTAACAGTCTCGCAACCACAGTTAACCTCATCAAAAGCGTTCCAAGCAGCTATCAGTTTGACTGTCGCATCACTTGGGTTCTTCGCTTTAAGCTGTGCAGCAGTGGGCTTCTTCAAGTCTGGTTCACGAACATACCGACTCTCAAACAACTGAGGCTCAAGCACAAGACTGTGCAATGCAGAACCAAAACGCATAGCGGGTGTTGGTTCGGGCGGGCTGTCAATGTACTCTCGGCAGCTTGCCGGAGTGGGTTTCATCCTGCTTAACAGGCTGTTGCTGATACCGTTTGCCGCAAAATATTCTACGTCAGGCATACTCTTTACTACTTCACTCATCTCTATCTCCTTAGTAATGTCTTGCAAGAATACATTGTTGGGTGTTAGTATGCAACCTTCAATATAAATCTAATGAGGAAAAGGAATGATTAGTAGAGCAGAACTCCTAAGAGCAAGGATTGATGCAGAAAAGAAGGGGCTTGACCCAGATGATGTGGCTAATATTCAGCCACAGACAGAGAAAGATTATGATGAAGATTCTGGTGGATTCAAGAACTGTCATTTTTGCGGTCAGTCAACTAAGGCTTATAAGATACACATACTCAAAGCCCTTCGGTCGGTCGGTGGCAACGTCAGCAAGTGTGCCAGAGTTGTTGGCATAACTCGTGGCAGACTGTATGGATGGGTCGAAAACGACCGTGAGTTTGCTTACCAGTTCAATAAGATTCGTAAAGAGTCAGGGTGGTTTGAAGATTTCTAAGTGATACAGCTTAGAGGATACCAGAATGAGATTGTTACCCGCGCAGGGGAAGCCTTGCGGGTACATGATTCTGTGCTTATTCAGATGCCCACAGGTACAGGAAAAACTGTGGTTGCATCTGCTATAACTCAAAGAGCTAACTCTAAAAGCAACAAGGTTTGGTTTGCTTGTCACAGAGACTTCTTGATGGCTCAGACCGCTGGCACCTTTAAAAGTTTCTCAATCGACTACGGCTTCATAGCAGCCACGAAGGTAGCTAACGCGCAAGCCGAGAACCAGATAGCAGCTATTGCTTCACTCAAGCGGCGCATTGAGAAGCTGCCTGTGCCTGACCTTGTGTTTATTGATGAGGCTCATCACTGTAGCGCGGCTGGCTGGACGTTCTGCATTGAACATTGGCTTGGGCATGGTGCCAAGATAGTCGGGCTGTCAGCTACTCCACGGAGGCTTGATGGTAAAGGATTGGGCGAACACTTTGGCTCAATGGTGACATCACCACCTGTAAGCTGGTTCATAGAGCATGGGTACTTGGCAGACTACAGGCTGTTTGCGCCTACGGCTATTGATATGACTGGCGTACATTCCCGCGCAGGTGACTTTGTTAAGTCAGAGTTAGAAGAAAAGTTCGACAAGCCAAGTATCACAGGCGACATAATCGCTAACTGGCGCGAACACGCAGACAGCATGACCAGCATAGGGTTTGCGGTCAGCGTGGAACATAGCAAGCATCTGACCGCAGCATTTAACGCTGCTGGTATCAAGGCAGAGCATCTGGACGGAAAGACACCATCTAAAGAACGCTCCGAGGCAGCGATGAGGCTAGCTACCGGAGAGACTAAGATACTCTGGAATGTAGATTTGTTCGGTGAAGGCTATGACCTCTCAGCACAGGCAGGAACCGAGGTAACGGTCGAGGCTGTAGTCCTAGCTAGACCAACCAAGTCGGAAGCCTTGTATCTTCAGCAGGTAGGACGCGCACTAAGACCCAAAGCCGATGGAAGCAAGGCTATCATACTCGACCATGCAAGCAACTGCGTGCAGCAAGGACACGGCTTACCAGATGACGAAAGGGAATGGTCGCTAGAGGGTCGCGCTGGCAACAAAAAGAACAGTGAACAGACCATACCTATCAGACAATGCCCTAAGTGCTTCAGAGTACACAAGCCAGCACCAGTATGCGTAGGCTGCGGCTTTGTGTATCCTCAGAGGTCAAGAGAGATTGAGGAGCGTGAAGGCACTCTGGAGGAGGTCAAGAGGGCAGAGCTACAGGTGAAGAAAGACAAGCGCAGGGAGGTGGGCATGGCTAGAAATCTTGAGGAACTGAAGGCTCTAGGAAAGCAGCGAGGATACCATCCAGCTTGGGCATACAAGATATTCAAGTCAAGAGGAAGTGGCTCTATATGAAAGAGCAAAATATTCAAGCGATGATAATGATGTCAGAGTCAGAGGATGGCAACATAGTCTTTCGCAACAACACTGGACAGCTTCAAGATAAGAATGGCAGACCAGTTAAGTTCGGTCTTTGCGTGGGTAGCTCAGATGTTATAGGGATGATGCCAGTGACAATAACTCAGGATATGGTAGGCAAGAAGGTAGCCGTGTTTTTAGCAGAAGAAGTCAAGACAGCTAGAGGCAGAACCACAGCCAAGCAAGATGCGTTCATCGCTGCTGTTAACAATGCGGGTGGCTGTGCCGGAGTAGTGCGAAATTCCGAAGATGCAAAAACGCTAAGGTCAGATTTTTTGGAAACGCTCAAAAAATAGTGCCGTAAGTCAAACATCAACGAGCAATCAAACCTCCGTGGGGCTGATAGACGCAACTGCCTCGCTCGTTACATTCGCAGTAGTTGAATGGCTGCGGAGTAGCAGTCGTAGTAAACAAAAACTGGCTCGCTACAACTGCTACTACTATAATAATAAACAATACTTCAAAAAACACTCTCACGAATGAAGCCTATTTATCCAAGCGTCTTGATGAGCATCAAGCATTTCATCAGCCTTGAGTCCATCTTCATGGTCTTTACGGTCAAAGCTATCTATAAAAACTTGAAATTCATCATAAGCAATTTGCAATCCGTAACTTATAAGTTGTTTACGAATCTTTGCGACAGCAAGCATGATGTCGTTGATAGGCATACCGCCTATGATTGCCCTCATTACAAGCTCAAACTCTGGCATATCGCAAATGGCATCTTCATAGACGTTATAGCGATTCAAAGCAATAGCTGCTATTTCTTCAAGTTCTTTTTCGTCCAATGCTTCCATCCAGTCATCGCTATCTTCAAAGCCTTCAGTAGCAAACTCAAAGAAAACGGCTCGCAAATCCGATTTGCTAGTCGCTGGCATCAGGAACTCGGTTGGTAGGTTAGTCATGTCTCTCTCCATAAAAGTTGAGTAGCAAAGGTATCATTCAGTGAACAGCAATGTCAACAACAATTATACCGATATATATCTTGACAGCCTTAGAATAGCGATGTTACCTTTGTCGCTCGTAAAAAAAGGAGATGAGAGAGTGTTAGAAACAAAATTATTGTTAATAGAGCTAGAAGCCGACTGCATGGTTAAGGCTCAAGAAGTCAAGCTGAAGGAAGCATCTTCGTATTGGGAAACAGCCAAACGATGTAGAGAAGCCATAGACGAAGTAAAGATGTACGAGCGAATTTTCGTTGACCGAAACGAGCTTCTGGAGGCTCTTAAAGAGATAGCATCCATCCAGTATAGAGGTAATAGACACGACTCTAGCTGGATTGCAGAGCGAGCTATCGTAAGCCACAACAAAAGGAACCCCAACAATGTTTAAGAAAAACAGAATTGCACTGAGAGTGCTTATGGCACAGCATGATTTATCTGCTGGAGAGGTCGGTGATGTCATTGGTCGAAACAAGCAGACTGTAGCGGTTTATTGCAGTCGAGAGTTAAGTGATATTCCTGATGAGTTATTGCTTTTGCTCGAAGAACATTGCGTGAAAATAGATGTAGGGGCAGACGGTGCTGAAGATTATGAGGACATCTAAATGCCTCTTAACATTGATAGCATCAAGGGACAAAACCCTTTAGAAGATGTAATCGGTGCGAGGATTGAGTTAAAGAAAAACGGTAACGAGTTTGTTGCCTGTTGCCCTTTTCACTCTGAAAACACTCCATCGTTTACAGTCAATCCTGACAAGGGATTCTTTCACTGCTTTGGCTGTGGGGAGCATGGTGATGCCATAGACTTCGTGACCAAATACGAGGGAGTTTCATTCAAAGATGCCTGTGGGATACTTGGCGGCGAGATAGAGACTAATGGCTCTGCTCCGGTTAAAAAATCCGCTAAAAAATCAGTTGATTACTATTCCGATTTCACTCCAGCTAAAGTACCTGACAGGGAGCTTATTGAGGCTAACAAACCTTTGTCAGTCTGGAACCCAAAGCGTCAGATTGACGGTAAGGTTCCATCGGTTACATACACTCCTTCAATGGTGTTTCCATACTACAAAGCCGATGGTTCGCTGCTGGGCTATGTAATCCGGCAGAATCTCAAGGATGGAAAGAAGCTAACACCAACACTGCGCTGGTGTAAATCTCCTACTGGTCAAGCTGGATGGTCACATTATCCTTTTGAGAAAAATTCGCCGCTTTATAACCTCAGTCTACTTAAAGAGACAGAGAACCTAGAGAAGCCTGTGCTGTGGGTCGAAGGCGAGAAGTGTGCAGATGCGGCAACGGTGCTAAAGAACTATGTGGCTGTGGCTAACGTGGGTGGCACCAATGGCATAAAGAAAACAGACTTTTCACCACTGCAAGGTCGAAGGATTCTAATTTGGTGCGATAACGATGATGTGGGTCGTGAGGCAGCCATGAAGAAGCTGGTGCCTCTCCTGTGGTCTGTCGGTGTCGAAGGCATCAAGATTATCGAGGGCGACAGCGACAAGGACAAAGGCTGGGATATTGCCGATGCTGTGACGGAAGGCATGACATCCAAGCAGCTTATTTTGTGGGCTAAAGAGCGTGTAAAGCGGGTAGAGCGAGAGGTTAAGGTAGAGCCTGTAGCTAAGGCAGATAAGCCTGTTGCTAAGGTCGAGCAACCTCTGCCAGCTATTATAAAGAATGTGCATGAGTATCACGGTTCCGATGACGGTACAGACGTTCTAAATGCTTTGGTGCAGCAATACGTCTATGTTCGCAGCGAGGATAAGTATTATCAGATAGCGAAGCCAGATATAGGCATCAACAAAGGCGCATTCAATTCGACCTTCTGCCAGCGACCTGATTTTGACGATAGAATGCCACCTGTATCGAAGCTGTATCACATCGACCCGCGCAGGATTCATGTAGAGAAGCGAGGCTTTTGTCCAGAAAACTTCCATATTATTGATGATGTGCTAAATACATATCGACCACCTAATCACCCAAAGCCGACTGGCGACATCAAGCCATTTAAAGACTTTTTAAAGCATTTGCTGCCTGATGATGAGGAGCGTGAATGGTTCGTAAAATGGTTAGCCTACAAGTCACAGAACTTAGAGAAGCGTGGCGTGGGTGTTGTGTTCGTGGCTCCTCTGCATGGCACAGGTCGAGGCACATTGCTAACGATACTAGGCAAGATGTTCGGCAGTCGGCAGGTACGCAGCGTGAGTATGGCTACAGTTGCAGGTACAGGCAGTCAGTCACAGTACAATGAGTGGCTCTCAGAGACTCTGTTTGCGATGGTCGAGGAGACATCCGACATCGGCACCTATGCCGCAAAATCAGCCAGCTATGAGACACTGAAGGAGCTTGTAGACCCATCTGCTACTGAGATGATGATTAACCGTAAGGGCATCCAGAACAGCTATGAGAGCGTCTATACGTCAATGATATTTGCGACTAATCACTTAGATGCTCTTGCTATACCGAAAGAGGACAGACGGTTCTCTGTGCTGGAAAACGGTGATGTGCTGAGTGAAAATCAAGCCGACAGGGTGCATAAGTGGTACAAGGTCGGTGAGAACGTATCTGCTGCACTTGACTGGCTAATGAAGATGAACACAAAGAACTTTAACTTTGGCAAGTCTCTATCGACCAATGCCAAGCTGGATATGATTAGTTCATCTAAGAGTGATATTGACATGGCAGTTGAGGAAGCAGCAGTGACAATGATAGGTGAGTTTTTCACTCCATATCAGCTAAGAAAGCACATCATGCTTCACGCAAGAAACAACGACTTACACCTGCCGGAAGAAGAAAAACTAGCGGGTGTTCTCAAGAGTTTAGTGCCAAAATCATTCAAGAAGGTCAGCAAGAGAAACCGAGGCAAGATAAGCATTGATGGCAGGACATATACGATATACAGCCTTAACGGTAAGACTTTCAAGGGTGATGAGATGGACACTGATGCTGTCAGGGAAGAAGTCAGAAGGAACGGTGAGCTTAGGAATATAGGATACTAGCTTGACCACATAGTGAACGTATGAGAGGATTGATTCAGCCATAAGTATAATAATTGGCGGCTCCACTGGCTTCTCTCTCTCACTCTCTCCTTGCCAGTGGAGCTTTTTTTTGGAGAAAATTATGATATTTACAAAACGAAGCAGCACTCATTATCAGAGTGATGACCATTACACCATAGCTCGCTATCAGATAGGCGTGGGCTACAGGTTCCTTGCGACACTGGATAAGAAGGTCGTAGGAGTGGCTGAGACATTCGCTGGCGCACAAAGTATGTGTGCTGAACACCATAAGGTACCCCCCCTCCAAAACACCCATATGGGTCATTTTTGACACCTTCCAGAAAAAAAGGTGCTTCGTTTTTCGCGGCAAATAAGCCTTTTTCAAACCCTAGACAAAACTAGCTGCATTTATGCGGCTTTTTTTGTGCGTTTTATTTGGTAATTTGTCAGAAAATTGCATGAAAATTAGCTGAGATTTTTGCTAGGAATTGCTGGCAATTTGGTTGCGGAATCTGGCGTAATTTTGACTGAAATTTGTTCTTTGGGTTTTTCAAAAAGTTCAAAAAAAACTTCGGTGCTTTTGTATAAAAGCAAAAATGTGGATTTTTTTGGGCTGTGGATAACCTGTGGATAAGTTATCCACTGTCGAAAAATTTTACAGTGTCGGATTTTTTTACAGTGTCGGAAAATTTTACACTTTAGAATCAGTCTAATGTCCACCTGTCGGTCGTCCACCTGTTGGTCGTCCGTTCTGCGGTCGTCCGTCTATTGGTCGTCCATCTGGCGGTTGTCCATTGTGCGGTCAATATTTTATTAGGGCTTGATTTATTGGAAATCGCTTTAGACGCGCTCAGATGCGATTTAAGCCATTTTAATGGGTGAGACTTGCGCTGCTATCAATCTATAAAGATAGTGCGATAGCGGCAAAATGGGCTTTTTTTAGCGGTTCCGGCTTGCGATGCTCGCAAGTGTTACGGCTTGCGATGCCGTGCGCAAATAACACAATAATTATAGATTGACCGGATTATAAAAAGGCTTATAAAACAGGCAGTTAGTGTTTTTTTGTTTTTGCTTGTATATGTATATTCGTTTTCTGTCGATTTTGCGCGTATCTTTAAGGCTTCTTAAATTGAGAGGGCTTCCCATGAACGAATTCAAACGCAAAGCTAACCAGCATGAAGATAACGCGAACCTGTACAGAACATACGCCAGCCGCTGTTATGACGCGGGCGACTTTGACCAGTGTATTAAATGGGACAAAGCCTGTGATGCTGAAATGGTTAATTACAATTACTTCTGGGGGCTTTATTTGGAGTCAAACGGAGCAACATCATGAACCATTACCAAGCAGCAATAGCGCGACTAGCAGTAGTTTTATTTTTTAGCCTGCTAGCCATCGGAATTATTGAAACCGGCATTATTGCCGCAATTTGAGAGGAAAACAAAATGAACGATACAAGAATCACAGACATGGTCACAGAGGCACAAATAAAAGCCTTGCAATGCATTAGACTGGAGCGAATGGGTAACAGCTATTACCACAAGCACAGAGGGGTTGAGCTAATCTTTATGGATGCGGAAGGCGAGCGAATTTCGGAAGAATATTATGATTTGCCCAACACGATAACAGCAGCCCAAATAGAAAACGATTTAAAAGGGGCGAACCTTACCGGCGTTGCATCAATATGCCTACAAGGTGGTGTCGATGCCTATGATTCACTAGAAAGCAGTATTGATGATGATGCCGATTATGCGCCAATGGTCGGATGCTGGGAAACTATGCCAATTGATATTTACAGCTAGTTGCCAAAGTGTAGCCGCCTAATTTTAGGCGGTTACGCTGTGACAATTATTTAAACTTAGAGAGGTAAACAAAATGAGCAAGACGCTAAAATCTTTAGTTGACAAAAACCCAGACAAGTTTTCAGAAACTTGGATAGAGGATAACGGCAACGATGAACGCGGCATAGACTATTGGGTCGCTTGCAACGGCAATTATTTCTTTCCACGCTCAGAATGCCAGATTATGCGTACCAACAATGTCAAAGAGATGATCGAAGAAATGCGCTGCGCTGTGCAGGGCGAATTTCTAGAAGGCGCTTATGGATGGCGAAGAACTGGAGAGACAAAATAGTTAGCAAAGTGTAGCCGCTCACATTGGGCGGTTACGCTGTGTTAATTATTTTTAAACTAAAGAGAGGAAAACAAAATGCAAACAGTATTTACAAACGAAATGACGGTACACACTTGGGCGGCTCAGTCTCAAGAATACGGGCGCAACTCTAGCGGCTCAATATTTTTTGATGGTGATTCGATTTATAGTTATGGGCGACACTTTAAAATGTCTCGGTTTTTGACTGATAGAGACAATCAAAAAACCGCGCTTATAACGGGCGCTAGATATAGCAACACAACCGCTAATCATTTGCACAAAGTCAGAATGGCAATGCCTTCAGGCGTGAAGGTTTACACCGTAGAAAACCCAGACGCAAAAACCAAGCCCGAACACAAAGCAAATTTTGCTGAAATTGAAAGTAGGTACAAAGATTCAATTTTACGAGCAAGCAGAGCGCGAACGTACAAGCAAATGGCGCTCGATACCGCCGAAACTCTTTTTCAACAGGCTAACGATTACAGCAACGCATTTAGGTTAGGAGTGAAAATAAAACCTGCAAACGTTGATGACATAAAGGAAGCCGCAAAAAAACAAGCCGCAAAGATTAAGCGCGAAAACGCAAAAAAACAAAAGGCAGGATTATTGGAATTTAACGACAATTTAAACTCATGGAAACGCGGCGAAATATCAACAAGCCGGCTACCTTTTCGCTTTTCATGCCCTATTCATTTGCGCGTATCCGGCAATGAATCACAAATAGAGACAACCCACGGTGCATCATTTCCGCTTGCGGATTGTGCGCGGGCATGGGCGATAATTGCCCGATGCAAAAAACAAGGCAACGGATGGAAACCGGAACCCAGAACTATAGGCATCCGGCTTGGTAGCTTTGGTATTAACTCAATAAGCCCCGCTGGCAATGTTGTCGCAGGATGTCACAATATTAAATTCGCTCAATTATTGACACTGGCTTTACGGCTTAAACTTGCAGCAAAAGGAGAGTTTTAAGATGGCTTATGAAGTTAACGTGTTTTTTAATTGCGATGAATGCGGCAAACAGTCCGGCGGTATCGAGCCGTATTTGGGCTTGCCTCATAGCATAGGAGGCGGCGCGCATTATCTCACAAGCGAAACATCTCTATTGGTACTCGCAAACCGTAACGGTTTTACCATCGATGACGACTGCGCCTTCTGTGACGACTGCGCACCCAAAAAGGGGCTTTAAAATGTACATAAACAGATACCAAAACGGCAAGACCGAAACGGTCGAACAGGAGAGCGACCACAGCGAAGCGCGGCGCTTGATAGCGGAATATAGACTAAGCGACCGCAAGGCGTTTTGGCGGCTGTCACAGCGTCCAAGCGACTGCTGGTTTCACTCTGTATATCAGCCGCGCGGGGTTCGGGCGGTGTATCGGTTCCATGACACGTTTACAGTTTTGCTGTCGCCTATATCCGGCACGAATTACCACAAGGCAATCACAGCGACCGTACACGGTCACAGCACAGCCGCACAAGTGCAAAAAGGCGGCCATCTTGGCAACCGTGTTAGTTGGGACGATATGACGCAAGCGGCGAAAAATGCCGCACTACAGGAGTTAAAAAAATGAAAATCACTATTAAAACAAACAATCAACAGCGTGAAATAATTGATGGTTATTGTATGCCGATGAACAAGCGCGGCGAATTCGACTGGATGACAGATGATGATTATGACAACGCCACATTTTTTGAATATAAAGGGCAATATTATTATCTGGGCGATTTTCTGCGAACGCCACCAACCGCTTTTAACGATGAATGGCACGCCTATTCTCCAGATTCTTTTTTTTCTGGAGTCGTGATTCGGGTGTCTGCCTGCAGCGATTATGTGATCGCCGGAACTTAT
>TARA_R110000765_G_scaffold195035_1_pt1 | contig 11099 bp, 10 predicted proteins | sample TARA_R110000765 | Tara Oceans TARA_R110000765 (sample SAMEA4398168) | marine metagenome | biome: Polar Biome; feature: [MES] marine water layer (ENVO:01000295) within the mesopelagic zone...; material: water (ENVO:00002006), including particulate matter (ENVO:01000060) such... | reverse complement strand
TTTGTTCTTATTGTCTTGTTTGTGCTTCCAATCGTTGCCTATTTATTTTTTGCTTCTGGGGTCAATAACTTTGGGAAGTTGCCCGTGCTTACCGAGAATGTGAAGGAAATAGATTTTTCAAAAGATATAAGGTTTAAGGATAAAATTACTGTTTTAGGATTTTTGGGCACAAATGTAGATTCGAGAAAAGGAAACGCATTTAATCTAAACCAAAAGATTTATAAACGATTTCATGAATTTAATGATTTTCAGTTTGTAATGGTTGTACCAAATGGTACTGAAGATAAAGTAGATGAGATTAAAAAGGAGCTTACCACCTTGTCTGAAATTGACAAATGGAATTTCGTATTTGCCACTCAAGAGGAAATAATGGCCTTATATTCTAGCCTTAAAACAGATATTCAATTAGATGATAGATTGGGTACTTCTTATGTTTTTATAATTGATAAAAATTTTAAGCTTAGAGGTAGGACTAAAGATGAGGATGAAGGCACGAAATACGGTTTCAATTCAAATTCTGTTGCTGATTTGAACAATAAAATGGTAGATGATATAAAGATAGTTTTGGCAGAATATCGTCTTGCCTTAAAAAAGAATAATACCGAAAGATTTAAGTGATGAATAAGAAGTATACGTATGTCTGGGTATCATTAATAATTCTAATTTTTGGTATAATTGTTATTCCACGAATAGTAGAAAGATTATCATCAAATACGGTTGTAGAAAACGATCGTCTTAATGTATCCGTTCAAAATGATAAATTGGGTTATATTTTATTAGATGGTAAAAAGCGAAAAGTGCCTCCATTTGAATTTATCAATCAAGATAGTATTGTAGTTAGTGATAAGGATTATTTAGGTAAAGTTTATGTAGTAGATTTCTTTTTTACAAGATGCCCTAGTATATGTCCAGTAATGACTACTAACCTTGTTGATATACAAAGGAATTTTAAGGGAAATAAAAATTTCGGTATTGCTTCATTTAGTATCACTCCAGAGTTTGATACACCACAGGTATTAAGAACCTATGCCGAGAAATATAAAATTCAAAAATCTGGTTGGAATTTATTGACGGGTGATAAGGATGCTGTATATGAATTGGCAAATGCGGGTTTCAATATATTTGCTGCAGAAATGCCAGATGTTCCAGGGGGTTTTGAACATTCTGGGTTGTTTGCATTGGTAGATAAGGAAGGCTATATAAGGTCTAGAAAAGATGAATTTGGAAATCCTATAGTGTACTATAGAGGAGCTATTTTAGAGAAAGATGGGGCTAATGATCAAGGCGAGACCGAAGAGATAGGTATTTTAAAAAGTGATATTCAAAAGTTGTTAAAAGAGTAAAGTCATAAATATGCAAGTGAACGTGTCAGACGAACGAAAATTTAATCGATTGATAACAGTGGTTTCAATTGTTATTCCTGTGGTAGTTGCTATACTTTTTGGAGTAAAAATTCCTAATGTAGAACCACTGTCGTTCTTGCCTCCAATCTATGCGACTATAAATGGAGTTACTGCTGTTTTATTATTGGTAGCTGTATGGGCAATTAAAAATGGTAATGAGAAACTTCATCAAAATTTAATGACAACAAACATAGTTTTGTCATTGTTGTTTCTGATAATGTATATTGCATTTCATATGACTTCAGACTCTACTTCTTTTGGTGGTGAAGGTGTTATTCGTTACGTGTATTATTTCATATTAATAACACATATCGTATTGTCTATTGCATTAATTCCTCTTGTTCTGCGTACCTATTCAATGGCCTATTTAAAGAAATTCGAAGACCATAAAGCATTGGCGAAATATACTTTTCCTGTTTGGTTGTATGTTGCAATTACTGGTGTCGTGGTCTACCTAATGATATCACCTTACTATGTATACTAAACGGACAATATTTATACTTATAGCGATGCTTATAGTAGTACCATTTGATGCAGAAGCACAATGTGCCATGTGTAGAGCGGTATTAGAAAGTGAATCGTCTGGTAAAGCTGCCGAAGGTATAAATAACGGTATTGTTTATTTGATGGCAATACCCTATGTTTTGGTCGCCGGATTGTTCTATTTTATCTATAGAAAAATGCGGACATAAACTAATTTTTGTAATTTTCACCTTAATAGTGTAACATTCTTGCGTCTGGTTAGTCTTATGATTGTGTGATATTTAAATTGCATTCATCAATCAATCAAATTAATCAATCTCATGTTCGATCTAGAACGTTGGCAGGAAATCTTCGATACTATTCGCAAAAATAAATTGCGAACTTTTCTCACGGGACTTTCCGTGGCTTCAGGAATTTTTATTTTGGTTATTTTATTGGGTTTCGGGCAAGGAATGCAAAATGGTATTGCCAAAGAATTTGAACAAGATGCAGCAACTAGTGTTTGGGTTTGGCCTGGTGTTACCACAATTGAATTTAAAGGGATGAACCCTGGTAGACCTATTCAATTACGAAATGAGAATTATGAGTTTGCAGCTACTTTATTAGAAGACCAAATAGAGAATAAGTCGCCAAGACTATTCGTGCGAAATTCATTTGTCAACTACGGTAATGAATCTTTAGCATATAATGTACAAGGCGTATCTCATCAATTTCAATTCATAGAGAATGAATTTATTTCGCAAGGTAGATTTTTGAATCAGCAAGATGAAGATACTAGGGCAAAGGTTGCCATTATCAGCAACAAAATAAATCGAGAAGTATTTAAAGAATTGGAAAGTCCTGTAGGAGAGTTTTTAGATATATCTGGTATATCTTTTAAAATTGTCGGGGTGTATGGTGATATTGGCGGTGAACGTGAAGAAGACCGTATTTATATTCCTATAAGTACCGCACAACAAGTTTTTAATGGGGCAGATAAATTGAACAACTTGTCCTATACATTACCGCCAGTAGAAGATTTTGAAGCTGCGGTGGCACAATCTATCAAGTTTAAGAACGACCTTAAATCTTACCTACAAAAAGCACATACCGTAGCTCCTGATGACACAAGTGCCATTCAGATATATAATCCTATGGAAGAAGCTAAGCGCTTTTATTCCCTAATGGGAGGAATTAAATTTTTCTTTTGGTTTGTAGGGGTGTGTACAATTATTGCCGGTATTGTTGGGGTAAGTAATATTATGCTAATAGTAGTGAAAGAACGAACTAGAGAAATCGGTATTCGAAAAGCATTGGGAGCTAAACCTTGGTCGATTGTTGGAATGATTTTGCATGAAGCTATTTTCATCACTGCAATCGCTGGATTTACCGGACTTATTTTAAGTATGGGATTATTGGAGATTGTAGGCCCACATGTTGAAGTAGATTATGTGCTTAACCCTTCGGTTGATTTTAACGTTGCGCTTACCACTGTTTTTGTTTTGATTTTTGCAGGTGCCGTGGCTGGTTTTTTTCCTGCATGGCGTGCGGCCAAGATTCAGGTTATTGAAGCTTTAAGGGATCAATGATATAGAAGTTATTCATTTATATGATGGTATTATGGCAGTTGTACCAATAATTAATAAAACTTAAGCATGTTCAACAAAGACCGTTGGAAAGAAATAATGGAAGTTTTGTCTAGCAATGTTTTTAGAACATTAGCTACTTCTTTTGGTGTGGGTTGGGGTGTATTTATTTTAATTATACTACTTGCAGCGGGAAAAGGATTGGAAAATGGTATTCGGGCGGATTTTGGTGATATTGCCACCAATACCATGTTTATGTGGTCTAGAAATACTACAATACCCTATAAAGGATTACCAAAAGGTAGACGCTTTAATTTTAAATTAGAAGATGTACAGGCTATAAAGGACAACGTGCCGAACCTTCGGTTTATATCTCCTAGAAATCAATTAGGAGGTTTTGGTGGTGGTAATAATGTTGTACGAGGTTTAAAAACAGGTGCTTTTAATGTGTATGGCGATTATCCGCAGATTATACGGCAAGAGCCAATGACAATTACTTCAGGCAGGTTTCTTAATCAAAATGATATTGAGGAAAAACGCAAAATCGCTATCATCGGCGATGGGGTAAAAAATGAACTATATGGGCAAGGTGAAAATGTTATAGGTACATACGTAATTATACAAGGTGTCAATTTTATGGTGGTAGGTACCTATCAGAAGAAAAGTGATGGCGGTGGTGAAGAAGGCCAAAAAGAAATATTTGTTCCCTTTACGGCTTTTTCACAAGCATTTAATACAGCTAATGATGTAGGTTGGATGGCAATTACTGCTAAAGATGGTAGTTCAATTTCTAATTTAAAAGAAAAAATAGTAGATGTTGTTAAAGAGAGCCGTAAGATTCATCCAGATGATAAGCGTGCCGTTGGCTATTTTGATTTATACGAACAATTCAATAGGGTAGAAAGCTTGTTTGGAGCATTGCGTTGGGTTGCATATTTTGTAGGTGTTCTGGTATTATTATCGGGCATTATAGGGGTAAGCAATATTATGTTGATAGTTATTAAGGAGCGAACCAAAGAAATTGGTATTAGAAGGGCATTGGGAGAAGCACCTTGGTCTATCAAAAAACAAATTCTTATGGAATCTATATTTCTAACCATTATATCAGGTATGGTTGGTATAATTTTCGGAGCGGTATTTATATATGGGGTAAATGCAGTGCTCGATTCTGTGGGTCCAGTAGATATGTTTGTAAACCCCAGTGTAAGTTTGGGTGTGGTAGTAAGCGCATTGGTCATTTTAATATTCTCTGGATTGTTAGCTGGCTTTATACCTGCTCAAAGTGCTATTAAAATAAGACCTATTGAGGCATTAAGAACAGAATAAATTAATTTATTAATCAGAAAAATATATAACCAATCAAAAAAATGAAAAAATCAACAACAATTATCATTCTACTAATCATAGTATTAGCATTTGGCGGTTCTATGTATTATTTATATCAAAAGAATGCAGAGGATCCGGTTGTTTATTTAACTGAGGAACCTTCGAAACAGACAATCATTAAAAAAACGATGGCCACCGGAAGTATACTTCCGTTAGAGGAGGTTTTAATTAAGCCGAATATATCTGGAGTTATTGAAGAGATCTTTGTTGAAGGTGGCGATTATGTAAAATCTGGTGATTTGCTTTGCACTATTAAGGTTGTTCCCAATCTTAATGCTCTGAATGATGCAAGAAATACGATTGACGAAACTAAAATTAATTTAGATGATCAACTACGGAATTTTGGGCGTCAAAAAGGACTGTTCGATAAAGGTGTAATATCAAAAGTGGATTTGGAAAGGGCAGAGGTAACTTATAATCAGGCAAAACAATCATATGCTGCGGCCAATAAGCGATATGATATTGTAAAAACAGGAACAACTGCCGGTTATGGTAATGCAGCCAATACTCAAATTAGAGCAACGGTTAGTGGTATGGTTTTAGAAGTACCGGTAGAAGTGGGTAATCAGGTAATTGAAAGTAATAATTTTAATGAAGGAACTACCATTGCTGCCATAGCAGATGTTGATAAAATGATTTTTGAAGGAAAGGTTGATGAGTCTGAAGTTGGTAAAATCAAAGAAGACCTTCCATTAGAAATAACTGTAGGAGCAATCGAAAATAAGATTTTTGATGCCGTATTAGATTATATAGCTCCAAAAGGAAATGAGGAAAATGGTGCAATACAATTTGAAATTAAAGGAACTCTGAAAAAGCAAGATTCAATATTTATTAGAGCCGGATTAAGTGCTAATGCATCTATAATATTGGCCCGTGCCGATAATGTTTTAGCGGTTAAGGAAGCTTTGATTCAGTTTGATGATAAGACTAAAAAACCGTTTGTAGAAATTGAAAATGGGAAGCAGCAGTTTGAGCGAAGAGATATTGAACTGGGAATTAGTGATGGAATATATGTACAGATTAATTCTGGTATAAAAGAGGGCGAGAAAATAAAAGTTTGGAACGAGGTTAAGCCAGATGTATTAGCAGAAAATTAAAAAAGCAAAAAAATAAATCAATTGATGTAACAATTTAAACACTGGCTAGTCTAATGCATAGACAGTGTAGAAAATTGTCCAAAACAACAACCAACATGATTCAAATTAAAAATCTTCATAAGTCCTATAAAATGGGCAAAAATTCACTTCACGTACTTAAGGGAATAAATTTTAATGTTGAGGAGGGTGAATTGGTAGCTATTATGGGCTCCTCTGGTTCAGGTAAATCTACGTTATTGAATATTCTGGGTATGCTGGATAGTTTGGATTCTGGCGAATACATCTTGGATAATGTGCCTATTAAGGATCTTAATGAGACTAAAGCCGCTCGTTACCGAAACAAGTTTTTGGGGTTTGTATTTCAATCGTTCAACCTAATCAATTATAAAAGTGCCGCGGAAAATGTTGCGTTACCGTTATATTACCAAAAAGTACCTCGAAAAGAACGTCAAGAAAAGGCTCTTAAATATTTAGAACAGGTAGGGTTAAAGGAATGGGCAACACATTTACCTAGTGAACTTTCTGGTGGTCAAAAGCAACGTGTAGCAATTGCAAGGGCAATGGCCGCAGAACCTAAAGTGCTATTGGCCGATGAGCCAACTGGTGCCTTGGATAGTACAACTTCTTATGAGGTGATGGATTTAATTCAGAAAATTAATGATCAAGGGAATACTATTTTAATAGTTACCCACGAACCAGATATTGCTGCTATGTGCAAGCGTATCGTGCATTTAAAGGATGGTATTATTATAGAGGACAAGAAAATTGAACAGGTAAGAGCAGCGAAATATGTTTGATAGAGACATTTGGCAAGAGATTTACCATAGCATCAGCAATAACAAGTTAAGAACTTTTTTAACTGGTTTTTCTGTGGGTTGGGGAATCTTTATTCTGGTAATGCTTTTAGCTTCTGTAAATGGAATGCAGAATGGCTTTACGTCACAGTTTAGTGATGATGCCACAAATTCTATTTTTATACGAACGGGTACAACTTCTATGGCGTATGGTGGTTTTGAGGCAGGAAGAAGAATTCAACTTACCAATGATGATATCGAATATATTAAAAGAAGTTTCCCTAATGATGTAGAGTATATAAGTCCAAGAGTTTTTCAAAACACATCGGCACGCTATAAAAGTGAAACTGGCAGCTATAATGTTCAAGCAGTTTATCCCGATCATCAAGCAATAGAAAAGACCATTGTTAATAAAGGCAGGTTCATAAATATAAATGACTTGCTCAATGCCTCCAAAGTTGCCGTAATTGGTAGAAAAGTAGAGGAAGATTTATTTAAGAATGAAGATGCCATTGGCAAGTTTGTTGAGTTTAACGGACTTCCTTTTAGAGTAATTGGAACCTTCACCGACGATGGTGATGATAATGCAGAGCGTAATATTTATGCGCCAACTAGTACATTTCAGAAAATGTATGGTCAAACAAATCACATAGATCAAATAGCGTTGACCTATAATCCTGAATACGATCTTACCAAAGCGTTAGAATTTTCAGACCGATTAGAAAGTGTTTTTAGACGTAGGTTTAAAATTGCTCCGCAAGATCAAGCAGGTATTCGAATTTTCAATTATGCCGAGGTCTTTGAAGATATCAGCAATTTTACGGGAGGTTTGGATATTGCAGTGATTATTGTAGGACTTTTAATCCTTCTTTCTGGTATAGTAGGAATCGGTAATATTATGGTATTCATAATAAAGGAACGTACAAAAGAAATAGGTGTTCGTAAAGCACTAGGTGCCGAACCTTGGTCAATAATTAAACTAGTATTGTTCGAATCTGTTTTTATAACTGCTTTGTCAGGTTTTATAGGTTTGGCTATTGCAACAGGGTTATTGGCTATTATAGGTCCAAATATTAAATCTGGGGCTTTTGCAAATCCGTCGGTAAGTATGTCAATAGTAGTAACTGCAACAATAATATTAATTGTAGCGGGTGTTTTAGCGGGATTAATTCCTGCGATGAAAGCAGCAAAGGTTAAACCAATTGTAGCACTAAGCGATAAATAATATGTGGATATTAGATAGAGATTTATGGTCTGAGATTTTTGCCACACTAGGTAAGAACATGTTTCGAACATTTTTAACGATGTTAGGGGTTATTATCGCTATGATAATTCTCGTTCTCTTATTGGGAGGTGCTAACGGAATGAGTAATGGATTTCAGAAGATATTTGCCGGTACAGCTTCCAATAGTCTATTTATTTGGAGCCAAAGCACATCTGAACCATACAAAGGTTTTGAAAGAGGGCGCAGAATTCAATTCAAATTAGAAGATGCAACCATTTTAAAAGAGCAGATTGAAGAAATAGAAGTATTGGCACCACGTATAGAACTTGGTAGTCATAGGGGTGTAGTGACGGTATATAGAAAAGGACTTACTAGTGGTTCAGCGGTATATGGGGATTATCCTAATATCGATGACATCATGAAAAAGAAGTTGGTTGCTGGGCGTTTCTTAAATGAGAACGACATGACCGATGCAAAAAAGGTCTGTGTAATTGGTGAAGAAACCTACAAGCTTCTATTCGAAAAGGGGGAAACTGCAGTTGGTGAAGATGTTCGAATAAATGGAGTATTCTTTAATATTGTCGGTATATATAAACCAAACCAGAATATAAATATTGACGGTGAAAATTCGGTATATATTCCATTTTCTACATTTCAGAAAGCATTTGGATCAGGAGATAGAATGGGTTGGATGGCAATTTCAGTTCGAGAAGATACTAAAGTACCCATTGTTGAAAGTAAAATTAAAGGTTTGTTGAAAAACAAATATGATATCAATCCTATAGATGAACGAGCAATTGGAAGTTTTGACCTCTCAGAGGTTTTTAATAATGTTTCTGCCTTTACCGGTGTATTGCAAGGGGTGTCATTTTTTGTTGGAATTTTAACTCTCTTGGCAGGTGTAATCGCAATTAGTAATATCCTTTTGATTACTGTTAAGGAGCGTACGAAAGAAATAGGAATTCGAAGAGCTTTGGGTGCTACGCCTAAAGTGGTTAAACGTCAAATAGTTTTAGAATCTATTGTAATTACAGTATTTGCTGGTTTTGTTGGTTTTGCTATTGCAGTAGGATTTCTGGCGATTGCCAACAATATGATAGGAGATAATAGTGATTTGCCATTTTATAATTTAATGATAAGCATCCCCCAATTTTTAACATCCTTTATTTTAATGATCGGCCTTAGTGTTTTAATAGGTTTGATTCCTGCTAATAGAGCCATTAGAATTAAACCGATTGATGCATTAAGAGAAGAGTAACAAACCAAATAGAGAAGAATAAATAACAATCAAATAGTTGAGCATGAACAAGTATGTAAAGTACGGATTACTAGGAGTGGCGGTTATAGGAATATTGGCTGCAGTAGTCTATTTTTTAAAGAAAAATAGCACACCTCTAAAAACATATGAAACAGAGCAAGTTGTAAAAAGAGATATCGTAAATAAAGTGGTGGTTACTGGCAAGGTAATACCACAAGATGAAATTGAGATTAAGCCTCAGATTTCGGGTATCATTGAAAATGTGTTCTTGGAAGAAGGATCGCAAGTAAAAGCGGGAGACTTAATTGCGACCATTAAAGTGGTTCCAAACGAACAAACTTTAAATCAAGCAAAAGGACGGGTGAACAATGCCAATATTGCTTTAGGAAATACGAAAATTGAGTATGACCGTAACAAAACACTTTTTGATAAAGGGGTGATTTCAAGTCAAGTTTACAATACTCAAAAACTTAGCTATGACCAAGCAGTGCAGGAATTGCAAAATGCACAAGCAGATTATCAAATTATTAGGGTTGGTTCTGCAGGTGGCTCATCAAGCGCTAATACTAATATTAGAGCTACGGTAACAGGTACTTTATTAGAGATTCCTGTCGAAGTAGGTGATCAAGTTATTCAAAGTAATAACTTTAATGATGGTACTACCATTGCTACCATTGCCGATATGTCGAAAATGATATTTGAAGGTGAAGTTGACGAGGCTGAAGTTGGTAAATTGAAAGTGGGTATGCCATTAGAAATTAGTATGGGTGCTTTACAAGATGAAAAATTTTATGCTAAACTAAAGTTTATAGCACCTAAGGGAGTCGAAGAAGAGGGTGCTGTTCAATTTAAGATAGAAGGTGATTTAGTAGTTTCTGATAGCACAAATGTACGTGCAGGTTATAGCGCAAATGCTGCAATCGTATTAGAAGAGAAGAAAGATGTTTTGTCGATTAAAGAAGCATTATTGCAGTTTGACAAAGAAACCAATAAGCCTTATGTTGAGGTAGAAACTGGAGAAAATGAGTTTGAAAAGAAAGAACTTGTCTTAGGTGTTAGTGATGGTATAGATGTTGAAATTGTATCTGGTATCGATGAGAACGCCAAGATAAAAATTTGGAATAAGTTAGAGGCTAAGAGTGAAGATAATGGCCCTAATGAAGATTAATTCAATCAAATCAAAAAACGAATCATGTAGCCAAAGATTAGATTTGGTTTCAAAAAAAGTAAACAAATGAAAGTAAAAATCACAGGATTACTACTTATATTTTCTGTTGTGGTGGGTATGGCGCAACAAAAGAGATGGACTCTAGAAGAGTGCGTATTCTATGCTGTAGAAAACAACCTAACAGTTGAACAATTCGAGTTGGATTTAGAAAACGCAAGAATTGATGAGTCTGATGCTATCGGAAATATGTTGCCTACGTTAAATGCTTCTTCAAGTGCATCAAAAAACGTTGGGTTTACAATCGTAAGCACCTCAAACCAGCCTGTTGCAGGTAATCAATCTACTGTTAGTGTTAGTGGAAATATTAGCTCGAATATTACTCTTTACAACGGATTAAGAAATTTTAAACAATTGCAACGTGCAAAATTAAATGCAATTAGTAATCAGTATAGATTAGATAATTTGAAAGATGATATAAAGTTGAGCGTAGCTAATGCTTATCTTCAAATCTTATCAAATAAAGAAGCCCTAGCAGTGTCAAGGGCTCAATATGCTATTACAGAACAAGATTTAAAACGAACCAAGGAATTGGTTGATTCTGGGGTTGTCCCAAAAGGAGATTTGCTTGATTTAGAGGCGACTGCCGCTGGGCAAGAACAACAAATGGTCAATAATGAAAGCTTAGTTTTAATTTCAAGAATAAACCTTGCACAACTTTTA
>TARA_R110000765_G_scaffold193866_1_pt1 | contig 11105 bp, 7 predicted proteins | sample TARA_R110000765 | Tara Oceans TARA_R110000765 (sample SAMEA4398168) | marine metagenome | biome: Polar Biome; feature: [MES] marine water layer (ENVO:01000295) within the mesopelagic zone...; material: water (ENVO:00002006), including particulate matter (ENVO:01000060) such as...... | reverse complement strand
GGTACTATTGCCGCGTTTTTTGCGGCATACGCCGGTGTAAAAGTTGTTCAAGGCGTTATTGCAATGGGTGTGGCGATTAAAGCCCTTACCACGGCCCTACTTGCTTACAGGACTGCCACCACCGCCGCAGCGGTAGCTCAGGCTCTATTAAACCCAGTTGCAGCAGCAGTAGGCCTAGTAGCCGCAGCGGCGGTAGCCGGTGGCGCTTATCTTCTTTTTAAAGATGACGCAGATGCCGCTACAGTCGCCAATGATGCTTTGGGGGACTCTTTGCAAAGGGTTGCCAATCTTGCTAATGGTACGCCGGACACTTCCGTAGGTTCGATGCTTGCCGGTGCTATTACTCAGACAGTTGGACAAACCCCACCACCACCACCACCACCACCCGAAACCGCGGGGACAGCTTTAAACGAAGCTGAAGTACAACAGCTAAAAGACCATGCAGTGGCGATGCAAGTTATACATGATGCCGCGGTAATTCGTAACCAAGATATGCTAACGGAGCTTGAGCTTACTAATCAGCAGACAGCAGCAAACCAAGCGGGTGCAAGTGTTCTTGAGCAAACAGCGGCATTTGAAGCGGGGCTGTATGCAGAAAAAGCAGAGCTAGAGGCCAGTTTTAAAGAAGGTCTGCTTGACGGCGCAAAACTGACAGTAGAGCAAGACAAGGCTTTACAAGAAACAACGCGGCTAATCGGAGTGCAGACAGACGCCTATAGGACAGCAGCAACGGCAGCCGCATCAGTGGCAACAGCGCAACAACAAGGGCTAGTGGTTCAGCAGCAAACCGCAAAGGTGGGTGCCTACGCTTCAATGGCTTCCTCCGCTGCGGCGTTCTTTGATACTGTCGCCGAAGGCTCAAAAGCGGGCTTCTTGCTGGCTCAGGGTGCGGCACTTGCTCAAGCATATATTCAATATGCGCAGGGTGGGCTTGCTGCTACTATGGCGGGTATTAATATGACAGCCTCTCTCGCTATGAACCCCCTGACGGCATTGGGTGCACCGGCAGCGGGTACGGCATTGGCTGCAACACTTAACACCGCTAATACCGTGGCTTTTGGTATGTCCGCAGCTATGATTGCAGCGCAAACAGTGCAGGGGCTTGAAACGGGCGGCTTTGTAAACCAAGGCGGTCAATTTCTAGTTGGTGAGCGTGGCCCAGAAATGGTCAACCTCCCCAAAGGCTCGGCAGTAGTAGATAACGCAAGAACAGACCGCATGCTTTCGGGCGGCGGTGGATCTCGAATTGATCACGTTGTAAATAATATTAATGTTGGCTTTGGCCGAAACAGTCAATCAACGGCGGACGCTATTGCCCCGCGTGTATTAACTTCACTACGACAAGGCGAGTTAGACCGATCAGGTTTTTCTCGAATCCCTAAGAACCGGAGACTTTAAAAAATGGCAAATATAAATATAGATAATAGTTTAGTAGATTTTACTGATTTCTCCGCAGAATGGGAAACACAATTCTACCGCAATCGTACAGCAACTTTAATCAATACGGCGGTCTCAAATGGGGCCGCAAGATTAACCGCAGAGATGACAGTTGAAACGGAGTCCGCAGTAAAAAGGCGCTACGTTGAAGGCGTCATGTTGGCCGCGGCATATTCTTTTGATACAGTGACAATGGTGCTACCCGATATTTTCTACAAGTACCAAGGTACGGGTTCTACATACGCCATCAAGCCCGCCCAATCGTATGCGGCGGGATCAAATGCAGTAAGCCTACGAGTCGGGCCGACTTATGTTGGGAAGCCCTCAGAGGCTATGGTGTACCAAGGTATGCTAATAAACTTTTCGGGAGACACTACGCTTTATAGGGTAAACAGCTATAACGCAACAAGTGGCGATTGCGTTATTTTTCCGATCTTACGCAAAGCAGTTACAAACGCAATTGTAGTAGAGATTTCAGAACCTACGTTTACAGGCCACATAACCAACACCCCAAAGGCCAAATACTTTAACGGCGCTTTAAGTTACGTGTCTTATGATTTCGATATTGAGGAGGCCCTCTGATGAGCATTTTTGTATCATGGATAGAGCTGGAGCTTTCGGCAACGCTTACCCGTCGATCAGCTTTAGCTGCTTTTGATTTACAATATGGTGGAAACACTTATTTTGCTGATGGCCTTTTGGCTGATGTCTTATCAACAAAAAGGGTTTTAAGTCTTGAAAACGTACCGCAAGAGGTAGTTATAAATCTTGTCGATAAAAACGGCAATACACAAATGCGGGACGCGGTAAGAGATGGCACCTACCGCCGCAGGAAAGCCACAGTATACAAAGGTCAATGGGATACGACTACAGCCACTTTAAGCAATGTAGAGATCCTTAAACAAGGCCCGATGGAGACGGTTAACGATGTAGAGGATGATGGAACGGTTACTTTAATTGTATCCTCTCAGTTAGTTAACGCCCAAAAGAGTACAGAAAACGTAGCATTAAACTTGTTACATCAAAAGCGGATCAGCGATGGTCTTTACGGGGATACCGCTCTCGACAAACTAAGAGTAGATAATCTTTTTGTAAATGCCACCCGTGATTTTGACGATGTTAAATTTGGAAAATTTGCATTTATCGAAACTAAGTATAAAAGCCGAAATATTCTTCAGAAAATGATGGGAATGCCCGCTGCAATTAAACAAAACCAAAAACCAAAAAGAACAGGTGGAACCGTGGAAGCCGCAGGAAAAGACTTTCAGCCCGCTAAGGTTTACGGAACTTCTTTAGTTGATGCAAAAGTTATTAACGCATGGAACCCAACACCCGCTTCAGTTATTGCAACATACGGCGGAAGTATTTCAAATCCCATGATTGGCTTTACGGCTTACCAAAGTACAAACGGCGGCACGGTTTCAAACTATTTAGGTGGTTTTGAAACGCAAACACTGCCTGACGCTGTATGGTACGGGGAGTATTACCCTAAAGCTGTAGAAGGTGTAGAAGCCAACTCCCGCTTTGTTACGGTACAGTATGCAGTGGCAGCAGGTGAGATTGATAAACTTGAAATGTACTTTCAAGGGTTGAACTACAGCGGCGCAAATGACGAAAAAATGTTTGGATGGCTACCCCCCGCGGATCTTGTAAACACGGTTTCGGTGGGTAGAGTTTTGGGGGTGCAAAATAACAAAACATCTTGCCACGCAATTATTGAAGTCCAATGGGGAAGCAACGACCAACCCGCTTTGGCGAATGCAGTGTATCACTCTGGCGGAGTTGTAACTGCAACAAGCAGGGGAATCGGCCACGTAATTGTAACTTGCACTTATGAAGCTACGCGAGAGGGTGGAGTTTTTGCAGACGGTTTTCCAACACCCAAATTTAGGGTTACCCAAAACAAAACAAGGTCTTTTGTAAATCTAGGCTACGCCGCTACACCAGATCCGATTTTTGGAACTGGAAACTATGCGGTCGCCGCGTTTAGGGATAGGGATACAGCTCAAACGTACTCCCTTGGCTATGGTATACGCATGGGTGCAAGAGTAAGCCCCTACGATATGCCCTGCAAGTGGAGCCAAGCAGGGAAGACCCTAGATGTAACCTTTGCATCTTCTTTACGTCAAAACGTTTTAGATCAATGGGATCTTCCCGCAGAAGATGGCACTTATGCCCGACAAGTATCATGGGATACCCCTTTTGGCGATTTAGATTTTGCAGATTATATAAAACTAGAGCAGGGCACTAATTACGCATACGGAAAAATAAGTTCAATATTATTTCCCGACATAAGTAACGACCCCAACACAATACGCTTTCTTTTTAGTTGGGTTACAATCCCCACGGAATCGGGAAACCTTCCAGCGAACGGCGAATTTGATTCGGCATTATCTTTAAAAATAACACCAGTGCGAAGGGATGAACATCAAACTTCAGGGTTTAGCTCAACTAAAGAAGACAACATTGGCTTTAACCAAGTGATTGCAGATTATTTAACTGATCCCGTTTCAGGGGCTGGCTTTGCACTAAGTGACCTTGACGCTACATCGTTTTTCAATGCAAAATATGCGCTTAGGCTACCAGATCGAGCGCACGGAGCAATGCAGGGGCGAAAAAGTTACGTTGATTATATAGAAGATCTCCAGGATTCTTGTGGGTTAACCGTATATGAAGAGTTAGGAAAAATACGTTGTTTTCATAGGCAACCCCTCAACAGCTCAGATATTGAATACGAGTTTACAGATGCAAATTCTGAATACTTTAAGTTTGTGGGGGAGCGTAACGCCGACAGGTATAATAGGTTCACACTCGATTACAACGAATACATAGACGAAAGTTTTAAAGCGCCTGATATTTCAAGTAACTCCATTGTAGTTTACAATAATGATTATATTACTGAGGATCTGCTCCAAGATAGTGAAGGTGATATGGATTGCCCGTTTTTAACAACCTTCTACGTAGAAGACAGCACCGGAGGCGGTACAGAACTTCGTATCTCGGGGGCATTCGGTGGGTCGCCTGTTGTTGAAACCTTTACAGAGTACGCCCTTTATTTAATGGACAAATCACGGTTATCTGATGAGATAGAAGCCCGCGTAAAATACAGCGATGCCTATGGATTACTTTTGGGAAAGCCCTTTACGATTAACACCGAGAAATATGGATGGACGGGGTTATACGAGCGGGTTTTTATTTGCAGTGAGGTAGAAGATACGCATGATGGCTTTGTAACTATTACTGGCCAGCCCCACAGTAACGAGCTTTTTGGTGGTCAGGATCTTTACCCTAACGTGATCGAGGACGTTACTCCGCCTAACCTGCTGGCTTACACCGGCGCCGTGGAGTTATTACAACCCCAAGTACCTACCAGCCTGCAAGCGGCTTATAATAGCTCGGATCAAGTGGTTGAAATTGCATGGGTCGCCCCCACGGTTGGCCCTACAGATCAATATTTACTTGAGTATAAGCTATCAACAGAGACCGTATTTAAAACTGTAAGTGTTGGCCCGTCTGTTTCGGCTACACACAACACCGGAGCAAACGCGGCTACCTATGAATACAGAGTTAGAACTGAGGAAGTAGGCGGGACGGTTTCAGACTATACCTCTATTGCAACGGCCACAGTAACCGCAACACAGCAAGCGGACGCACTCCAGCCTAGGTTTGATACAGCGCTAATAACTTTTGACAGTACAACTTTAGTTTCAGCCGATGCTGATGCTGATTTAACAGTACTCTCTGGGGATTCTTTAGTAACACTATCAACCGAAGTTACCGATCCTGCTATGCTTAACAATACATGGCGGTTAAAATCGGTAACTATTTCAAACGGTTTTAGCGTATCTACTGTAAATCAGACTGCGGCAAAATCAGTAAAGGTTACAGCTTCGGGGTTTATTGCTGATACAAGTAGCGTTATCACTTGCACCATTGCATACAAAGGTAGCACAGGGGTAGTTGTAGATTTAATTTTAAAAATGGATGTTATGGCCAGCACAAGAAACCCGCCGGTTATAACAACAACGCTTACTTCAACGGCTGGGACGGTTTTTCGCTCTGAAACATCCGCTACAGTTTTACAGGTCAACGTATTTTTAGACGGGGTATTAAGTACAAATCACGATGATTACACCTACAGTTGGCAGGTGCTAAACTCTTCCAATGCGAAAAAAGTGGTAGTAGTCTCGAATACTTTGGACGCAAACGGGAACCCACAATTGCTAAAAGACACAGTTGCAGGCGGGCCACTCTTAGCAATTGGCGACCCTAGTACAACCGCGGGCCGCCAAGGCTTAACCGTACCCTCTGGTTATAGCGGATTACCCGCTGATTCTCTTTGTACTTTAACCGTCGCGGTTCCCGCGGTAGCTGATGAGCTTAGGCGGCTTGCAGTGGGTGCAGAAGACGTTGACAACTTCCAGCAATTTACGTGCAACGTTGGGAATATTCCAGACTAACAAGGCAAAACTGTAGCCCTCAAAGTTTAATTTTTTGGGGGCTATAGTTAAGCTTTTTAATTTTCATCTTTTGCGAATCAAAGATAAACGAAAAGGGACACAAAATGGCAAGATCAGCAGCAGCCTCCGTTACTATTACCGATGTTCGGGATGGGGTAGCGTTTAAAGAGGTAGAACTTTACAAAATTGATTCACCGTCAACGCCCCCCACAGGGCTGGGCTTTAATGTAAACACGGGAGCCGCCGCAGACGCCGCAACGGGTTGGACAGCAGTGGCCCCAACAGTTACCGTAAACCAGTTATTATACAGAGCAGTTCGCGGAGTTCAGTTAGACGCGGGCGCTACTCTATGGACAGCAAATCCTTCAGAAGACTGGGTGATTTCTCTGGCTTCCGGTATACGGGGCCAGATTGGATCAGCGGGGGCGGCTATCGCCTTCGATGTAGATGCGAACCTTGACAGCGATGCAGATAAATATGAACTTATCCAAAGCTATCGAGGAGACAACGCCGTAAATAATGCAGACATATATTGGCAAGTTACTACCGGCCAAGTCTTTCAGTGGCAGAACCCCAGCACTACCGACCCAACTATACCAGCGGGCCAAAGTTTTACAGACTTAACCACGTTACAGGGTGGCTTTCTCGATATTAACGGAATAACGGAAGTTGCCTTTAGTCCGGGTGCAGATGGCAATATTGGTATTGGTGAAGGTGCGGTTGATAGTATCCAAGCCTCTTCTACTCTTGCCATTCACAATATAGGGATTGGCCGTAACACTTTAACCAGTACTAACCTTAATGGTGAAAACAACATAGCACTAGGGTATAGCGCTTTATTGGGGCTGTCTACAGGTTCTAACAATATCGGTATTGGAACGATAGCGGGTTGGCGTTTGTCCACAGGTTCTGCCAATATTGCTATCGGATATGGAGCGGTAGGCAGCTATGGAAGCGTCTCTTATGGAGAGAGTAACACGGGTCTCGGTAATACTGCCCTAGGATATTTAATTAACGGGGCAGGAAATGTATCAACAGGTAATTCAGCCCTAGGCACTCTTTACGGAGGCAAATACAATGCAGCTTTCGGTCAGAGTTCAGGGGGTAACAGTTATGGGTCTTTTAATACTTTTATTAATAATAGTGTTTCAGGAGAAAACATTCCTACTCGTAAATCCAATACAATACAAATAGGAAACAGCGAGGCGCTAGAAGTAAGACTTGGTAATACAGTAAGAACCGACAACCTTGCAAGTAATATAGTGCTAGGTGAGGGCGCAGGGGTGGGTGGTTTGCCTACGTGGGCCGACCGCGACTCCACCGCAACCAACATAGTTGCCAATGGTGACTTTTCTAACGGAACTACTGGGTGGACAAAATCGCAAGCTACCTCATCCCTTGCAACTGCTGAAATTACTAGGGAAGCTGCTTCTGGTTCTTTGTATCTGGTCGATGACTTTTTACAAATGACGCAAGGGACTTCACAGGGTTACGTTTATCAAACCTTGACAACGGTTGTTGGCAGAACTTACACGGTTACCGCAGAAGTGCAAACAGCCGCAGGCAGGGCGTTTAAGTTTGTTGCTGGAACTTCAGTAGGCGGGGAACAACTTGCAACGACTGGTTTAAAGTATAACTACGATGTTTACGCGGAGACCTCTATAAGTTTTGTTGCAACAAGTACAAGCTCAACAATCTCTTATTATGGCTTTGGAACAACAGGCGAGGTCTTTCAGCTTGCACGGGTGGAAGCGGTCTGGGTTGCAGCTAGAAATACAATTATAGGTAAGGGAGTTGGAACTAACCTCAGCACGGGTTCAAATAATATATGTATTGGTACAGAGGCCGGTAAAAACATTACTAGCGGTGAAGATAACATTTGCATAGGCAGCAACGCCAATGGGCCTAGCTCTGGTGGTAATAATATCACTATTGGTAAATCTACTTTTGTGCCGTTAAATAGCGCTATTAGTAATACTACTTCTATCGGAAATTCAGACGCAGACCGCCTAATTCTCAATGGGAGAGATGCGCTAACAGTTCAGTACAGTTCAACGGTAACCCCGACATCTATAACGCAGTATGGTGATCAATCAATTATGTCTGCAACAGGGTTTGTGCCGAAAGGTCGAAAGTACTTAATTAGCTTTTCATTAGTGAGTACTGCTAATTCAGCTATAAATTGTAAGTTAAGACGGCGAGTAGGGACGGGTTCAATAGATCTTATTGCGACAATTGAAACTACAGTTGCGGGTACTAATTCGGTGTATTCTTACGAAGTGCAAGACGTTGTAAGTGAGTTTACAGATAATGTAGTGTACTCAGTAACAGCGAGGGCTGATAGCACAATTGGTAACCCAACTAACTCAACTTTCCAACTAACAATTAAAAAGGTGGGATAAAAATGAATTTTATAATATACAATGAAACCACCGGACGAATTGACCAAACGGGCTATACTTTGTGGGAGGCTCCAGCGGCTTCCCCTGAGTATACCGCAGCTCAAAAGTGCGTTAGTAATCTTAGGAAGGCACTTCAAAAAGCAGAAACCGAAATTGAGTCTTTAACAAAATCTATTGAAAGTTTAATACCGGGGGGTGATCTTTCCTCAGAAGAGACAAAAAGAGACCTTTATCAACAAGAAGTTGAAAGGGTTTCAGGGGAGTTAGTTACAGCTCAACTTAATTTAGACGAGTTGACAAGAATCGAAGCCGAAAGCTATAACGAAGCTAAAGAGGTTTTTCTTGCATCATTATGTACAGAAGGACAAACAGCCATTGAAGGCATAGCTGACGCTTCAGTTCAAAAGGTTCAAATCTCAGATAAAACATTAATCAGCAGAGACCCCGACCCGATCCCGTTTGGCAATATCAACAGGAGCCGCAGGGATTCTTTGTTAAACCTTTCAGATTGGACGCAGGTACCTGATAGCCCTTTATCTAGCGCAGCTAAAGAAAGCTGGAGAAGCTATCGCGAGGCATTGCGTGACCTCTCGGACACCGTGGAAACTTTTGAAACCGCGGAACTGAGTTATTCAGATTTACCAGAGAGGCCAGAGTAAGCTTTTACAGAAATGAATTATCCTAGGTAAGATGTAAAACTGCCTACACTTAAACATTTAAAATAAAAAGGAAAATTAATTATGCGACAAACCTTATATGTCATTGATGATTTTTATGAAAACCCAGACGAGGTACGCGAGCAAGCTTTGAAAATGCACTACTTTAAAGCAGGCCACGGGAACTATCCGGGTGTAAGAACTGACCCTGTAAGTGAATATGATTCTGAAATTATAAAGAACTACATTCAAGACAATATTTTAAAAGAAAAAATTACCTATTGGCCCAGAGATGCTAACACGGCTTTTCAGTTTACCACAGAGACCGATAAATCCTGGATTCACCATGATGCGACAACATGGGCCGCGGTTTGCTATCTAACCCCAGACGCTGAGAAAGAAACAGGGACGGCTATTTTTAGAAACAAAGAGACGGGAATACATTGGTGGAATCCAGACGATGAGGCAACAGAGTTTAATTATTCTAAAGGTCTGGGGAACCCCATGAAAAACGAATTGTGGGAGACTATCACCGAGGTTAGCAACGTTTACAACCGAATGGTTATCTACAGGGGTAATATGTACCACAGCTCAATGAAAGCGGGCTTTGGGACTTGCGTAAAAACAGGCCGATTGTTTCAGACGTTCTTTTTTAATACGGCAGGGGGTCTAAAATGAGACAAGAACCCCAAGTTATGGTTTTTGATGATTTCTTTCACGACCCCGACTCAATAAGGGCGGAGGTATTAACAAGAGACTTCGGCACGGGCGGCAGTAACTTCCCTTCTCAGAAAGCAGAACCCGAAACCCCAGATTATCAGGAAGTAATCAAAAAACACATTGAGAATAGAATTCTTGGACGACCAATTAGCTATTGGGAAAAGAGTTATAACACTTGCTGGCAGTACTCGATAAAAGGCCAGAAACAGCCCGTACACCACGATCACGGAAAGTATGTGGCGATTGTATACCTCACGCCCAACGCTCCCGTAGCGGCAGGCACAGGACTATATCGGCACATCGAAAGCGGCATCTCAGTTTGGGATCAGGAAAACCCCGCCACGTATCCCGCAGCGTTAAACACTGGAGCCGATGAGGATACATGGGAGCAGGTGGCCTTTTTCGGAAACGTTTACAACAGGCTAATAATATTTAACGCCCAACATTACCACAAGGGTGCCGGGACTTTCGGCACTAACAAAGAAGACGGGCGACTTTATTGCACATACTTCTTTTCATAAAACAAGTATCACAAAACCACGGCTGCCCCTAGGCGGCTTCAAAACACCCATAGGAGTTTTAAAAAAATGAGAATTTCAGGCATTGAGAATTACATAGGCGGAGCAGACAATGTAAAATCTCTTTCACTAATCCAAGGAGAGCAAAGAGTACTTGGCGGCCAAATTTTAAATCCAGACGGAACACCGGTAGATATTACAAGCTTTGCAATCACAGCAAAGGTTGATTTTTACTTGGCGGATGTTACGGTAACATCCCGTTCAATGGCAATTACGAACCTAGTGCAAAACGCAGCCGCAAAAACCCACACCCTCGCAGGTATCAAAACAACCGCAGCGGAAGGCAAATTTACAATCACGGTGCCAAAAGATTTTTACGTAACCTCGGCAAACGATCAAATTGAAATTGATACAGACTTAACAGTCAACGTGCCATTGGCTGTAATGTATATTGATTATGATACGGATTCAGGTTCAACAGATTCCACAATCAGGGCAAGCCGAATGGTTTTAGTTATTCGTCGCGGTTCGCCATCGGTAGGACTATAAGGGGTTTAACATGTCGGATGATAATTTTTTAGTTAACCTTTCAGAAGACAGCTTTGAAGTAACTTTTGGAGAAGATACTTTTGGGGTTGAGCTTTCAGAAGACAGCTTTGAGGTAAATTTTTCAGAAGCTGGAATACAAGGCCCAATAGGCCTGCAAGGTGACATTGGTCTTCAAGGCTTAATTGGCCTTCAAGGTGACATTGGTCTTCAAGGTGACATTGGTCTTCAAGGTGCTATTGGTCTGCAAGGTGACATTGGTCTTCAAGGTGCTATTGGTCTCCAAGGTGACACAGGTCTTCAAGGCTTAATTGGTCTCCAAGGTGACATTGGTCTTCAAGGCTTAATTGGCCTTCAAGGTGACAT
>TARA_R110000765_G_scaffold332811_1_pt1 | contig 11112 bp, 25 predicted proteins | sample TARA_R110000765 | Tara Oceans TARA_R110000765 (sample SAMEA4398168) | marine metagenome | biome: Polar Biome; feature: [MES] marine water layer (ENVO:01000295) within the mesopelagic zone...; material: water (ENVO:00002006), including particulate matter (ENVO:01000060) such... | reverse complement strand
AAATATTTTATAACTAATACACTAGATCTATCCGACTACGAGATAGGATTTATCTCAACAGTCTTTGGAGCAATGTCTAGTAAGGTAAATACTATTATTGATTTCTTTTTTGGAGGATCTTCTAAGAAGTAGAATCTTTTAAATCTATAAAATCTAAAAGCTCTAATTGCTTTAGTAATAAATCTTGCTTAGTGTCTACGTACATTTGCTTGTACTTACACATATTAAAGTAAGACTCATAAAAGCTATGAGCTGCACTCTCTATTATTTCTAATCTTTTCTTTTTTGATTTAAACACTGGAGAGTTATAATCAATTGCTTGATTCATCTCAGCCTTCATGTTCTGAACCTCTAGCATAAGGCTTGAATAGTCAGAAAGACATTTAGATTCTTCGCTTGTTGTTAGTTGCTCCCTAAGGAGCTTCATTGCTTGTTCTGTTGCTTGCATTTTCTTTGGTTTTAATTTGTATTATTTTTTCAAGATAAATAGCTAAATCCATAGCTTCTTCCTGGGCATGAACTAACCATTGTAGTTCAGTAAGATCTGTACGATCCATTGTTATTCCGTACTTCTTTTTACCTAACTCAGCTCTTTGAGTTATTTTAGTGCAAACTCTGTATTCTATACTACTCATTAAAGTTGTGTATTAGGCTAGCAACCCTACCTTCAGTTCTGTGAAATAAAAATCCTTCGACAGCTTTTGGGGATCCTTTGTATCCTTTTTTAGCGTGCCATGCGTCAGCACCAGAAGGGCTTCTCATATACTCAACAGTACATCCGATGTAGTCTTTTGCTGATTGAAATTTTAGTTTAATTTTGTGATGTAAGTGATGCAAAAACATTACCCTATGGTTGCAGTCAGCCCACATTTGTGGTTCTTCCTGAGCCATTAGTAAAGGTATGTCTGCTTGTTTAGCTCCGTCTCCATGCTCTAATCCAATCATGTTGTTATAGAACTTGTAGTATTTACGAAAAGCAGGACTAGCATCTACTGTTACATCTTTACACTCCCTATACCAAGACTTCAGGCAGTGTGCTAAATGATAACCAGACATATAGTCGTGGTTACTCATTGAATGCACGCAGTCAACAGGAGCTATTTGTAGTAACATATCAACTACTGACACATATACTTCTAATGCTAACTCAAATGATTGCCACCACATTCCGTCTTGGTCCTGGGGGGTGTTCTTTGTAGTCCCTCCTATAGTGTTATCGACATGCAGAATATCGTTCCCAATGCAGAATAAAATTCTTTCTACATTATAGCCCTGAGCTCTATCGATAATGCCCTGTACACCCTTTAAAACACGTTCTTTGGCTATCTCTTTGTTATATTCTTCTCCCGTCTGTTCAGCTATAGCTAATTTACCTATGTGAACGTCAGCAGGATTAATAATAAGTAAGTGATTTCCTAAGTTATCTTTTAAGGTTTTAGGGTATTCTATTGTATGGTTGTCTATTACTTGTTTAATAGATAGTACAAGAGACTTTCTATCGCTGGAAGTCATATCTGTTCTATCGTTTTTAGTTACAATAGAAAACCTAGCCTCTCCACTTGCGGATTGCCAGTGCTTTACAGATACAACATCTTCTGGATCAATAGCTCTTTCCTTAAGATAGTCAAGATAAACATTAGACATCTGATTGTTTTCGCTAACATTTAGAGCCATGTCTTGTGCTCTCATCTCTCGTATAGTATCAATCTCCTGCGGCTTTAATCGCATTCTTTGATGCCCGTGCTTATCTTTTCCCATGTTAAGATAGATTAATTAAATCATGAAACTTTGGATCAATCTCTTTTATGCAAGACATTAAATAGTTTATCTTTTCATCGACAAGTCTATTGTCTTCTATTGTGGAGTCTGTTCCTAAGCTTGCTCTGAGTTTTGCGTTTTCATGCAAAAGAGTATCTATTTTCTTTTTTGCTATGCTGCAATTTTGGTAATTATAGTTCATAAATTTGGTTTATAGAACGCCAGTCTCCATGTAATCAGAAACTTGGTCGCTGCAAGATACAAAATATTTATCATACATCTCAAGTGCGTAAGTGTACTTGGCTCTACCAGCTTCTAAGAACTCTGGAGACACATCGTATATGGCAACGTCATAAGGGTAGTTTTTACCTATAACTATAAATTTGAATTGATCCATAAACAATGCGTCAGAATAAAACGCAGCTTGCATGTCGTAGTTGTACTTTTTGCAGTCGTACTTAAACTTGTCTATTCCTCCAAACTCTGCTGTAGTTTTAATGTCAGCTATGAAGTCAAAAGACTTTAGGTCTAATTTACCTTTACACTTAATGCCATCTACAGTGCTCCAACTAATAGGTTCTTCCTTTTGGGATTCACTTATAAGTTTTGCTATTTTAGGGTGCTTAAATAAAGACGCACACATGAGTTCAATCTTCTCTAGCTCATCCATGGTTATAATTTCTTTGTTAGCATCAGAAGCGTAGGTTAACTCCTCTGCTTTCCATGCTTTATTTATCTTTGATGTCATACCTTTTTCCTGTTCAGGTCTTAGGTTAACATCTAAGATGTAGAAATTATCATTAAACTTGTCTGGTTCTAGTACCATGCAATGAAATGCACTACCAAACACCATGGCAGGTGTTGATTTTGGAGGGTTTTTTAAATAGTTCTCTAAGTGAGCTGGGGATTTTAGTAAGTGCTTTAGCATTGAGCAGCTTACGTGTGTTTTATCAGAGTAATAAAAGTTATCGTCTAATAGTTTTTCGTTGAATCTTTCTTGTTTGTTCATTGTGAATGTTTTTTAAATGAAAAAAGGAGGCGAAAGCCCCCTCTTAATTAACCAATTAACAAATAAACCAAAATTTGTCATCAACAATCAACGAGACAAATATAGTTATTTTATTTTAATTAGAAAGTAATGTGAATAATTAGTCTACTTTTTTCATAGATGTTTTACCACGAGATCTGTTTTTCTTTACAGATTCTTTTTTTTCTTCTTTTTTTATAGATTTCTCTACCTTAGAAGTTTTGATTGCTTCTTGTTGCTTTGCCTCATGATCCATCTGTTCCCATACTAACCTTTGTATAGTACCAGCGGCATGAGTTGCCCCAATAAAGTTTACCATGATTTCCTCTTTTTTATTATCAGCTATTTTTATTCCAGCTGACTCGAACATTTCTGCTAAATGACCTTCAATGTGGCCTTCAAGCTCTGTAATTGCTTTTCCAAGAGGTGAATCTCTAAATTGTTTTTCAACTTTTTCGATTCTGTTTTGCTCTTCTTGTTCTTTCATTCCGACTTCTTTTAGTTTTCCCATAACGTTTTTTTAAAAGGGTAAATTATTACTATCGAAGATTTCAGGCTTTACAGAAACTCTGTGAGCGTCTATAAAGTCCATGGTATTCTGTTGTAGAACATCTTCCCATACCATTTTTTCTTTGTTTAATGATTTAAACCTACATATTCTAGGTTCAAATTTTAGTATCACAGGTTCGTTTTCTTGCGTTGGAATACCTACAAGTTTTTGAAACTTAATTTTCCTTACATGAATCTGTGTATCAGCCCAGTCTTCAGAGTTAGGGTTACGGTGTACAACAAGAAAGTTGTCTGTTCTATTAGCGAACATACCACCCATCTCTACATCGTAATGAGAAGGAGCAGGTATATTACCGTCTCCATCTTTATCTCTAGCAGCTTTCGTGATTGCGTGTGTGACTAGTATAAACTTTATGAAATTCTTTTGCTTAAATCTACGTATGTCTGATAGTACTTGATAGTAATAATCATACTTACTCATAGATCTGTCTATCGCAAGATCATTCATTGGGTCTACATAGCATCCGTCAAAATCTCCATTATCTAACTCGTATTGAAATACATCCATTACATCGTAGATTGTTGGGGTGTTAGGGAATGATACCACTTTAAAGTGCTTCATAACCCAACGACAAGCAGCATCGAATACTGATTTGTCCATCCTTTCGGATTTAGTTTTGTCGGCAGTTAACCCTATAAACATTTCTGCAAGATCGATAACCATATCGCCTACAGGTTCGTTCTCAGGGCAATAGCATAGCCACTTCCATTTATACTTAACTGATGCTAACATCATAAGATAGAATACAGCTGTTGTCTTGCCTATATTTGCAAAGCCAGTTATAACATCTAATTCACCTTTCCTAAATGTGTAGTGTTTGTTAAGCCAAGGTATGCCTGTTGACAAACCTTTGTTGTATCCGTTTCTGTAAACATCGTTTACGTAATCGAATATCTCTTCTTTTTGGTTTATTTTATGCTCCATCTTAATAGTTGTAAGCATCTAACCTAGTTGACTGAGCTTTAGCTACAGCTACAGCTTTCTCGTTAACTTGTTTGTTAGCTTCTAGTAAGTACAGGTAATCCTCCCAAGAGTTATTAGCCAAAAAGTTGTTTGGGTATTTTCTAAACTTAACCTCAAATGCTTTGTGGTATAGCGGTATAAGCTCCATAATTGTAGCCTTCTGCTGGTTGTTTAACTTTTTCCACTTAATAAAAGATTGACTTTTGGTTTTGTTAACCCCATAAGATTTATAGAAATCATTAAAATCATTTGTGTACCCAGTTGGTACCACTTCTTTAGGCGTGTAATCGTTTACAACTGCCTCCATAAGAAACTCTACGTCTTTAAGTATCTTCCCTAGAGTCTTCATTATTAGTTCTTGATTCATCGTTGACTGGTTTATTGTTGGCTTTAATTGTTATATGGCATCCTGCCTTTTCTTTATCGTATATATATTTTTCAAACGAAGGCATAATCTCATCACAGTTGTCGTCTTCTATCCATCCGTAGATAGTCATCTGATCTTGAACTGTTTGTAATGGATTAACATAGTCAAACTTATGTCTAGTTCCTCTGATAAATTTAAACGATATGTTTACAGGTTTTTCAAGCGTATCTATTATAGCTCTAAACTCTTCAGAATGCTCCTCCCAGTAGGGCTTAGTATTCTTAATGTAGTTCATTACTGTCTTAGAATGTATCATGTGTTTTCCTGTCCAGCGTTTACCATTTTTAGATGATGGCGTACTGAATGGAATGAAGAATGTCTCTTTTTTCATCTTTTGCGTTTGTGCAAATATATGAAAATAAAAACACTCCCTACTAAGCGAACTTTTCAGGAGTGCATTTATTGTTCTAGAAAGGCATATCTCCAGAGTCTACTTCTTTAGCTGGAGCTGATGCTTCCAAATCTTTATTGGTGAACACCTTCCAAGCGTTAAGATCTGTATAGTATCTACCCTTGTATTCTCTTGATTCAGGCTCAAAGCTGACATCTACTTTTTGACCTACTTTATTGTACTTAACAAAGTTGTCTACTTTTTCTCCTCCGAAGATGTTAAATGCTATTGTTTTAGCATACTCTCCTGCGGTTTCAACTACAAAGTTAATTTTCTTCCACTCTTTACCAGAGCTTTTAGAAGTTCCTGATTGTAATTCACCGATTACTTTGATTGTTCCTGTGATTTGTAAATTTGACATAATAAATGGTTTATGAGCCTTGTAAGTTTATGGCTCGGTTAAAAAATGGAAGGGAGTTAATCTCCCCTCCGTAATAAAAATTTAAATAGATTTTTGAACTGCGTGTTTTAATTCGCTAGACTGATCTTCTGATAAGTTATACTTAGCCATAGCTTCTAACACTCTTTCAGGGTGTGTAGTTGCGGCTTTTAGCATAGCATCATAAGTCTTGTTGTCTATATCCTTTTTAGGATTTTTAGCAGCAGAGAAGTCTGGAGCTTCGTCTTCACCAAATACGCCTTGAGAATATAGTCCAGCAAGTTTTAGGACAATTCTTGACAAGGCGCGCTTTTCTGCCATAGCGACAGGATAAGCGTTTTGGTTGTTTGATGGAGATGCTTCGCCAAACGTTTCTGTTTGAGATTCACCCATAACACCTACTGCTTTTATAAGGCAGAACTTGTGGTCTTCAGATAGGTGTGCTATACTAAAGTTAACATCTATACCGTAAGATGCTTGGACTTTTTCTATACCAGATCTAGTTAAGATAGTATAGAACTTGTGCTTGTGTACATCTTCTGATGTAAGGTTGCACTTTTTGAATAGGTCGTTAAGAACCTGAGATTTAGTTTTTCCCATGATTTTTGGTTTAAGTAATTAATAAAGGTTAAAGTATTTATGTGCGGAGCACTAGTATCCAGTAAGCAATCCTAACACATCGTCAATTGCTTTGTGTCTGTGATTATCTTCTAGCACTATTTTGTAGACGTACTGAGAATCTTTTATCTTAGCAACGTCTTGTATTGCAGAATGATTTATATCTTTCAGGTCAATCTGTTGATTGTCTCCGCAGAATATCATTATAGAACTCTTTCCTAGTCTTCCAAGCGCCATTCTAAATTGGGCTCTTGTTAGGTTTTGAAATTCATCTACTATTACTACAGCGTTATCAAACGTTCTCCCTCTGAAGTGAGATAAAGACACAAGCTCTATGTCGTCGTCTTCTACCATCTTTTGAATCTTCTCAGGCTTATTATAAACCTTACGCATATTCGACATGATTGGCACAAGCCAAGGCTCTAGCTTATCTTTTTCATCACCAGGAAGGAATCCGTTGTCTTCAGTTGCTACAGTAGGCCTTGTTATTATTATTTTGTTATATTCTCTTTTAAAGAACATATCTAAGGCTACTTGCACTGCAAGGAGTGTTTTACCTGATCCAGCTCTACCTATTACAAAATTAAAGGCGTGACCTAAAATTTGTTGTTTAGCTAGTTTCTGTTCGTCAGATAAGGTTATGTTAAATTTCACATTACCTTTTGGAGCTTGTTTTTTCTTGTTATCCATACTATGAACCACAAGCTTCACAGTCTTCTCCGCCTTCAATTCCACAAGTTTCAGGTTGCTCTTTTTCTACTAGATCTTCTATCCAGTTATCCCAAGTTTGTCTAGCAACTTCTTCGTTGCGTTCTTTTTCTTCTTCAGGTAGTACCTTCATCTTTGCTTTCTTTTTTCCAATCCTCTTCAGCTTTTGTTTCGTACTGCATAGGATCGAAAGGTTTGTGTTTTGTTTTAGCTATTCCTTGTATTACTATTTTAGCAAACCCTCTAAGTAGAACGTGTTGCTTTTTAAATACAAGGCTTGATGCAATCTCTACAAATAACTCTTTGACAACTTTCTTTACAAGTTTTTTGTCAATCTGTAAGTCGTAAGAAACTTCTTCGCAGATTTGATCTATTTTTGATTTTTTCATCAGCAAGTAAAATTAGTGAATAGATATTAATCTGACAAATCTTTTAGCTTGACATTAAGCACTGCTATTACAACCAGTAAAGCACCAATTACATAAGGAGCGTAGACTGCCGTAATTACTACTATCATCTGACTAATAAGAGCAATACCTGCGTAGATTGTTCCTGCCTGGAATAAGATTCTAGACAATGGATTTTCTTTGATTTTTTTGTACATAATTTAGTTTTTAAAAGTTACAAATCTGAAGACTTTGTTGCGAGTCCATTTCATGTTATTAGACTCCCTGTGCCGCTTCAGTTCGGCACCACTTAATTCTATTACTACATAACCATGCTTTGCGTGTATTAAATCCTGTAGCAGTAGCTTACCGTGTCTGTTTTTAACCTCTCCGTGTAAGCCACGCAACCTAGGTGTCATACCTTTGTTCTTGTTTATGCGCTCTAGTCTATTTATCCATATGTCAGAGTTACACTTAACAGGAATTTTAGAGTCGTATATTAACGTGCTCTCTATTTCTGCTTGGCGTAACGCTGATTCATACGTTAAAGCAATTGCTTCTATAATCAAAATGCAAAGTGTTCAGGCTTTCCCTTGACTTTTTTGTAGCCAAAGATAGCTCCGCTTCCGTTGCCTTCGTAGTCTTGTGATCCGTATATAACAGATCCGTCATCAAACTCTAAAACTTTAGCGTAAGATGCGTGGTAGTCATGCTCCCAGCCTTCTTGTTCGACTTCTTTTTTTGTGATTGTTCTGACGTTTACTAATTTAACTCCTAGTTTCATAGTTTAAGTATTAGTTTTATTAATAATGTTAATAGGAATAATAGCCAAGACAATACAAAATGTCTGTTGTCTACATATCCTTCGTTTTCTTTTACTCCGTCTATTATTGAGTTTGCTATTTCTACCAGAAACATCATTGTCTGGTAGATAGCAAAGCCCAAGGTTAGAACGAAAAGTATATTTATCGTTGTGACCATTCTTTATTTACTTTAGAGATTATATCACTCATTTTAACTGTCTCTATGTTAAGGTGATCGTTGACTTCTTTATATTCTGCTTGATGCAAAGCCTCTGATACAGCGTCTAAATCGTGATGCCTTACCTCTTCTATTGAAATTCGAGCTAAGTCGTACACATCGTCTACAATTGGCTTAGACGGAGCTAACCTGTGGGTAGCTTTATAAGCGTAATGCTTTCCGTCTTTACCTATCCTTATAGAGATAGGCACGTAGCCTTTCCCTGTAGATAGATTCTTAATGTCTTCTGGAGTTAACAATAAGTCAATTCCAGGATTGTCGTGTTTGTCTGTTACACTAGCAACAGTTCCTTTGATAAATTTGATTTGGTTTTTCATTGTTTTGGTTTTAGTTGTTATAACTTACTTCGCTGATTGATTCGCAATCTTCTTTACATTCAGGGCAGGTTTCCCAGCTCTCCTTGTCGTTGGCTTTGCACCACTCTTCGTGCTTGTCATCGTTAACGTCTACGTTACAGCAGGAGCTAAGGTATTTAAGCTCTCCTTCGTTGTCGTAAGGCTCTTCTCCTGGATTAGATCCTGCGATTCCAGCGAATCCCATACCTTCTTCTTGGTATTCCATTTCTATAGTTAGGTTAGGAAAAAGCTCGCAGATTTTTTCTAAGACAGGCATTGGTGGAGACCATGCTGTACAAAAGCTAACAACAAAGCAGTCGTCTTCGACTACAAGTGCGCAGCCGTCATAGGCATTCCATTTGGTTCCCCAGTAATGGTTAGCCCAGTTGTACCAGTCTCCATGACCGTACTTCTCTACATTACTTAGGTACGTCTTGGCTTCTTCGAGGTGCTCCTCGGTGATGTGAGGGTAGTCTGATCCAGGACCTATGTTAGCTTCTCCCTTTAAAGCCTCTAAGGCTCTAGTTACGTTAGAGCCTGACGTTATATGTAAGCTTTCAGGCATATAAATAAAGTCGTTGAAGTCAAATACGTTATTGCCTTCCCCTTCTCCGTAATCATCGGATTGATCTTGTTTAGGAACGTTCTTTAACGTGTCGTAAAACTTTTTCATTTGTTCTTTTGTACCTGATATTGTCAGGTGATTGCTGCAATGATTTGGCATAATGGTTTGGTTTTAGTTGTCAATTATTTTGGTTATTTTCCTGATATATCTAAGCTTCTTTTTCAAGGTCAATACTTCTTCCTTGAGTCTTACTATAAGGTCATCTTTATTTGTAGTTTCGGTAGTAGATGATAGCTCTACTCCGAAGGTGTGTATTTGACTATAAGCAAAATTACTTAGAGTTGAGTACAACGCTCTACATTCGGAAACCTTAGATAGACTTTCTTCGTATAAATCTCTATAATGAATTATAGTAGCATGATGTTTTCCAAAAAGAAAACCCACATCCTTAAGACTTACACCTCTGAAGTTAGATAATATAGATGTAGCTAGAACAGCATTGCATTCCACTACATGTCTTTTTCTAGATCCTATTTCACTTGCGTTTATATTACTTTCAGTATATGCAAGTTTAAACATCTCTATAATTATTTCAGCATCGTAGAATGTTATTTTAGTCTTTGATATATTCTTGTCTGCCTGAGCCCAGGCTGAGTGACTAGGTTGTTTTGGTCTTACCTTTTCTTTTATCATGAGTATTCTACTTTAAGTTTAATAACTGCTTTCTCTCCGTCGTGTGTTAGATCGAAATTTGTTCCCCAGTACCTAGGTCTGTCGTGAAAATTTTGAAGGTCAGACCAGAAAGTTGTTTCATGTCCTGAATACTCCTTCATTAGCATGTGATCTATACTTCCGTTATGTTGTAAAGCGAATGCGTCTGAATCATAGTTGTAATCCATATCAACTCCTTCATCTTTGAAGTCTTGATTAAAGCATCTACCTACAGCACAATGGCTTCCGTCTTCTGCGTTATAAACGCAACTTCCTCCATCCATTGCTCTGTTGTTTTTGTCTACTGTATAGTACTTAACAGTTTCCTCGATAATTTCTAATTTGGTTTTCATTTGTTTTGGTTTTTAAGTTATTGATTCATAATTCGCAGACCACCAACCGCTGTACGTTAGTCCGTCTTCTTCGTCTTCTTCGGGTACAACCTCTTTTCCGAACCTAACAGATGTGTGTAGCTCGCCTGAGAAGTTACCTTCCTTCATCATATCGTGTATTCTACTCTCGGCATCTTCCCTTAGTGCCTCTTCGTGCTTTCCTGGAGTGTCTAAATGTTCGTTGCAACTCCAATTGTAAGTAATCTGTAACTGTACTTTCATTTGTTTTGGTTTTAGTTAATTGTTATTTTCCATTGCCAGTTTAATTTACCAGTAACAGGATTTGGTACTTGCTCGTGAGCTTGTACATATCCTTTTTTGTTTAAACCATTCATCCTTCCTGTAACTCCGTTGATAGGAACGTTAAGGTATTCTGATACTTGCATGTTAGTTGCTTTACCTCCTAGCATTTTTAAACCATTTAGAACAATGTGTTCCATCTTGTTTATAGCTCCAGAATTTAAAAGTTCTTGATAAGCTCTAAGGCTTGTTACGTTCATTTGTGTTTTCATGTTTTTTGGTTTTAGTTAATAAGTATTATTCTTTAATTCTCTTTGTTCTTCGAGCAAGAACATTTAGAGTTACAGCAATTTTGTGTTTTATTTTTAGGTATCTCTGTGTAACCTTTAAGGTCATACCTTTCTTGATTGATGCTTTTATAGCTTTTGTAATTAGTCCAGCCATTTTTAATTGATTTAATGATTAATAAAAAAGTTTGTTTCATTGCTCTGTTACAGTTCGTTTAGACTAAGGATTAAGTCTCTTAGCTTGTTTATGTTATGTATTTTATAGTCACTGTTATCCAGTCTTACGTGGAAATCTGCAGAGTCTGTGTCTAAC
>TARA_R110000765_G_scaffold65735_1_pt1 | contig 11122 bp, 13 predicted proteins | sample TARA_R110000765 | Tara Oceans TARA_R110000765 (sample SAMEA4398168) | marine metagenome | biome: Polar Biome; feature: [MES] marine water layer (ENVO:01000295) within the mesopelagic zone...; material: water (ENVO:00002006), including particulate matter (ENVO:01000060) such as...... | reverse complement strand
TAAGAGTTCATAAATATCAAAAAATTATAAGAAGGAGCACCAGTGTCTAATATCCCAGTAACTGGAACAAAGGGGTGTCCCAAGGGTCGGGATGGATATCCATCCGCGTCCTGATCTCGAATTGACATCTCTGTGCCCTGTGAGTCAATAGCTAAATAAATATTTTTTCTATCTGTTTCCTTTTGACACATCCCACTTACAAAAGAGATCGGAAGATTAGCGACTTGGTTTTGTGTTGAAAAACCCATCCTATGTTCGTTATTAATACCATCCACATAATAACTAAAATCGATAGAAACAGATGGAGGACCAGTAACATAAGAGTCAAGAGAGGTAATCGACCCAACAGAATTGATATCTGATTTGGGTAAATCTATACTGTACTTAAAATCTTGAATCTTATTTAGTCTTTGAAGAACTTCGAAACTTTGCCCGTCAGGCGAGCCATTTGATAATTGTCCAGTATACCCTGTTAAAGACCAGTCATTTTGCCTAGAGAATACATTATTTGAACCAACGGTCTCATGCTCATTGGGCATAACCATCGGAGCCCCAACGAACAAATCTTGAACTGCGTATGTTATTACGTTCTTAGCCATCGTTAGTTTCCTCTTCGCTCTTACTCGCAAAAAGGATACTGGCTAAGTAATAATCTACTTGGTGACGACAAGCTATGTCTCTGATTTCTGAAACTCTGTCCTCATTCTTATCAACAGGTTTCTTAACGTACTCGTCAACCTTCTTATTCCAATGAGACGGATTTTCGTTTGAAATAATTACTTCAACAATTCCTTGAGCCACTTCCTTTTGTCTTTTATTAAGTCGTTTCAATTTATGAAATTTTCTTAAACCAGCTTCTACTTTTCTAGTTAAAGCGTTAGCAAGAATCATATTGTCAGTAATTTTAGAAACACTATAGTGTTCAGCATTACTTTGCTCGCCTTCACCAATTGGGCTAATATCCTTGGTTTCTTGCGGGGTTCCAGTTCCCGGTGGGCGACCTGTTGGAGACGCATCGCCTTTTCCCCCGATGATCGGTTGATATAGACCCTCTTCTCTTAAGTCAGTAAATTTTCGTTGTGACTCAATAGATTCTTCGTTATCTGGAAGCTTATCGGTTTCGAGAGCATTAATGCCCTCCTCTGGGGTCAAGATACCAAGCTCCATTAACCTACTGTAAACCCTAGATTTTGTTGGGTCACTGCCAAGGCTAAACTCATTAAAATAAGGGAGAGGGTAATTTTTGAATCCCATTAATTTAGAAACCCTCTTAATCTCAGGAATTAAAAATTCATTTAAAAATGCTTCTCTAGCTTGACTTAGTCTAGCTAAAAAGACATCTGTCTTTATTGCTTGGTTCGCAAACTTTTCATCACCAACTAAAATGTTTTGTAATCCAATTTGTATATCTCGATCAACGACCTCATACTTTTCAGGCCCAAGCAGATTACCGATGTTAGGAATTACAAATTTTGCATCCGTAGTATAATCTGCAATTAAAACCCTTCCTACAGATTCATTTTGAAACAGGGTTTGCATGGACGCTAAATTCTTTTGATTAACGCCCCCCTTTTCTGGCTCTGTCCCCATAGTAACAAGAAGAATTGCTTGCTGCATGGTGCGAGCAACAGCCATGTCCATTTTTTTCATTTCTGATTTCCAGTTTATATCTTCCAAAACCGGATACCCCATTGGAACCGAGAACGGTTCGTAATCTTGCTTTTTATAAAAAACTGCACTTATCTGATCAGAACTCAAGGGCATTAAAACAGTGTTTGCTTTTGAGTCCCGGATTAACTCTCTGGTCTGTTCGGGCAAGTTATTTAAAATTTCCTGATCCTCTTCAGTCTGGGGGTCACGAAGTCTTACGAGTTCGTAATCGCTCAAGACCTTATAATAAACACCATTTGCGAAATTTAAACCACCTTGAATTTGTATATCCGCTGGGTTTAGAACTGAATACCTAACAGGTATAAAAATATCAGAATTTTTAGAAGCCCCAAAAGTTTGGGTCATCTTCTTTATATCCTCCTTGGCAACTTTTCCATCAAAGCGATAAATAAAGACATTCCCAGATCGATAGTACTCTCTAAAGAACTTATCAATAAAACTTTTTAAATTATTTTTTTCAAACAATGCATCGAAGAAATCCCTAGACTTTCGACTCCCACCTCTTAGGAATATGCCAGAAGAGGAAAACTCCGTCATCATATCGATGGTGTTACGGAAAATGGCAAAATTGTAATAAGCTTTTTGACACAAGATTACAGTATCTCTAATGTTAAGATTTGACTTATTAGAAACCCCATAAGTATATTTGAACGGAACTACTCCGTCAGATATATTTTTAAATCTATCGGTTCTATTAATATCCGCAGACTTGTTTCTCCTAGTAGTCGTGGAAGCTTCTGCTTCAAAAGCGGTTAATGGGGTCGCGCTACTAGCCACGGTTTCCTCTAAATTGTTGAGGTCAGCCTTCTCAGCGGACGCCGAGGAAGCTTTCGAAGCTGTCTTTGGAGAACTTTTTGCTGCTTTCGCTGTTTTAGGCTTTTTTTGCATATTTTATACTGAAAATTACACTTTTTAAATCATAATGGGAGTAAAAGTATCATCCGTTTTTGTATCTTCCGCCGATATCATATCATAATAGCACTTCATCGCCCAAGTTCCAATCATAAGTGTCGTATAATTATCTCGTCTGGCTCTATTGACAGAGGTATTTCTTTTTAAATGCTGGGGAAGATCAAATGTTTGCGTCCCTTTAGACGTGCTCTTCACCTCAATTAAAGAACATTGTTTTTTAGTCTGATAAATTAAAGTATCTTGCTCCTCAATTAAATCTAGGGCTGTCTCTCCTGCTTTAAATTTTAAATTAATGCGTTGATTTGTCATTCTATTAAAGGCTTCGCTATTAGCTGTAGCCTTGGAAGCAAACCAAATCCTTTTGTGATCTATACAAGCCTGTAGATACTCATTAGATTTACGTAGCCAATTTGAGGTAAATATTTGTTTATAGCAAATTTTGCCGTCTTCTCTGTTGTATAGGTTTTTTATTTTTTTAATTTCTTTTTGATAATCAGATCCTTCTGCATCGCTATTAAAATCAAAGAAACTTAACTGTTTACTGAACACCCCTGACTCATTGCAGCTGTCAATGAACTGGAAACCGGCGTTATCAATACATACCATTTCAAAATCAAAAGCGGTACATAAATAATTAAAATAATGTATATGATCTTTTAAGTCACCCCCCGCTACCGCATAGCTGTGAACCAAGGTCCCAGTCTTCATTTCTTCATCCAACTCTATTACGGACATTGCAAAAAAGTCAGAGCTTGGGCTATTAGAAAAACTCGGATCAATTGCACAAATATATTTTGATTTAGAGTCACCCTTTATTCGGGTCGTGGGCAGTTCACCATCTGGTATGGTGCAATCATGCATTTTCTTTGCGCTAAAATAAGAATCGCTACCATCTGTAAATTGAGCACAGTATTCTCGCTGAAAAGATGCACTAGAAGTTCCCCCGTTCCTTGCCTCTTCAATAACTGTGGTATCAATCATCTCTTTAGGGAGTGCCTCATAACCAAGTTGGGAAACAAAATAAGACGAGGGCTTTTCTTCCTTGCTATAGATATTCTGGACCCACTCCTTGTAAGTTTTATATAAATTTTCAAAAGTATAAGAAGCAGAAGATAGTGCTATCATTTTTGAGTTGTTATCAAATACTACTCTATCTTCATCTTTCATTAGCCCTTCTCTGATGAGTTTGTCTTCCACCTCTCTTATCTCTAAACGCTCTTTCATATTTTGAGGAGCAACTAAGAATGGCATAAGAACGGTGTTAATAATATCTTCAGGTAATAAAAGATACTCGTCTAGAACTAAAACGTTTGCACGAAAACCACGGATTTTTTCACCATTCAATGGGATAGCTGTAATTGACCCTCCGTTTATTTGCCATTCAAATTGATCGTTCCTTTTGGCTTTCGCGCCGAAAGCCTGAGCGAGCAACTCAGCACCTTTCGAGTCTACTATTTTTTCTAAATTATTAAATATAAAGCGAGCAGTACGAAAGGTTGGACCAGCAATTAATATTTTAGTACCCGGTTCAAATATGCACTGTAAAAAACAGAACACTGAAGCAATAAAAGTTTTACCACAACCGCGACCCCATACACACATAGAAAAATTTCTATTAAGCATTCCTTTTAGAGTTATTTCTTGATAGGCGGCAAGCTTTATATCGGCTATTAACTCAACAGTCAAACCAAGGTTAGCTCTTAAAAATTTAGCTAAAGTAATTTTAGCTTGTTTATCCTCAAAGTCCCCTTTAAGTAATGAAATCTGATCATTGAAAGATTCGGTCTCTTTATTTTTTTTGGAATACCACATTATAACACCTTGTTGTCATAGGCGAATTGCAAATCAATATGTTTGTGACTTGCATTTCCTAAAAATATTTTTTCAATGACACGAGAAGCGTCCTCTCTACTATTCACAAACAGGAATTGAATATGGGGGTAAGCTTGAATCAAATATCTCACGTTGTGAAATACGTATTCTGGAGTTGCTTTTATTTTTTTTGATACCTGTGGCAAGTAATTAAAAGACCTGCATTTGTTAAGATTTTCCTCCACAACCACGACTAATGAAACCCCAGCTTCCCCCGCTCTTTCTATCTCATTGACAAACCTTTTAAAACCCCCGCTTAACGTCCCCACGAAGTCGCTGGCGGACTTTCTTTCTATATGGCACTCTTGACTGTAGCTGGGATGACTAAGCGCGTAGTCGCCAAATTTGAGATTCTTAATTTCAGTTTTAATATTGAACTTAAGAGGCTTCTGTTCTCTTGTGTCTACATAGATTTTAAATTTGCTTTTAGTTGACTCTTTATCTAATTCAAAACTGTATTCTCCTTTAGGTTTCTGGAATTTGGGAACCAAGCCTATTTTTTCACAAAGCTCATAATAATCTCCAAATAAAACATTATAGATTTGAATGGCTGGCATCATTAACGTGCGAAGCTCAACTTGTGTTGGTGCGAAGATTAAACTCTTTTTTTCTTTTCGAACTGCAAGTAAATCCCGGCAATACTCTTGGGATGTCTTTATATCTTGATTTTTTAACCAAAGCCTCAGATTAGTTCTTGAATTAAAATCATGATCAAAATAATAATCTTTACTTTTAAACTTTATGATTTTGCCATCATGCTTATCGTGCCTTGGATAATATGTTTGATAATACTCTGCCATCCTCATCTTGTGGGCTTTAAGATGAGCATGGAGCTGTCTTTCAGTATCAAAACTTTTATCGCAAGCTTTGCACTTGTGCTTCTTCATATTTGTAGTTAAAGCGTTTGATGTCATCTTTGTATAACCTTTCTACAATACTTATACTCTCATCATCGTAGAACTTTGAGTAGTGGGGTCTCTTGTTTAATTTTTTAGCCTCTAGCAATTTAATTCTTTCCTTGCCTATTTTGTCACATAGTTTATCAAAATCTTGTTGTAGGTTTTCGAATCTTCCGATAAAATCTAAGCTTACTCTACCTCTCGTGTTTTTTAGCCATTCGGTTTGGGAAGCAACCCACCTTCCTTGGTGATAATTTTTTATTGAAAGATTTTTTACTTTACTAACATTTATGTCTTTAGTTGTTTTTATTTTTTTTAGAAAAACTTTAAAGTCTTTTTCTAGAGCTAAATACCAATTTTCATTTACGCTTGGGTGACCACCGAAATTAACACCCTTCTCTGGTATGCCGACCATTCCATCATACTTGGGTATTCCGTCGTACCAAAACTTTTGTCTATTTAACCAAAGATGCCAAGATACCATTCTGTCCCAAGGATTTCTAACAAAACTAAAAGTAAAGTACCTTTTAGCATCAAGTTTTTCGCAGTAGTGCCTGAAAGCTAAATGCTGTTCAGGAGGCTGCTGTTTATTGAATGCTATCTCAATACTACTGCCAGCAGTTTTATTGATGTGGACATAAACAATTTTTTCTTCTTCTAGTATCATCCTTCCAAAACCTCATCTTCACTAATACCCATTATCCGAGCCTTTACTTCGTCCATAGAGGAAAGATTTTCGATTTCTTCTTTTATAACTTGCTTTCTTAGTTCTGCTAATTTTATTAGCTTTTGTCTTGACTCTTCCTCTTTCCACATTTGAACTAAGTTAATTATACTTGCATTCTCTTTAATTTGATTTTTTAATCTGTCTGACCTTTTCTCTTTAAGGTCATTGAGTAGCTTGTTTTGGCGACCTACTGATTGATGGTAGTCGTTTTGGGCTTTACCAATAGCTTCTACTAATGACATGGAAATTCTTCTGCCATCAGTATCATTCGCTGCGTCATCAAGGAGTCTTTGCAGATGTTCTACTCTGAATTGTATATTAGAGGCTATCACCACTTCAGTTGCTAAGACAATATACTGATCGACCTCTTCCTGTGTTAAATCTGATTTATCATATGTATAGCGCACAAAGCTAGACTCAAACAAGTCCCTGTCAACTTGACTGTCAAAATTATTTATATGATGTAAAAATCTATAAGTGTGAAGATATCCAATCAAAGACTCTATTTCTTTTCTTTGACGAGCAGTAATTTTGTCTTTGTTTATTCCATCAAGTACATACCTGTTAACTCTGCTTATGATAAGATTAGTTGTGCGCGGAGGCTTATATTCAGCTTGCTCAGGAACATCATTCGTATGAGCCGCTGCTATCAAAGATTGTTCTATGCCTTGGGACTGTCTATACTCTGAAACTAATCTTGTCTCTTTATGGAGATTCGTTAACTTATGATCATCAAAAATAATTCTAGTTACATCTAAGTCACTCATTGCGTGACCGTTGTTCTTGATGTACTCCTTCATTTCGTCAGATAAAGAAACATCATCTCTACCTTGGTATTCATGAGAAGGTTTTGCCTTCATGTCTTGAGTAGCTAAGAAAGCCTTGACACATTTGCCATATTTACTTCTGCCATCTTGAAACTTTTCTTCGATGTCAGGAAAAGCTATCCCGACAGACTCTTTTAAAGAGGGCGGGTTACTTGGCCTAGACTCCCACTCTTTTAATAGATCTTCTTGCCTTTCTTTTAAAATAGAAACGCCATCGTAAACAAAGTCGCTCATAAATCTAATTCCCCCTTGTCTAGTACTTTTTTCACTTTTTCAATTATAGATTTTTTAATATTTTTAATTTGCTTGTAACCGGGGACTCTATTTTTTTCAGTAGTTTTATAATTCATTAACTTCGCGACCTCTTCTTCTGATTTGTATTCTATATATAAATAATTATAGACTTTCCATTCTACAGGCTTTAAAATGGTTTCCATTTTTTCATGGAGTCGTAAGGCAGCCTTCTCTACGTCGTAATAGCTATTCGCTGATGTAAAAATCTCCTGAGGGTGCTCTTCAAGAGAGACCGGCAACTTTGCGTCGTGAGCATTCTTTTTTGTTCTTTCCCAATTTGCATAAAGGGGGCATACAGAAGATTGCTCTTTATAAATGTAACAATGACTATCGGATTCAGAAGCGGCACACCTTAAACAAGGTCTGGCATAATTACCATAATTGTTTCGTATTAAGTTTTTAATTTGGTTGGATATTATTCTATTTATCCAAGGGGCAAGGGGTTTTTCGGAATCATACAAATCCCACTTCTTAAAGATGTGAATCCTAAGAATCTGAGAAACATCCTGAAAATCCATCCACGCTAAAACCGTTAAATTCCACTTTCCTTTTCTTTTACTTATTTCGACATTTATGACATCGATACTGTCCTCAAAGGAAGGCTTATCCGTTTTTTTTGGTTTTTGCGTTTTTTTAGATTTTTCTGAATTTTCGGCTTTTTTGCGTGGTCGTCCTCGTGGCATATACGTTCAGATTTTTCAGGAACTAGTCATCACTACTCATGTTTTCGTGAAGTTCCAGCTTCCTTAAGAAAATCAGCTAAAAATTCTTTAGAAGAAGCCTGATCTTTTGGATCAGGTTTTGGGAAGTCTTCTGCCCTTGGTGGGGACGAAGTTCCGATGAGAGAACCAAATTCAAAACCTGTTGGCCTATCAACTTCGAGTTCAACCTCCAGCCCTTGAATATTTGGAAGATTGACGGGGATATCATCATCCTCTTCGGCTTCAATCGATTTTTGATAATTAGCCTTTTGCTGTTTTGGGACTCCAGCAAACGCGTAACCACAGTCTATGCAGAATTTAGGCTTTTTTGCCGTATATTCCATTTTTGTTCCACAATCTGGACAGTAAGTCTTCATAATAGTAGCAATTATAATATAATATAGTAATTACACGTTAAAATCTAAAAAATTACAATTAACATAGTTTTTTAAGTGTAAATACTTACAAGTATGAGAAGGGGTAAAAAAACACCGGGGTTTACTTTTAAAAATACTAAGGGAGTGGAATATGAAGTATTATTTCACAAACCTAACAAAAAGGTATATAATGGGGCGGTGGGGCTTTGCCATGATCCGAATGAAGAGAATCCCAAAATCTTAATCGACCCTTATCAAACTGATCAGGGGGAGCTAAACACTGCTATCCATGAATTTGCCCACGCTTTCTTTTGGGACAAATCCGAAAAAGATGTATACGCTTACGCTAACGCTCTAAGTCGGTTCTTGTATAGTGAGTGTCATTGGAGAAAAAAAGCCTTACTGAAGAAAAAGCCCAAAAAGAAATGAATCAAAAAACCAAAATTGAAATTGCAAAAGCTGCCCTTAAGCAGATAGGGGATATGACCGTTGAAGATTGTCAAAGCGACAATCTTGAATTGGCGAAGAAGTCCCAAGAGCTAAACAAGTTGGCAAAGATGACTTATGAGTTGCTAAGAGAGTAAATATGACCAAATGTGAAAAAATATACAAATATATAAGAATATCTACAATTTTAATTTTCATTTTGCTAATTACTCAGGGTTGCATTGTATTCCATCCTGAATATTCCAAAAAAGACGAAAAAGGATATTACTTATATCACCATAATGCTTGTGGCCCGGTAGCTTTAGAAAAAGCCCTGCAAGCTTTGGGCGAAACAGTAAGCCGTGAAGACATAAGTCAGGAGATACAATCAAAAGGAAACCTTCGTAGAAAAATCATGTCACTTATACATTATGAAGGTATACGTATAACTTGGCCCTCTGAGATAGAAGACACAGCAAGGGCACATGGATATAAGACAAAGATAATTAAAAATCTATCAGAATTACAATCGGGGGATGTAAGTATTGTTTTATTGTTGGGGGATAACTCTATTTTCCAATATCATTGGGTTTCATCACCAGAAGATAAAGATATTAAAAACTACTTTGGAAAAGACACCCAAATACTCAAAATATATAAATTTATTCCCGCCGATTAAGTTACTTTTTGTCTTTTCTCAAAGAAGCGTTCCAAAAGCCATCCCAGTTATCTTTGATCCAACGCCAAAGAGAACCATGATTTGGATCTTTTTTCTTAAACTTTCCTATGCGTGAGCTCCAAGTTCCCATGTTTTTATATTCCTTTATTTTTTATGTTCCAAAATACCACTCTACTAATTTACCCATCATAGCGGCAATGAAACCCAAGGTTATCACTCCCCCCAGAAGACACAAAAATATGATCGTTATATCCTTCACTTTTAAGAAAACACGTAAATCAATTAATCACTAAGTCTTTTAAGCTTCTCAAGCTCGGTCTTTAGTTCTTCCAAGTCTTTCTGGAGGTACTCTATTCGCAAATCTTGTTTAGCGTCGTCTGGTAGGGCTCCCAGCTCGCCTCTGGGCCACTTGACCCTGAACTCACTATTCATTTTAACAGCGTCCTGCATCCGAATCACGTCCAGTTGTAGTTGGGCGAGTTGAGCAGTCAGAGTAAACCATACTCCAGCGATAGATAGTATAGTCAGTATGATCCCAACTAGAGATTTTACGTCTAATTTAACCTGAGAGCTCTCACTTATGTTTATGGGTTTAGCTTTGGTCATTTTAGTATATGTATTTACACCTAAATTAAATTAATTTATATGTTTTAGTTTTTTAACCAAGAATTTAACAAGTTCTGACCTCATAATGTCATCCTCCGTAAATTCAAAAGTATAAATACCATTCTCCATACTCTCTTGATCCTTAAGGAACAAACTAAACATACGAGAGAATCCACTTTTACCATTTCCTAGGTCTGTCTGCATAGGATCAGCTAAAACATAACAAATACTACCTTCCCCCAACCTTGTTAAAACAGTAGTTAATTCCTTTAAGGTACAATTTTGTGCCTCGTCCACGATTATGCATTTGTTTTTCCAGTTAACGCCACGAGCAAAGTTAATAGGGAACATGGATATCCGATTCTCTTTCTCTAAACGCTCTGTGGTTGTGTCTGGAAGTAGCTCATCAAGTTTTTCTAGCAAAGGAATTTTAAAATACGCCAACTTCTCATCTGCGCTCCCCGGAAGAAACCCGATCTTCTGATCAGATGACTCAACAGAAGACCTCAAATACATAATATCAGAAATAGTTTTCCGATTAAGTAATTGAAGAGCACAATATACAGATAAAAGAGTTTTAGATGTTCCCGCTGGCCCATCTACAAAGACTATTTTGGTATCATTGTGTAGCGCAACTTTAAAAAAGTTTTTTTGGTTCTCTGTCCAATCAAATTGGTTAATTTTTAATTGTCTTTTTATAGGATCAAAGTCAGTCGGGGTTACCATTGAATCCATAAGCTCCTGTGCGATTTTTTTGTCGTGGTTCCTTCTGGAACCTGTGTTTTTTTTAGCCATTATGTTTTGTAGCCTACCTATATTTACACTTAATTAATAGAAGGAGAAGGATCATTTAGTCCCCCGGATCAATATTATAGGCATATTTCGGGGGGTATATGATAAGCATACGATTTTTTATACGTCCCCCCGGTTTTTTTCCCCGAATCAATATATTTATAATTTAATATTAATTTTAATTTATTTAAGGGGGGGTATACATGTTAAGGCTGTATATCGGAAGCTAACAATTCGGCGGGGAGACTCTTGCCACCCCCCGCACGGCCAAAAACTCAAAATCTTATTGCGTTTTTTTTCAAAAAGGCCCCGAACCTGTATTTGCACCCCCCCGCACTA
>TARA_R110000765_G_scaffold69267_1_pt1 | contig 11141 bp, 11 predicted proteins | sample TARA_R110000765 | Tara Oceans TARA_R110000765 (sample SAMEA4398168) | marine metagenome | biome: Polar Biome; feature: [MES] marine water layer (ENVO:01000295) within the mesopelagic zone...; material: water (ENVO:00002006), including particulate matter (ENVO:01000060) such as...... | reverse complement strand
CATGCCATTAAACTAGCAACAGTAGCTAAGTCAAGTGGTGCTAATGAATGGTTTGTACGTCTACTAATAGCTGCTCTTGTGACAGCTGCAGCGTTTATGCTGAGAAGTGCATGAGATGTACGATCTGTAGTTCATATGATGTAGCAAAAGGTTCCAAGGTATGTAGGAACTGTAAGAAGGATAAGGGGAAGTAGTATGTTTGGATTACCAATGGAAGCTATCACCATGATGGGTAGCACTTTAGGTGGAGCAGGATTAAAGATGTGGGCGCAGTCTCAAGCGGATAAAGCAGAACAACAGAAACAGTTGTTAGCCCGTGGGGAAGCCTCTGAGAAGAGTGTGAAAGCTGCAAGAGCATATCAGAACCCTAATGCACAATGGATCAGACGATTCTTAGTTATCTCCTTTATGGGTATGGCTATGTTTATTCTTCTAGCACCTGTACTAGGGTTCAACACTGTAGTACCAGTAGATGTTACATCAGGATTCAGTATCTTATTCTTTGACTTTAAGAATACTGTGACTGAGTACGTACAGCTTAGTGGTATGGTGACACCAGTTTGGTTACCTCACGCAATCATGTCAGTGGTGGGTATGTACTTCGGACAATCAATTGTAGCAAGAAAATAACTCTTGACTTCTTTATATAAATATGGTATAAATCTATGAATTACTTGACAGCAGTTAATAAAGTTCTACAGCGTCTACGAGAGCGTTCTGTCACATCAGTCACTGATAATGATTATAGTCTTCTTATTGGATTATTTATTAATGATGCTAAACGTGAAGTAGAAGAAGCATGGGATTGGTCAGCACTAAGAACAACTCTTACTGTTACTACAGCAGCTAATGTGTTTAACTATGAATTGAATGGAACACAAAACGATATTAATGTTCTTAATGTTATAAATGAATCTACTACTTCTTTCATGCAGTATGAAACAGCTGGTTGGTTTGATTCTAAATTCCTATATAATTCTACTTCTGGTACAGGTGCGCCTGCTTATTATTCATTCAACGGTGTAAGCACTGATGGAGATACGTTAGTAGATTTATACCCTAAGCCTGATGGTGTTTATACATTACGATTTAACATAGTTGCTAGAACATTAGAACTTGAAGTAGATGCTGACACCTTTAACATCCCTGCTCACCCTGTTGTTATGTTAGCCTATGCTAAGGCAGTGGAGGAGCGTGGGGAAGATAATGGTCAGATGGGTAACACAGCATTCCATGTAGCTAATAAAGCATTGAATGATGCTATTCAATTAGATGCAAACAAACATCCTGAAGAACTGATTTGGACTAGCTAATGGCACAATTACTCTCAACATCTATTGCAGCCCCAGGATTCTATGGTTTAAACACACAGGAAAGTAGTATCACTTTAGCCAGTGGTTTTGCTTTAGAAGCTACGAACTGTATAATAGATAAGTATGGTCGTCTTGGCTCTAGACAGGGGTGGGTAGATCGAACAACAGCTTCAACTGCAGTTAACCTTAAAGGGTTACATGAGTTTATAAACAACTCAGGGGTTTCTACTTATTTATCATGGGGTGATAACAAGGTCTATACAGGACTAGCAACTCTCACAGAACAAACTCCTGTTACTAACGCTACCATCACTGCAGACAACTGGCAGGCTGTTACGTTAAGTGATCATGCTTATCTATTCCAACGAGGACATGATCCATTAGTCCAAGAGACAGGTGGAGCAGTAGAAAGGGTTCGTGATCATGTACATGCTTCAGGTGTAGCTCCCCAAGCTAACTGCGTACTCTCTGCTTATGGTAGGTTATGGGCTGCAGATATTACAGGTGATAACCACACTGTCCACTTCTCTGACCTAGTTACTACCAATGGCGGTGGTGGTCGATGGGGTGGTGTAGGTTCTAGTGGTATTTTAGACATAGCAAAAGTATGGACTAAAGGTGGAGACTCCATTGTAGCTCTTGGTGCTTTCAACGGCTTCTTAATAATCTTTTGTAAGAACTCTATTGTTGTCTATGGGGATACAGATGCTAATAATAATTACCTCCAACCTACTACATTACGATTAGTGGAAGTGATTGAAGGGGTTGGTTGTATTGCGCGTGACTCTGTACAGAACACAGGTACTGATCTTCTATTCTTATCTAACTCAGGTGTTCGTTCCTTGAGTAGAGTGATACAAGAGAAGTCTACACCCATAGGTGATGTATCCATTAATGTACGTGATGAACTATCTGACATTATATCTACTGAACCTGTAGATAATATTAAAAGTGTATACTCTGAGAAACATGCTTTCTACCTCCTTAGCTTCCCTACTAGTCAGGCAATGTACTGCTTTGATATGAGAGGTAAGTTAGAGAATGGAGCTTCTAGGGCAACTCGATGGGCAGAGTTAACACATAGAGGAATGATTAGTACGTCTGATGATCGGTTATTATTCGGACAGACTACAGGGATAGCTGAGTATAAAGGTTATTATGATGACGGTGTTTCATATCGTATGATCTATTACACCAACTACTTTGACTTTGATCAGCCAACAACCACTAAGATATTGAAGAGTATTGGTATTACATTGATTGGCGGTAGTGGTCAAACATTCACTGTTAAATCAGGCATAGATTATTCAGATGAATATAGGTCTTATAATGCTGTAGTTAAACAGACAGCTATATCTGAGTATGGTGGTTATGAGAATGATGATGTAACTCTTGCTGACTATTCTCCTGTTAACCCTACAGAGTATGGCCCTAGTCCTACTGAGACTCCTTATACAGTCACATGGAATGGTGGTTCAGGTACAAGTGTAGCAAGTACTTCTGGTGAGTTTACAGGTGGTGGTGGTTCTGACAGGATTAAGCTATCTATTGGAGGTAGTGGTTCAGTTGTTCAGTTAGGCTTCGAGACAGAGATAAGTGGAAATGAAGTTTCTATCCAGAAATTTGATTTATATATTAAACAAGGTAGGGTCACATAATGAGTAATTACACAAAGTCCACAAACTTTGCAACTAAAGATACTTTACCTGCAGGCAACGCCCTGAAGAGAGTTAAAGGTGCAGAGATAGATGATGAATTTAATGCACTGTCGGTTGCAATAGCGACTAAGGCTAACACCAATAATACAGCACTCACTGGTGTTCCTACTGCTGATACAGCTGCAGCTGCTACTAACACTACACAGCTAGCCACTACAGCCTTTGTACAGTCTCAGAAGGCTAGTCCTACGTTCACAGGGGTGCCAGTAGCTCCCACGGCTGCCTCAGGAACCAATACAACTCAAGTAGCTACTACAGAATTCGTTACTGCTACAGCACCTACAGCAGGTAGAGTCCCCCTCATGTCAGGCACAGGCACAGTTCAGGGAGGCAGTGGTTGGGCATACTCTTGGTCAGGTAATGAGTGTACTATTACTCACAACCTCTCTACAACGAATTATACCTTCGTTATAACCACAGCAGTTTCGTCAGGCGGTGTGGGAACTATTACATCACGTGGGACTAACAGCATTGATATAAAGACTTGGGATAACTCAGGCACAAACGCTTGGGCGGCATCTTTTGGCTTTATTCTAATAGCGGATTAAATAGCCTTAATACTATAGTACACATACAAGCCATCGTGGTTTTTAAGAAGAGGACAGCATAATGTTAGAAACAATCATACCATCAGTAATTTCAGGTCTATTTGGAGGTGCTGGCTCTAATGCAGCAGCTCAAGGATCTAAAGAAGCATCAAAGCTACAGCAGGAAGCTGCTAATAAAGCTTATGAGGGTGGTCAATATAAACCGTATGGAGTAACTTCTGGTTTAGGTACTTCATCTTTTGAAGATGGTCAATCATCATTCACATTAGACCCTCGCTATCAAGGTCAGCAAGATCAGATGTTGGGGTTAGGGCAACAAGCCTTTGGTGCAGCAGGTGGTGATTATAATCAACTAGCAGATCAGTTCTATAACCAACAACGTGCATTAGGCGCTGGCTCTCGTAATGCAGAGGCTCTGCAGCTAGGTGAGAGTATGTTTGGTACTGGCTCTGGTGGTCTTCGTATGGGTGCTAAGAGTTTAGGTGCTGAAGGTGGAGGCATGATGTCCCCTCAAGGTTATGGTTTTGCTCAAGCCTTTGCACAACAAGATGCATTAGATCGTCAGAGTTCTTTTGATAGAGCACAGGAGCAACGATTACGTGACCTAGGTATTGGCTCTGATCTGTTAGGACTATCAACTGGATTAGACCAAGCAGGTTTAGATCAGAGTGCTCTTGGTGGTTTGTTTGGTCAATACTCCTCCAATGCTGCTAACCAAGCAGGTAGTAACTTAGTATCAGGTATGTCAGGAGGTGCAGGACAACTTCAAGATGCAGGTATGGCTCGTGCAGGTGGATGGATAGGGGCTGGCAACTCGGTAGGTGGTATGTTTGATACTCCTCCTCCTCCTACTCCCCCAGTAACATATAATACTAATTATAATACTTCTGGCAACAACCCGTTCGGATACTAATAGGAGAATAACATGGCAAGTGATGTAATGAGTTTGTTTGGTTTAGATCCAAATACAATCCAACAGAATAGAACGAATGATGCAGTGTCACAAGCATCTGCTATGAACCCTTACTTCGCTGCTGGCGCTGCTGGTGGTTCTCTAGTAGGTCAAGGCATTAACTCTGCATTTGGGTTACAGACTCCTGAGATGGCACAGGCACAGAGTGTACAGGATGGTTTACAAGGAGCTGATCTAGAAACTGTAGAGGGGATGCGTAAGGCTGCTAGTCAGTTGATGATGAATGGTAATTATGCACAAGCTATGCAGTTACATGCGATGGCCTCTAAGATGGAATCTGATGCAATTGAAGAAAAGCGTGTCAGTCAGACTCACTCCTTAGGTTCAACTCATCAAGTGGTTGTAGGTCAGACTAAGGGCGATGGCCTTGGTGGTGGTATAAAGGACATCAAACATACAGTGACTTATCTACCTGATGGAAAGGTTGAAGATGCCACCTTAGGTAAGACATTTAAAAGTCGTGCTGCATGGTTAGAGGCTCTAGGTAACCCAACAGATACTCAAGTAGTAGAGAAGCCTACTGCTCAAGACCTCTTAGATGCCCTTAAGAATGGCACCCCTATCCCTGATGGGGCTAGTGCAACTGCAGAGCAGATACTAGGAACTGAAGCCTCTCCTGAGGTTATACAAGCTAAGGATGCAAAGATACAGCAGACTATTGATGCCTTAACAGCTCAGATAACAGAGCTTCCTATGACTATGCAAGGCTCTCCTAGAGTTATTCAAATACAAGAGAGAATAAATGCTCTAAGATCTCAACTGTCGGGAGCTGCTCCTGTCTATGAATCATCAGGTAGTGAAAGTTCTTATTAAGGAAGTATTATGATTACCATAAAGCACAAGAAGTATGGTGACATTACATTTGATGATGGAACCTCAAGGCAAGAGATTGCTAACTATTTAGTGGAGGTTGACTCCCTTGGTGGAGAACAGTATGGCACTCTTAATACATTAGGTACTCAGACAGGTAGGTCAATGGGTTCCTCTATCCGTCAGATTAAAGATTGGGTAGGAGTGACAAGTGATCTAGATAAGTATGAAGATGCTGTGGCTGAGAACAAGTCACGTATCATGATGGAGCAAAGGCCTGTTACATCATTCATAGGTATGCTAGCTGGCGGTGTTCTTGATCCTGTTACTCTTCCTGCTGTTGCCCTTAAGCCTCTAACCTTTGGATCTAAAGTTGCAACCTTTGGTGCTAGGGGTGCTGCACAAGGAGCTACTGGTGGTGCATTAGAGCCTGTCTACGATCAGTATGGTGACTCCACTGTACTTAACATTATGGCAGGCACAGCTCTTGGTGGTGGTTTAGGAGCAGGTATTGGTAAGCTTCTAACTAAGTCTGCCAACTCCACTGAGGCTGCTAATGAAACTCTACAGGACACCTCTGAACGTACTCTTACTAACTTAGCTAGCTCTATTGATGAAACTCCTGTACGTACTGCACAGCAAGCCTTAGATAAAGTGACAAGAGAGATGGAACTGGAGGCTGCAGGTGCTCCTACTTCAGCGGCCCTTGGAGGGATGAAGAGAGCAGTTGAGTCTACAAGAGCTAAGATTAAAGCACTAGACTCTGTTATCAATAGGATGAAAGTCTCAGGCAAAGCTCCATTAGGCTCACGTAATGCTTCCCGCAGAGTGGAGGCTCAGAAGATTGCAGCTGAGAAAGAACTACAAGGATTAGAGTCTAAGTACTCTGAAGGTAAGGTGTTACGTAAGGCAGCAAGGAATCTTAAGAAGATTAAGTCGGGTAATGTTGTTGGTGTTGAGGGTTTTGCGGATAGATTAAAAGTAGCAGCAACACCTATGAAGCGTAGTCCTTTTTCCCAAGCAGTTAACCAAGCTACACCACAACGTGCTCAAATAAATCCATTCAACACTAACACCTCTAGGATACTAGGAACTGATGATAGTGCTGATGTTAAGTATAATAGTAAGACAGGTCGATTTGAAGCAGCTGATGAAACGCCTATCAACATTAGAAATACCTATGGTGTAGGTGAGGCAGTCGAAGGGTTGCCAGAGCCTAGAGCAGGTGGTTCTGCTGGTGTTTCATTTGGTACTCGTGTAGGATCAGAACTACTCCCTAGAACTGCAGGTAAGCCTGAAGTAACTGCGGGTGTTGTAGCTGGTAAGTTCACAGGGGCTAACACTAAGACAAGGATTAATATTAAGGAGAGTAGAGCTAACACAGAGGCTAGGGAAACTGTCCAACGTAAGCTTGACCGAGGTGAGGAACCAACTCCAATTGAAACAGCTAGACTGTCTGAAGCTGACGAGGCTGCAAAGGCACTGGAAGATTATAAGTTATTCGTACAGAAACTAGCAGGTTCACGCTCCCTAGACACAGCAGCACTTCATGGATTCCTTAAAGGTAGGTATACATTCAAAGGGATTGAGAAGGAAGCAGCTGCTCTATTAAAGAAGAATGGTATAGAAGACTTCGAGGATATGGTAAACTATATTCTTGATGATAGTAAACGAATCTTCTCTGCAGCAGAAATGGAGATGTTACGTCCTCTATTCCGTTTAGCAGAACGTAAGCTCTATAATGCAATGGATATGGTTAGACACACAGAAGGGATGACAGACGATATGATAGCTGTACTTCATAGTGAGATTAATATGTACTACGGTATACAAGCATGGAATAAAGTACAAGGATCTAAGGTGTCTGCTGCATTGAACCATCGTAATAAGATGCTCAAAGATATTGCAGAAGATCGCCAGATAGATTCCCTATGGTCAGGAGTTAAGTGTAAATGAAACTAAATGATAGCTGTCACACATCAAATCAAATCATGGCTATACATGCTACTCGCTTAGATGAGTTTGGCCTTAACGTAAAGAATGATCTCTACCGTAAAGCACTGGCTCGTGATTCTCAGACTGATAGTATATCAGGTATAGGGTTAGATCTTGTGATCAATGGTATGTTATCAGGGATGGGAACACCCACTGTTAACGTCCTGTCTATGATGATTCAGTCTATACTCAAGCCAACTATTGAGTCCATTGGTCTAATCACTGATTCTATCAAGTTCACTAAGGGTGGTCGAGAGTGGAACCAAGTCTCTGCTATGTGGCAGGCTTCTGTTGATGGCTTCCTGCAAGATGGTGTGTATTTCCGTGAAGGGTTCCGTAAAGGATATTCATTAGAACGTGACATCACTGAACGTCAACTAGGTATGACTAAGAAAGACTTCAGGACATTCCTTAAAGAAGACATGGGCATTGAAGATCCTAAGACCTTGAACATTGAACAAGCACAGGATATCATGTTGGACATGCAGGACTATATGCATAACACAATAGGTAACACTAAGTTTGGTAAGATGTTTAATGGTAAGGGTGAGACACTAGTTCGCTGGCCTACTAAGATCATTGTAGGTATAGATGAGTATGGTAAGGCTCGCTTCCGTAGACAGTCTATGTTCCAGATGGCTTCTAAGTTTGCCAAGGAAGATGCTGGTCATGGTATTAAGACTCAGGATACTTATAAGGTTGATGATACTGGCGCACCTTTGATGTTAAATGGTGAGAGAGTAATTGACAAGAAAGGTGGTGATGGTTCTTATGATGGCCTATACACTAGGTACAAGGAAGAACTATTCACTGATGCAGCAACTAGCTTAATGTGGGACAAGAGGATTAAAACCTTTGTTGCTGAGCGTAGGTTAGGTCAGGAGAATGCTGGTATTAAAGTAGGTGAGCCAGAAGATGTACTGAAGGAAGCACGTTTAGCTATGTCCCTAACAAGAGATGATGCTTTATACAATGCTTTTCAGCAGAGGTTAGCAGGGACTCCTCGTAAGATCCAGCAGCTACGTCATGATCACCCTGCCTTTGCTCTGTTTGTTCCCTTCATTAAGACACCGTGGAACATCATTAAAGAAGGTTATAATTATATACCTTTCATCCCTGCTCTACGTGCATCATTAACCACTAAGGAAGGTGTTAAGAAAGTACTGTTTGATTTACGTGCTAACAAGGTACCACTACACGGCCCAGTAGAGAAGATGAGTTATGATGAACTGATTCCTCGTCAGATTATAGGCATGACCATGTTTGCTACTATAGGAACTATGTTTGATACAGACACCATCACTGGTTCAATACCACGTAGCCCTAGTGAGAGACAGCGTTGGAAGGATGCTGGTATTAAACCCTATGCCATTAAGATTGGAGATACGTGGGTAGGTTACCACCGCTTTGAACCTGTAGCGACACCACTTGCTATGGCAGCTGATCTGTTAACCTTCACTAAAGAGTATGCAGATGATGATGACATTAACACTGAGGAAGCATTGGAGTTAACAGCTAACCTGCTTTACATGGTTAAGAGTAACATCACTTCCAAGACTTTCCTAGAAGGGATCCATACACTAACAGCTGCGATGGTAGATCCTAATGTATCCGCACAGCGAGGGTTCGTTGAGACTATGGCTCGTCCTCTGACACCAGCTATACTAGCGCAGACTGCTAAGATGATGGATAGTTATGATCGTCAGACTACAGGAGTATTGGAAAGACTACAAGCACGTATCCCTATCTACCGTGAGCAGCTACCTAAGAAGTTTGGTGTATACGGAGAGGCTCAGAAACTAGACTTCTCAACTGCATTAACTAGTGTGCCTATATTTGATGCTAGTAATATGACACCTGTTCAGCAGGAGATGATGAGGGTTGAGTGGAACAAAGGTGGGATACAAGGTAACTTCAAAGGAGTGACGTTATCAAGTGAACAGCTAGGTGAACTGCGTCAGCTCAATGCTGAACTACTGACTCCTCTCTTAGAGACTACCATTGCATCACCAGCTTACCAAGCAAGCTCTGATGGGATGAAGAGGAAGAGGTTAGATAAGCTATCTAGAAAGACCCGTAAGCGTATAGGCACTAGATTTGCTAATGAACTTAGGAAGACTGATCCAGAGTTTGCTAAGAAGTTCTTGTCTGCTTATTACACAAGGCTTGGATTAGAGGATGAGATGCCAGATAGTCTCAAGGATTAGACACAAAGAAGGGGACAATTAAGTCCCCTTTATTCTGCCTTGAGTTTCCGCAGGAAACTTTAGCCATCTCTATCCATCCAATCCTCAACCATCATATCAATACAATGACGAGCCTTAGCTAAGTCCTGCAAAGGTGTTCCCTTGTCTTGATACCTAGTGATGTACTTCAACGCTGTATGCTGTAGAGCATTCAAGTTGTTAGCCATCGAGTAGGTCATTGGTTGGATCTCTAGCTTAGTGTAGTGATCACCTCCTACTTGGGTGTCAGAGGCAAGGAGATCGTCCTCCTCAGTACTCCCCCAGATAGACTCACTCATAGTAGGTTCTTGTTTAATCTGATCCCATATCTTAGTCTTGATCATAATGTTTATCCTCCATCTGTTCTTCTAAGTCTGAGAACTTATTAATAATAATATCCTCATACCTCTCCACTAATGTTGCACTATCAAGCTGGAGTAGTTCAATAAGTATAACTTCATCCAACGCTTGTAAGTGTTCTTTCAACTCTTCGAGTGTCATTGGCATATCGTTTCCTCAGGTAGTTCATACTGACAGGCATCTCGTCAAAGCTCCCATCCTTAACATCATTCATCATCCATAACCCACGCCATGATCCATTGGTTTGTGGTGTTAGATACTCTTCATCATGTTGATAGAAGATACCAGCAAACAACCCTGTCATATTCATACCATCGGCTCTACGTGCATAGGCTATGTCTCTATCTTGTACATGACCCATCACACAACTCATGTGCTTCTTAGTGAGTAACATCCTAGCTGAGGCAACTGGTCTGCCCATCACACCTGATGTGAAGTAGTGGCAATAGGCAACACCATCAACCACAATAGGATCTAAGAAGTCCTGTACTTCCCACCCCTTAAGATTAAGATCATTATAACTAATGAGTCCGTCTAGCTTTGGATCATTCTCAGACGCTCGTTCAATGCGATACTCATGGTTACCCATCAAGAATATCATACGAGGGTTCCATTGCCTCTTCTTGTTACGTATCAGTCGCCACTGCTCCTGCAGTACAGGCTCCATAAAGGCCGCCATAGCTGCGTTGCCTGCTTCTACGTCCTTAGTATAGCGTCTACCTTCAAAACTCTTCTTACCTACGTCATAGGAGCTTAGAGAGGGCATGTCCCAATGATCACCAAGGTGTATAATAACATCAGGCTTAGTATCAACTGCATACTTACTCGCCCATATTAAATGCTCATGACCTGCTTCAGGTTTAACCTGCGTATCTGGTATGATTAGATGCTTCATTTATTCTTCTTCCTAGTAAGGGTTCTTACTTCACGTTCATCACGAGTCTTAACTCCATGACAAACCCAACATAGAACCTGATAACCTTCTGCTTCTAAGAACATACGATTTATGTATGTATCCCAATCCACGAATCCAACTTCAGGATCAACAACAGGGTTGATGTGATCGACTGCAGCATTGTTACGCCTACGACCAGCACCAACAGGCGGTAGAGTAGCAGGCCCAACGACACCACAACAAGCACAGCGGTAACGCCCTGTAGAAACTCTAGCAGATTTCTTAACATCAGTCTTAACTCCCC
>TARA_R110000765_G_scaffold259232_1_pt1 | contig 11141 bp, 15 predicted proteins | sample TARA_R110000765 | Tara Oceans TARA_R110000765 (sample SAMEA4398168) | marine metagenome | biome: Polar Biome; feature: [MES] marine water layer (ENVO:01000295) within the mesopelagic zone...; material: water (ENVO:00002006), including particulate matter (ENVO:01000060) such... | reverse complement strand
ACAGTTACACAGAGGAAGTTCGCTGAGAGGGTGCAGCCTTACATCGCTAAAGGCAATGCCTTAGCTGTTGTTAAGAACACAGTAGATTACAACCTCCCCTGTTGGAACATGGAGAAGCTCCCAAGGAAGAAGAAGAAGTATTGCAGGTTTGGTTGGGCAGGAGGAATCCACCATGAGCAAGACCTTCGTTACTTCTCAGGTGTTCCTCACTTTGTAAATCAAAGAGTGGGTAGAGAGAACTGTGTTTGGGATTTTTATGGACATCCCCCAGCCAACACTCCGAAGGATGACTGGCAAGTAGATGTGTGGAGAAAATACAGAGACATTATTCTACGAGGATTCAAAGGCAATAAGAATTGGAATATCCATTACGCACAAACACCTGACCGATACGGACAGTTTTTTACTAACATGGATGTTGCTCTAGCTCCGCTAGAAAATAATCCTTTCAATGATAGTAAGTCTGAAATCAAACTAGCTGAATGTGGAAGGTATAAAGTTCCCTTAGTAGCTTCAAACGTAGGGTGCTATGATGAGTGGATTGTGGATGGAGAAACAGGTTTCTTGATTGATCCCGATAAGGGGGTTAGCGAGTGGACTAGAGTTCTCTCACGAGTGGCTAAGGATCCTAAGTTGGTTGAGAGGATGGGGGAGAATCTTCATTCTATTACTGAAGAGCATTTTGATATGAATAAAGTAGTGGGTCAACGCTTAGATCTTTATCGACAACTAATGAGTACTGTTAATGTCCAGAGTTAAGATAGTAAGCAGTTGGTCCAACCCTGGTGGCGGGACAATAGCAAACATATCCCTAACTAATTTATTAAATGATAACGGTTACGATTGCACCTTTTACGGAGGACATGACTGGCACTTGAATAAGTGCAAGGGAGCCAAGTTTGAGCAGTTTAGCTGTACTTCCGATGACGTTGTTATCACCCATTTCATTCGGTTTAAGGAGAAGCCTTCTTGCAAGAAGCACATCTTGAGTTGTCATGAGAAGAATATGTGGCCCATCAATAAGATGCAAGAGGAGGGAAAGCTATCTCTCTCGCACTACGATGCTATTCATTTCGTAAGTAATTTACAAAGAGAGTGGCAAGCTGTAGACCACCCCAATGTTCATGTAATCCCCCCTCTCGTAGATAAGATCGGTTGGACCCCTCCGAAGGAAAAGGTTGCAGGGATTGTTGGAAGCGTTGACTGGAATAAGCAGATTCACAAATCCATTAACAGGGCGTTACATCGAGGATATAGTAAAATTCTTATTTTTGGGGATGTGACTGATCTGCCTTATTTTAATGAATACATTTCTCGGTATGTCAACTCAGGACAGGTAATACTAGCAGGTCATCAGGATGACCGAGAGGCTCTGTACGGGCAGATCAGCGAAGTATTCCATTCCTCCCTTAGTGAGACGTATGGGCTCGTAGAGGCCGAGTGTAGGCTCTCAGGGATACCCTTCAATGGAGCGAGTAATGGACAAGAGATTTTATCAAAAGAGGAGATTTTGGAGAAATGGGAATCAATTTTAAAATAGTTACGCCTGTGTATAACGCAGAGGCATGGATCAAGAAGTGTATTGGCTCGGTTAAAGAGCAATCACAGGATAATTACCAGCATATTATCGTTGACGATTGTTCAACTGACAACACAGCACAGATTGCATATGATGAGATCCTGGGTGACTCTAGGTTTAAGCTCGTAAGGAAGGAAAAGCGTATGGGTGTGATGCATAGTCATGTTACAGGAACCGAACTATTAGGAAAAGATGCTGATCCTGAAGACGTTTTTATCCACCTAGATGGGGATGACTGGCTTGCTCATTCGGATGTTCTTAAAACAGTCCAAGAGGTTTACGAAAGAGAGGATTGCTGGATGACCTATGGTGACTACACTGCTACCGATGGAAGTCGTTCTGTCAATAATCCTCGGATTGAAGGCCTCCCGCTCCGACAGCACATATTAGCAGGATGGCCCTTCTCTCACCTAAGAACCTTTAAGAAGTTTTTGTGGGATAATATTAAAGTGGAATCACTTTTGGATCAATCGGGAGTTCCCTTTACTTCTGCCTGTGATGTAGCTATTTTAAGTCCTATGCTAGAAATGGCAGAGGATCACATTTATCGCATAAAAGAACCTCTACTTATTTACAATAGAGACAATCCTCTTAATGAGGACAAGGACCATCTCGATGACCAAATTAGATGTGCCCATGAAATCTTTCAACAAAAAGCCTACAGTCGCCTTAAAAGATGAATTGTTTACATCTAATCTTTTCTAAGGACCGCGCACTCCAGTTAAAGACCCAGCTTGAGTCTATTAAAAGGTTTGTTAAAGGCCCAGTCAAACATACGGTCTTATATACTCACTCCCCACACCATGAGAAATCATACCAGGAGGTGATTGAAGAGTTTTCTAAGGATTTTACCTTTGTAAGAGAGACTGATTTTAGAGCTAATGTTCAAAGTATTGTATCTCAGTCAGAAATGCCATATGTTTTCTTTACACCCGATGATGGGGTATTTATAAGAGACTTGGATTTGAGCTTCTTAACTGCGGAGTTAGTTAGGGACTACATCTTTAGTTTGCGATTAGGAACTCATTTAACTGAATGCCACCCAGCGGGAAAAAAAGCGCAGGCCTTACCTAAGTTTGATGAGGCCTCTGGCTTTTTAACTTTTACTTGGGATGGGGAGTATGATTGGTCCTATCCTCTTGCTTTAGATGGGCATATTTTTGATTCTAAATTACTACTCACTTATACTGCGATGTTCGATTTTAGAACACCCACCTCTTTCGAGGTAGGATTGCAGAAGTTTGTTCCTGTTAACTTTAAGAAGGGTATGTGTTTTACAAGATCATCCTTTGTAAGCCTTCCTTGGAATGTGGTTACTGATGAGATGAATAATTTAAGTGCAGGTATAAGTAATGAATTGTTTTTAGAAAATTACAATAAGGGGAAGAAGATCAGAGTAGATCACATTTACGAGACATTACCCATCTCATGTCACCAAGAGTATAGTCTGGAGTTTATTTAATGAAGTATTTAGTTTTAGGTTCTGAGGGACAAATTGGAAAACCCCTCTGTGGTTATTTAGAAAAGAAGGGGCACACAGTCTTTACTTACGATATTGCGGCAGATCCCGAGCAGGATCTAAGGAGAGAAGCTACTAATGAATTACGCAGCTTAGTAGATGCTTGTGATTTTGTATTTTTCCTTGCATTTGATGTGGGAGGTAGTCTGTACCTCAAACGGTATGAGAAGAGCTTACCCTTCCTCCAAAACAATACTGATATCATGAGAAACACTTTCTCTATTCTTGATCACTACAAGAAGCCCTTTATCTTTGCTTCTAGTCAGATGTCTAATATGCTCTATTCTCCTTACGGAGTGCTTAAGCAACTGGGAGAGCATTACACAAGGGCATTGGGAGGCTTGACGATCAAGTTCTGGAATGTTTACGGACCAGAGGAAGACCCCGAGAAAACTCATGTGATCACCGATTTCGTTAAAATGGCCCAGAGTGGAAAGATTGAATGCCGCACATCAGGAGAAGAAGTTCGACAGTTCCTATACGTTGAAGATGCTTGTGAGGCTCTCCATAATTTAAGTGATCATTACTACAGTATCGACCCAGACGAAGCGTTACATATTACGTCTTTTGATTGGTCCTCCGTAAAGCGAGTGGGTGAGATTTTAGCTGATGAATTTTCTTGTGAGTTATCTTTCGCTACTGCAACTGATGAGGTGCAGAAAGATGCTCGCAATGAGGCCGATGGTGATATTTTAAAATACTGGAAGCCTACTACTTCGCTAAAGAGTGGATTGAAAAAAATTATTGAATATTATGAAAGCGTATAACTTAGTTGGGAACACGTTTACTCATCTTACGGGAGGTAACAAAGGTTACTCTGTACATGGGAAAGAAGCCAAGCATATTAAATGGGTTCCATCAGGAGCCGAAGAGACATTCTATATTGACAGGACTCTTGATCACGCCTTCCATGACACCACAAGTAAGAAGAAGTATGGCTGGCTTTTAGAGTCCAAACACATTACACCTGATATTGTTGAGAGTGTTAAACAGGATCATAAGAAGTACACAGACACTTTCGATTTAATTTTTACGCATAATCAAGAACTTTTAGAGTTGGATGATAAGTTTCAGTTTGTACCAGGCTGTGGGTTTTGGATTAAAGAGGCAAAGATCTATCCTAAAAGAAAGCTAGTATCTATGATCTCCTCCAATAAGACTATGTGTGTGTGACACATCCAGCGTCTTCAATGGGTAGCTTTATTAAAAGATAAGGTAGACTTATATGGACGAGGGTTTCAAGAAATAGAGAGTAAGGAAGAAGGACTATGTGATTACATGTTTTCTGTAGCCATAGAGAACGGAGAATATGATGCATATTTCACAGAGAAGCTTTTAGATTGCTTCGCCACAGGAACCATTCCTGTTTATGTTGGGGCTCCATATATAGGAGATCACTTTAATATAGACGGTATCATCATGTTGGAAAGTCCTGATCAAATTGATGAGTTATCAGAAGAGATATACTTCTCCAGATTAGATGCGGTGAAAGATAACCTGGAAAGAGCAAAAGCTATGGAAGTACCAGAAGACTACATCTACAGAGAGTATTTATCATGAGTATGTTTGGATACTATGCATCATTTAAGAAAGGGGATCCTTACCAGAACCAATTTTTCGAGGACTCTATCATTGATAATGATATAACTGGGCTGTTTGAGAAACATAATGTTACTCCTAAAGGAGCAATCCATGTTGGAGCCCATGAATGCCCCGAGATAGGATGCTACCGTAAGCTGTTTAAAGAAAAGGTTGTCTGGGTTGAGGCAAATCCTGATACATATGTAAAGGCAAAAGAGGTAGCAGATAGAAACAACCAAAAGTGTTATAACTTTGCTGCTCATCATACAGACGGTGAGAAGCTTACTCTGTATATTCCTGAACGAGAAGATATTTCCTCTATCTATCCATCCCATGAGTTTCCTGTCTCTAGAGTCGTTGAGGTGGAAACTAAAACAATGACCTCGTTATTTAAAGAAGAGAGTTTAGATATTGATGATTTTGATTTTCTGAATATTGATGTTGAAGGCGCGGAACTAAATGTTCTTGACGGATTCAGAGAGTGTCTAGACAAAATAAAGTATATATTTATTGAAGTATCCCTGAAGCCCCGCTTTGTAGGATCTGAAGCAACCTTAGACAGGATCAATAGTTATTTAACAGAAGAGGGATTCACCTTAGTAGATCTCTCCGAGTCTATCCGCACCCTAGGTTGGGGTGATGCTTTTTACATCAAAAAATGAAAGTATTTATTGGACAGCCAGGAGCCTTTGGGGATATTTTAATCTGTGCCCCCATTGCAAAGTATTACGCTGATCAAGGACACGATGTCTATTGGCCTGTAGGAACAGAACATCTCTCTATAGTGGAACAGTTTCCGTATGTAACACCCATACCCCTTCCCAAAGTAGCTCTAGTAGCCCATGTAGATCCTCGTGAGGTATTATTCATCTCTAGGATTATGATGGGACAGGGCCTAGCGGAAGACATGGGAGCCATATATTTAAACTTAGGTGATAGACCCACAACACCCCGACTTGAGGACGAGACTGTGGAGGAGAAAAAATATAGAATCGCTGAAGTTCCCTTTGAAGAGAAATACAATTTATCGTGGACCAGGAATAAAGAAAAAGAGGATAGTTTATTTAATCTTCTTGCACCTTCAGGTGAGTATACTTTTGCTCATTTAGATCAATCGGATGGGACCTCTGCTGATCTTGAATATAAAGAAGGTAATGTAGTTAAATGTGTCCCAGTGGAAGGCTATAATATCTTGGATTGGTATAGGGTAATTATTCAAGCTTCGACGGTCTACTGCATAGAGAGCAGCCTTCAATGCTTTGTGGATGGCTTAGGTGAACAGATTGATGACAGTAAGAAATTTCTGTTGAGTAAAACCCACGCTTTTACTACTGTGTCAGAGAAATGGAATAAGATATACAATGGACGTAATTAGTTTTAGGGGGAAAGATTATCCGATCTTTCAAGCACAGGGAAACGCTTCTCAGTTTGCGATACCTTTTGCAAAACACTTTTGTAAAGAGGAATCGGTTGGCGTGGACATCGGGTTCCATAAAGAAGACTGGAAATTTCCTGGAGCGATTGGAGCAGATATTGAAGATACTAGCAATCTTTTTCATGCAAATCTTCTTCCCTCGGATCTGGACTATATCTACTCCTCGCATTGCTTAGAGCATTTAGTCGATTGGGTTGATACCCTTGAGTATTGGGCTAGTAGATTAAAGACAGGAGGTATCCTTTTTCTTTATCTTCCTCACAAAGATCAGGAGTACTGGCTTCCTTGGAATAATAGAAAGCACTTACATGTACTAGAGGCAGAAATGGTGAAAGGGTGCATGGAAAAGTTTGGCTTTAAAAATATAATGCATTCTGACAAAGACTTAAATCATTCTTTTATTGTTGTTGGAGAGAAGCATGGGTAATCTACAGGATTTTAATATCGCAGATATTCAGAAGCAATATAACCTTTCATACTTTGTGGAGACAGGCACTCTTTACGGAGAAACTCTTGATTATGTGAAACAGTTTGGTTTTGATAAGCTCTTTTCCATGGAGATTATGCCTTCGCTATATGAATCTTGTGTACAGAAGTATAAAGAAGAGCAAAATATAAGTATTTATCTTGGAGACACTAGCAAAGACCTCGGCAAGCTTATTTCTGATATTCCATTAAAGCAAGGGGTCTTGTTTTGGTTAGACGCACACTTCCCAGGAGCAGAGGGATGCGGCCTCCCTTATGGTTTTTGTGCCGATACTGATCAGAGAATTCCTCTTGAAAGGGAACTAGAACAGATTAAAGATAGTAGAAAAATAGATAAGGATTATTTTATTATTGATGATTTAAGGGTTTATGAAGACGGAGACTTTCAAGATGGATCCTGGAGTGATCGTCCCTCTCTGGGTGGAGAAGGAATCTCATTCATAGAAAGCTTCTTCAAAGACACGCATACCATTCACAAAGATTATAGAAACCAAGGATATATTTTAGGAGTTCCAAAATGAAGAGTATTGTTTTTTCAACATGGTGTACTGATGATTATGTAGATAAAGTTAATCTAGAGGGATTAAAAAATTCTTTAAAGTATTTTCATCCCGATATTCCCCATGTGATTTATGACACTAAGGAAACTGAAAGGTTAAAATCTATTCATTCGAAATCGAAAGTAGAGCCTTACTACATGATGCCTTTTACCTGCATGGAGTTGGCTGAAGATTTTGATATGGTAATTCATATCGACGCAGACAGTACGGTGACAGGCCCTCTAACTGAGTTGTTAGAAGCCAAGGAAGATATTGTGGGAGTTAGAAATAATAATTCTTTTGGTAAAGCGGGATGTCATGATCTCATAACATTACCTGGGATACCTCCATATGAATTTTTAAACGCAGGATTAGTTGGGTCTAACAACAAGCATTTCTGGCATGTTTGGAACTACATGAATCAAACGATAGGGGACATGTGTGATGGTCATGAAAACGATACTTTGTGTATGTTGTTTCAAGAAAATCAGTTCACCACCAAAATGTTAGACCCTTTAGGTACTGAAGTGTCTTATGGGCTCTCCAATGTTTGGGGGACAGAACACCACTGGGAAAGTTGGAAAGACTTGTATATTGTAGATGATAAGCTTATGCTTGATGATCCAAATACGGGTAAAACAATGCATGTTAAAGTTATGCACCAAGGAGGGGGATCTGGATGTATTTACCCCATGCGACCTTGGATGGATTCTTTGTTTACGGACGAGGTTAAAGAATACTTTAGAAAAATCACATCATGAGAGAAGCCATTGAAACTTTTTTAGAGTCTATTGACCCTGACAAATATTTAAAATATGCATACAATGAGAAGTGCGAAACACCTGTCTATTATTCTGGACCTGTCTGGGATAAAGAAGAGTTAATTGCTGCCATTTCTACTTTAGTAGGAGGGTCTTGGTTATCTGCTGGGGATCAGGTTCACAAGTTTGAACGGAAATTCTCTAAAGCAGTAGGGGTATCGAAGTCTCTTATGGTTAACTCAGGAAGTTCTGCTAATCTAGTTATGTTAGCAGCAGCTAAGATAGTTTTTGAATGGGAAGATGATGATGAGATCATTGTTTCCGTTGTGGGCTTCCCAACTACTATCGCTCCAATACTACAAAACAAGTTAAAACCCTGTTTTATTGATATTGAGATGGATAGTCTAAATTTTGATCTCTCGAAAATAGAAGACGCAATAACTGATAAGACCAAGGCCATCCTATTATCCCCAGTGTTAGGGAATCCTGTAGATATGGATTATCTTTCTGATCTGTGCGAAGCAAAAGGGCTGAAGTTGTTGTTAGACGGTTGTGATAGCTTGGGTACAGAATGGAAGGGGAAGCATCTTTCTGAATACAGCGAGGCTGCAACTTGTTCTTTTTATCCCGCTCATCATATCTCCACAGGAGAGGGGGGTATGGTTTCCTCTAATAACTCTGATCTTATAGAGACTGCTAGAAGTATTGCATGGTGGGGTAAGGCTTGTTATTGTGTTGGCGCATGTAATTTGTTAAAAGACGGAATGTGTGGTAAACGCTTTTCTAAGTGGCTCGATAATTATGATGGGATAGTAGACCATAAGTATGTCTTTACCAATATGGGTTACAACCTAAAGCCTCTTGATCTCCAAGGAGCTATAGGGCTTGTCCAGATCGAGAAAGCTAATGATTTGCATTTGAAGCGAAGGGAAAATAAAGATAGACTTGAGGCACTAGTAACCAAGTATATGAAGGGTATTCATGTTCCAGGAGAACTGGATGGAGCCACTACCTCTTGGTTTGGCCTTCCCATAGTGTGTGACACAAAGGAGCTTAAGCAAGAGATGATCTCCTTCTTTGAAACAAACCAAATACAGACTCGTAATTACTTCGCAGGTAACATCCTTTTACACCCTGCGTATGAGCATCTTGATAACTATTCTGAGTATCCAAGGGCAAACGAGGTTTTAGATAGAGTATTTTTTCTTGGGACTTCTCCCTCATATAAAGAGGGAACTTTTAATTATATTGAGGAGGTATTGCAAAAATGGACAAACTAAGAAGAAGAGTTTTAGATATTTGTTATAATAATAAGTTATCCCATCTGGGAACTTATTTTTCAAGCTTAAAAATTATAAACGACATATACGAAGAGAAAGAGTTGGATGAAGTATTTGTTCTCTCTTCAGGTCATGCTGCTGTCGCTCTATACGCTGTTATTGAAAAGTTCCATGGAGTGGATGCCGAATACTTATTTAAAAAGCATGGTGGACACCCACACAGAGATGAAGAAAACTTTCTGTACTGTTCCACAGGGAGCTTGGGATGCGGACTACCCATTGCGGTGGGAAGAGCCCTGGCTGATCCTGATTCTAATGTGTATTGTTTAATCAGTGATGGAGAGTGTGCTGAGGGATCAATTTGGGAAAGTTTACGGTTCATCCAAGAGAACGCAATAAAAAATATTAAAGTATATGTGAATGTAAATGGTTACTGCGCTTACGATAAAGTAGATTCTAACTATCTTATTTCTAGACTTAAATCATTTTATCCCGACATCAATATTGTAAAAACCTCTGTAGGACAATATCCCTTCCTATGTGGTATTAATGCACATTATCACGTTATGGGTGAGGAAGATTATAAGATGGCTATTAAGATGGAGGATAGTATAGATGAGAAAAAAGTTTAGTGAACTCCTTTATAAGGAGATGGCAAAAGACGATAGGATAGTCTTACTCACAGGGGACCTTGGATATGGCTTATGGGATAAGATCAGGATTGATTTCCCAGACCGATTCTATAATGTTGGATCTTCAGAACAATTAATGGTGGGATTAGGTATAGGATTAGCGATGGAGGGTCTTGTCCCAGTACTCTACTCGATAACCCCTTTTCTTCTTTACAGACCCTTTGAATTTATCCGTAATTATGTTGACCATGAGAGACTTCCTGTTAAACTGGTAGGAGGGGGAAGGGATAAAGACTATGGATATCTAGGGTTTTCTCATTGGGCTCATGATGATAAAGAGATTATGGATTGCTTTAAAAACATAACAACCACTCACCCAGAGGATGAGAGTAAAATGAATCAGTATTTTCACTCATTTATTCATAGTCCCGACCCTGAGTATCTGAATTTATCAAAATGAAAAGTGTTTTAATAACTGGTGCAAAAGGATACATAGGAAGCTCCCTAGAAGCAGGACTGAAAGACAAGTTTGAGGTCACTACTCTTGATAGAGATATTCTAGAATTATCGGATTCCAATGCGGTACAGAGTTACTTCGAAGATAAATATTTTGATGTAGTACTTCATTGCGCTGCCGTAGGAGGGAGCCGTTTAAAAAAAGATACGCCTAAAGTATTAGATAACAATCTATCTGCATATTACAACTTGGTGAACAATTGTAATAGTTTTGGAAAATTTATTAACTTTGGATCAGGCGCAGAGTTTATTGCGAGAGACACCTATTATGGCTTGAGCAAGCACGTTATCAACTCTTCCATTCTGGGTAGGAGCCTCTTCTACAATGTAAGGATTTTCGCTGTCTTTGATGAAAATGAAGTAGACACTCGTTTTATAAAAACAAATATAAAGAAGTACCTTAATAAAGAGCCTCTGACTATCTTCTCCAACAAGATGATGGATTTCTTTTATATGGAGGATCTAGTCAGGTTAGTCCAGTACTACATTACTGAAGACAAACTTCCTAAGGAATTTGATTGTTCTTATAGAAGTGCCCCCACGTTATTAGATCTAGCACAAATAATAAACCAACTCGATGCCCATATCGTGAATGTCTCTTGTGAGGCACAGCAACAGGAGGATTACTGTGGGACTTATCGAGAGTTACCCGTAGACTTCCTAGGCTTAGAGGAAGGAATAGCTAGAACGTATGCAAAACTGAAAAAGAGACACTATAATAATATATGAAAAAGAAAAATGCAATCGTTTGTGGCGCAGGGGGCTTCATTGGAGGCCACATGGTAAAGAGGCTTTTAGACGAGGGTTACGTTG
>TARA_R110000765_G_scaffold20037_3_pt1 | contig 11141 bp, 22 predicted proteins | sample TARA_R110000765 | Tara Oceans TARA_R110000765 (sample SAMEA4398168) | marine metagenome | biome: Polar Biome; feature: [MES] marine water layer (ENVO:01000295) within the mesopelagic zone...; material: water (ENVO:00002006), including particulate matter (ENVO:01000060) such as...... | reverse complement strand
ATCTTGGTATACATCGTACTCATCAATCTCTTCGTTCACGAACCAAAAGTCAAGCACCGCTCCGAACTTGTGCTCGTCATCATGCCAATCAGACCAGTCGATAGGATCATTAGAATGACTTGAACTGAAGCCATCACGAGAGGTATACCGGTCTTTGAGGTAATCACCGAACGCATCAGCGTTTTCAGAAAGGTAATCATCAAGCTCTCCCCTTGATGAGAGTGATACCTCGCAATTAATACTATCGTTACCGAAGTTGTAGAACTTGGGGCTGACAATAGATTCAAAGATGATGCTCTCGATAAGATCGCAATGATCAGGTAGTACTCTGCATAATTCTTTGGCTAGGTCGCCTCTATACCTTGCGTAGTCGATATTATACATATCAATATTCTCCTCATCAATGAGATAGCTATCATCCATCTCCCAAATGGTATTGTAAAAACCGGTGAATAATGGCAAATAAGTTTTCATAGTACAAAGTTGTTAAGTAGTTGTGTGATTAGGAATAGTATCCCGATGACCATTACTGCTGATCGTGTGTCTTTAGATTCTTGGCTCATGATTTCGTTAGTTCATATTTGTTATTGAATGAGAACGATGCTGTTCTCTTTGGAAATATCTCCTTGTACTTATCGAATGCGATTGACCAATCTTCTGTTGTGCCGTCTGTTCTTATCACTGCAGATGGCTCGTGATGCTTTAAGCTCATCAGTATCAGGCACACTGCAAGGTCGTATGGCTTACATGCTGTCTTACAGCAATTGAATCCCTCAGTACCTATCACAAGTGAGAACGCCTCGTGAGAATCAGTTCCAATTCCATTGAACCTGAATGCTGTCACGTTCTGTGCTTTGCCTTGATGAACTACGTCATACTGTACATAGCTAGTCTCACCATCCCATCCTCCTAGCCGTACTCCTTGCTTGGACATAGCTTGCTCGATTCTGGTCATGTCGTATGCTACATTCTCGAATGCTGTCTTGCTTAACTTCTTCTTGTCTAATCTCCAATAGTGTGTGTATCCCATGATGTTATCTGCTTATTTGAATTTCTGCTGTAGGATTTTCCTTACATGCGTTTAAGTATTTCTCTACGAACGATACAAATACCTCGTATGATCCCCATCCATTCTTTGGATTGAATTGTTCGAAGTAGCTTGGCTCATTCTCTAGGTCATGCAATCCCTCTTCGAGAAGCCTGATGATGTGCTTAGCGTGGATCGCTCTGATATTCTCAGGCCTCCATAGGGCATCATAGATCAGTGCTTCTTTAGCCATCTCTCCAAGGTTGTGAGTTATGTTTGCTTCGTAGATAACCTCGCTCTTCTGGTCTACTAGCATTACGTCTAGACTCATATCTGTGATGTTACGAACTGTGTCAGGCCTACGAATCCTAGGAATAACAGGTCTTTGTTTAACTCTTTGCTTACTGATCCGAACGGTAACTCCTCGAAGTCTTTGAACTCATCGATCATTACTACGTTCTTCTTTGGCTCGCATTCACCTGAGAATGTCTTCTTGCCGTTTGATTGGTTTGTGTATAAGGTTTGCATTGTATTTAGTTTTAGTTGTTTGTCTTACACTATCATCCTTTTGTGTTCTTCTCAGCTAGGTACTGAGTTAGCATCCTGTCTTGGTATACTAGCATCTTAGTGCTTCCCACAATTTTTGTGTCGATCAGTGTTGCTCCACATTGCTCAGCCCTAAATGCTAGGTCGCTACCTCTTTGAATACTGTGCTTGGATTTAAGGTCGATTATGATTGTTCTGTTGTTCATGATTTCTTGAATAATGATTTGTTTGCTTCGCTTAGTCTCACCTTTGGCTCGATGCCTAGGTGTATGTACAGGAAGTATGTCCTGATGAACTTGCCCACATGACCGTCCGTCCATTCACCTGATGTTGGTGATATCCTGACTGCTGTCCTAGGTAAGGTTGGCGTGTTGGCTACGTATCCTGACGTTCGATTGTCATATACTCTGTACTGACATACTGTTGAATCGTATACGCTGAACCCTAGGTACGCACATAGGTCGATTGATGCCTGACTAAGGCTGTTCATGTACTTCGTGTACAATTCCTTCCTGTCTTCTACAGGCAATCCTGTTGCTTGCTCAACAACTCCTATAGCATCGTTTGCGCTGACGAATGCGCTGATCAACTCGTCTCTCTTTCTGTTTGGATGTGTCATGATTAGTGTAGATTAATTTTAACGTCTTTGTTTCCTTTTCCGGTTGTACCTGAGCATAGGCCACAGGTCGCACAGTTGCTCTTGTATCCGCCTTCCTTCGATGCAGGACAGCTAACTCCGTTTGAGTCTTTCGCCTGGTCAGGAGTGATCGCCAAGAATGATCGCCATCCATCTGCTGAGTATGTCTCATGCCTAGATGCCATATAGAAATCTGAATATGGCTTTGCCCATTCTTTGCTCCATTGGTGAGTGTATCCCGTCCAAGATGATGCAATTGTAGTCATTGCCTTTACCAAATCAATTGGTATCAGCGATGGTTCGCCATATGTACCAAATCGAACGTATGCATCTTCAGCCATCTCTAGGATCTCTCCTCCTTTGGATCTGCTGTATGGTGTAAGGTCTTCTGCTTTGATGCTTCTAAGCATCGATAGAAAACCTACATACTGATTGAACTTATGCGTATAGCAACCTCCTTCACCTTGGTTTCCGCTGAATGGACAATCCAAGCAATTGCTTCCATCTAGGGCAAAGAATGCTTTCATTCCAAAACCCTTGCTAGTTGTAGCAAGGTCATATTGTGCTCGGCTAAAGGTGTAGGTCTGTACTACCTCGGATCCATCGCTGATCTTGTCATTAGATGTCTTCCCTTTACGTATGACAAATACGTTTCCGCCATCCGTCCACACTACTCGTTTGATTTTCTTACTCATAACTTTGGAATTTTATTGGTTTAATTCTTTGATTGCATTTGTAATCTCATTACTCATAAAAGACAATTCTTGCTGGTCAAAAGGTATTTTTTTATAAAACGAATCATAGATGCGATCTTCTATCTGATCAACTAAGGGGTGATCTAATCCAAGTACTTCTAGCTGATCTTCAATAAATTCAACAGACAGATGTTTGTGTTTGATCACGTTAACAGTTACTTCGGCAATTGCCATATCATTGTCATATGGTTCATCCATATCGCCATCTTCATATGCATCATTGACATCTCTGATATGCTCATCTAGAGATGCTTGTGCATCTTCTTTGCTGTCGTAGATGATTGGAATTAATCCATTATCATCGCTAAACTCAGACCAATCATATCCGTACAAAAACTCTCGTACTATTGCGTATTTATTTTCCATAACTTTTTTTTAAATATTGATAAATTTTGCTGATAAAACGTATTCTTCAAATTGATCGTGAACATCATCAACGCGATCAATGACATCTGCATCTTTCAATTCTTGTAATGCATTTCTAACTAGCATCCATCCATTTTTACGGACGATGTATTTAGCATAAATCTCATCTCTTATTTGCGTCCAAGATATAGGAGCTCTAGCGTTTCTTACCTGATTAGCAATAGACAAAATTGCTAATTCTCTAGTTATCTTTTGCTTTGCCATGATTATGAATTAATAAGGATCGTGTCACCTTTTATTTGGTTAATGTTAACAACTGTAGATGGTGTATAGGCATCCATCTCAGAGAGAATTTCTGCAATGATCTCTTCGAACGTGTCACCAACTACTACATCTCTACCAACTTCTGCTACATACTCACCGGTGAATTCAACTTTAAAATCATCACTAGGTCTCATAAATGAGCAAACAAAGCCATTCTGATCGATCCAAACGTAGTCACCTACCTGATCGTGACTCACTTGTCCATTGTCAATTGCTTGCGCTAACTCCGGATAATGCGCCACATTCGCAACAGTTATACGATAAACACTGCCATACACCGATAATTCTCTTCTGTTCAACTCATCGATGCATTTATCTACGTGAGGCAACAGATCAACTGCGCCAAGTGCATTAAAGATGTTGATCATTCCATAGTCATGCATCAACTCGGCATGATCATCCCACATCGAAGATATCTTTACGATAACCGGATGAAGTGTATTCATATCATCGGCAAATTCAAACTCATCCCAATTCATAAACTTGGTGATCTTCTCGCTAATCTCTGTAATCATTGCTGTCTTTTTCATATCAAATTTTAAGGTAGTGTTCTTCATTTTTTCTAGGTATTATTTAGTTATGTTAAACTTTTTGCTTACGGCTAGTGACCAAGCAGAATTCCAAAGGTCAATATCTGCATCAGAAGATAGATCCATTTCTAATATGAACATCTGATTCCACGCGGCATCCATCGCCATATTCGCATCACAGAAATCATCGACATCTGTGATTAATTCATCATTCGTGACCTCTTTCATCTCATCCTCAGTCAGCCAATCGTGAAGTACTTCTGAGAATTTAACTGCTAGATTGTTGATCAACCAACTTGGTAATGCGTCTTTATTTTCCATTGTAATTGTGTTTAATTGTGTTAGAAACGTAGGAGGGAATCGAACCCTCCTTGTAACCATTTACGCTTGTGATTTTTAATTTGACATCATATTACCCATTCGTACTAATTCCACCGAATGTCGTTCTGTGGTCTTTCGAACAGTATTCTCATCGACTACGAGAGAAGAGCTTGCGTTTGCCTTAGCAATAGCCTCTTCTTTGGTGAATGCCCATTCCGTATTGAATCCTCCATCGACCCAATTGAATGTCCATTCGTATTCATTTGTGCGCCATTTTCTTGTCCATTTCTCAACGGTGATCTTGTAGTCAACCCCCAACTCTTTAGCTAACTGTTGTAATTGTTCTTCTTTGTTCATGATATTTGGTTTTGTTAGTTCGATGCTCAGTAGTGCTCTGATCTTGTGCCTATTCAATTAGGACATCGATGATGCTGTTTAGTCGGTGAATGTGAAGCTAAGTTGTACGTCATCTATAGTGATCTCACCGCACATATGACCATTTGAATCAGAAGTGAATGTCATACCTTCAGCAGTATAATCTCGTATCAGTTTTGAATTGAAATGTGCTTGTAACCGGATGGAATAGTCGGTGAATGTGATTGAATACCAATCATCTACATTTAGAAATCCTCGGTCTTGTAATGTCTGTAGTGCTTTGAACTTGTTACCCATTTTGCTGTGTGTTTGATTAAGTGAGATGCAATGATCGATAATACTTTTGATCTGACAATGGAAAACTTTAATTATTAGACGAAGAGGTCTTTTCCATAGACGAATGATGCTATTCTGTCGATGAATAATATTGTAGGACAGTTTTCAAACGCTAACAGCCTGGAGGTAAGCAAGTTAGCCTCTTTATTGTGCTTGGCTGAACTTGGTGAGGGGATAAAGAGACGTCTCTTGGCGACAAGACCAGATTTTTTGCGTGAATTGATGTCGTTACCTGATCACCTTTGTGCTCAATTGATACCATCAAACCGGAACTCAAGCGATCTATATTGATACCATATCCAAGCACATCTAAGCACATTATCCGAGCATATCCAACCCGTATGTATACCATTAAACGCGCGAAAATGTCATCATATCTTACGCACCCAAACATTTAAGATGGAGTTGAGCACAAATAACCGCTTATAATCAGTATTATGTTAAGTAGGAGCACAGATCGTGCTTGTGGCAGATGCAGATGCTGATAGGAGTAGAGCACAGCCATATACCACATATATAACCGACACATATCGACACATATCGACAGCAAAACCGACACATATATCACATATATCACATATATCACAGCCATAACCGGCACATATCTAGACCAAAAGACAGATGTTTTGACGCAAACACAAGGAAACCTTACCCCCCATTGCTCTAATAAATCACTTTTCTTTTTCCTGGTCGTTGCGTGAAATCGCTATATAACCCTCTATTTCCTTGTATTTGTGTCGATAATAAAGTCTTTGTGTCGATTTTGTGTCGATTTTGTGTCGATTTTTAGAGTATTTAGTTTTGTTAATTAATTGATTTTCAGTAAGTTAACATATTTTGTGTCGATTATGCCGAAAATAGCCTCGTGATGTGTAGAAAAAAAAAAAATTTCCCTTACGTATAAAGAGATAGGGTGACCGATGTAAAGATTAAAATCGACATAACCGACACATGCCCTATTCTACTACCTTAGCTACATGAACATTCTTAAAGAAAAAAACCCAAGGATATACAGAAGGCTTATGAGATATGCTCAGGATACATTCCACGGTCAGACTAGGGCATCCCGCAAAGAAGAGGCTGCGTTCATAGATGGCGCTAAGTGGATGTACTTCCAGGAGGATGACAGTTGTGTATTCGTAAAAGGGCCTGGTTATGACTGCGGTACGTGTGGTGAACACATAATAGATCACGAGATATGAGGGTGCGGGTAAGATAGTCTGGATAAACAGCATCATATTCAAAATAAATACATAGCTTCGTTGCGTAATTAAAATCAACAAATGGACTACACCCCAAAATCACTTCACTTTGCTGAAGAGGGACGTGCAAAACTTATCTCAGGGATAAGTAAATTATCAGAGGCGGTTAAATCAACGCTAGGCCCCAGCGGGAATACTGTGCTTATAGAATCACAGACCCACACGTCAGGGATGACCGTCACCAAGGATGGCGTCACGGTAGCAAAGTCGATTGACTTGGTAGACCCAGTAGAAAACCTGGCTGTTAGGGTCATGAAACAGGCGGCAGAGCGTACAGCGACCAATGCGGGCGATGGCACTACAACGGCTATAGTCATAACAGAGGCGCTTATCATGTCTGTGCTAGATCAGGTGAAAGACAACGAGACGATGATTGACATCACTAGGGAGATCAGTGATATATCAGAGATTGTTGTCAGCGAGATAAAGTCGCTATCCAAGAAGCTCAACAAGCAGAGGCTACTTGATGTGGCAACGGTATCATCGAACAATGACAATAAGCTAGGCAAGCTAATCGCTGACACATACACAAACGTAGGTGGCAAGGATGGGATTGTAATGGTTGACCGTTCACAGACATCATCCACATACAGTGACGTGATAAAGGGCATACGTGTTGACAAAGGATACAGCCATCCTATATTCATGAATGATCACAGGAGGGATGAATGTGTATTTGAGAATGCGCACGTACTGATGTGTGATGGTGAGATATCAAACATAACAGACATAGACCACATCCTACAGCCGTTCCTACAATCGAAAGGCAAGAAGAGGCTACTCATCATCGCTCCGGTTGCCACCAACGTGTTGAACTCCCTTGCGGCAAACATTGTCCAGAAGGGTCTTAAGATATGCGTCATCCAGCCGCCATCGTTTGGTTACAAGCAGAGCGAGCTGATGTCTGACATCGCTATAAGCACTGGTGCGACATTTTTCTCAGAGAAGATTGGTGATGACCTAAGTCTGGTTACCGCTGATGACCTAGGTCAGGCATCCAAGGTTGTGGTATCAAAATCTTCATCCATCATCTTGAGCGGTGGTCTAAGTGATGGGGCTGACGCAAGGATAGCAGAGCTGAGGGTTCAGTATGATGAGGCTGAGATTAAATCAGACAAAGATTTCTTGCTACAGAGGATAGCGTCTTTGTCAGGTGGCATCGGTGTCATCTACGTTGGTGGGACGACCGACATGGAGCAGAAAGAGAAATTCGACCGCATCGATGATGCTGTATGTGCGGTACGTGCTGCGCTAACCGATGGCATCGTTGCGGGGGGCGGAGTGACACTAGCTAGGATTGCTCTCAACATAAAAGGGGACACGATAGCATCAAATGCAGTACGAGAAGCATTAACGACTCCAATGCGACAGATATACACAAACGCTGGCATCAGTTCAGGTAGGTTCTACGAGAATAGAGAACTTGCCGAGAACTCAATGGGACTCAACGTAAAGACCAACGAGATTGGTGACATGATGGAGATGGGTGTCATTGACCCATCCAAAGTAACGCAGGAGGCAGTGGTAAATGCTGTATCTGTAGCAAACACAATCCTAAGTACCAATGCAATCATCACATTAGCTAGGTCGTATGAGTCGGCTGGATAACCAAACGTGCACATTGATGCACAATGACGATGACGTGTTCTACGTACACCACGTAACATCCTGCTGTAGCGTTAGGGCAGAGAAAAAAGACAAATCCTGCTCCAAATGCGGCAGAAAAATAACTGAGAAATGAGAGCTATAGGGAAATTCATCATCATTGACAAGGTAACCGAAGAGACAGAGACCAAATCTGGTCTTGTACTAACGGCACACGACATGAAAGGCTTCAGATACCGGAAAGGTGTTGTTGTAACGCCAGGCGGAGAGGTAACGTGCGTAAAAGCAGGCGACAAAATCTACTACGACAAGAGCTCAGGACACGAGATGATCATAAATGACACCCCACGCACTATTATTCTTGAGAGGGACGTTGTCGTAGTTCTAGATTAATCTTTTTCATGTAATCTCGGTATACCTTCTCTTTGTATTTTGGATTGGTCTGGAATATGCGAGTGCGGCATTCACTAAATGCTTCTTCGCCATCAAGTTTCATGTACACAGATTTGCACACCCCCTTCCCTTTATGGCTTAACTGATAGATTGCGGCCTTACCACCCCCGTGGTTTCTAAACTTAACCACCCACCTGTCGGTAATCAGCCCCTGGAAGCGAGTATTGTTCCACTTGAACAGGGCATTGAACTCATCAAAGTCTTTTTTCATGAAGTACCCCTCCGAGTATAAAAAAAGTAGCATCTCAAGTTGGGGTACACCAAGGCCGTGCTTCACTTTCGCCCAGTACCGAACGACACGCCAGTACTTCAAATAGTCGTATTTCATTTTTGATTAACTTTGTGATTAGAATTACTCAAAGATACTAGATATGGCACAAGACAAGAAAGGTAAGAAGACATCCCCCAAAGCTACTGACCCTACTAAGAAGCCAAAGAAGACTCGTAAGGTAAAATTTGGGAACACTACAGTTACGACAACTAAGTCCAGAGAGGACGGGTATGTTAAAAAAACAACACAAGTAAAAACTCCCAGCGGAACGGTTGAAAAAACCAAAAGAAGGAAGACTGCTGTTAAAGCATTGAAAGACGTTGGAAATAAGGTTAGGGAAATTTCAAGGGCATCCTTGAAGGCAAAAACAGAAAGAACAACCTCTAAAAGAAAACTTCAAGCAGAGAGGCAGGCTCTCAAGATGGAAAGGATAGGGAACGCAAAAAAACGCAAGAACGCAAGAAAATAAGATATGCCACAGGTAGGAAAAAAGAAATTCCCATATACAGCTAAAGGAAAAGCAGCAGCTAAGAAGTACGCAGCTAAAGTGAAACGTGGTTCGGTCAAGTGACTGAGCAGGGTGGCTCAACTAAAAGACCATGAATAGAATCGTAAAAAAATCAAAGCCCGCTGGGCTTGGTGACTCAATCGAGAGGTTCACTGAAAAGACAGGCATTAAAAAAGTCGTTCAAAAGGTTTCTAGTGCAACAGGCGTGCCTTGTGATTGCAAAGCTAGAAAAGACGCCTTAAACAGAGCCTTCCCATACGATAAAAAGTAAACCTTTATCTTTGCAACTAAAGCAAAGAAAAATGGCGTATCAAAAATTACAAGCTGGTCAGGCTTTAGCGGTAATCCCGTCAGACACTATATCAATCCCTGATCCATCTGTTCCTGTTGTCAAGGTTGGCCCTGCTAACTTCACCGTAGCAGGAACACTAACAGCCGCAGGGACAACATTTCTAAGCAGCGGGATAAGCAACGAGGCGATTGTGTACAACACTACGACTTCAGTGGCTTACGATGTCGTTGGTGTATTAGATGACCTTAATGTTGCACTAAGCCCCGCACTTGCGGGTGGCGCTGCTGATAAATACGTGATGTATAACGCCCCTACAAGCGGGTGCGTTCTTTACATAGGCGTTACTGGTGATGTGAAGGTAAAGACAGCGTCTGGAAATGACGTTGTGTTCACTGGAGTACCAGCAGGAAGCTTTATGCCTGTTCAGGTTACGCAGGTGTTCGCCACTGGAACTACAGCAACGAACATAGTCGCCCTCTGGTGATAGGCATATCAAATAGCAATACCATAGGAGGACTCCCTGCAAACCTAAGCGGAGGCGGTGGTGCATCTGGACTTGTAACCGAGGGGTTAATCTTGAACCTTGACTCAACCGACACATCAAGCTACTCAGGAACGGGAACGGTTTGGACAGACCTTAGTGGTGAAGGCAATCACTTTGATTTAGTGAATGGCCCGACATATAGCACAGATGATGGCGGCACAATTATCACAGATGGAGGAAATGACTACATCAAAAGTCAAGGAAACATTGATGAAGTAAACGCGGCTAATTCAACTTTTGCTTATGTTAAATGCTACAATTTGCGTACAAGTCAATGGGCTGGGCAATACTTTACTCAGTTTGTCTCTAAAGGATTTAACAATTCTGTAAAGAGCAACATCAACATCCGTTATTATGTAACAACGGGCAATTGGTCAACCTATGGTTATGCAAGTGTACAAGTGTGGCTCAAAGATTCAAGCGGAACTAATTTGGCTGTCTTTGGTGGATGGGATGAAGCAACAGTCCCGCAAATTTCGGAAGGTCAATGGTACTATGTTGGATTCACAACCGACGGAGTTAGCGGCAACAATATTACTGTTTACGTGAATGGCGTTAGTGTAGGTACTGCAACGCTTTCAGGCAATAGGTCTATCATTACAAGTGAGCCGATGGTTGTATCAAGTGATGCGTGGAGCAGAAATTTCGGAATGCCTGGAGCAAATCGAAACTATCATATGTATAACCGAGAACTTTCAGATGCAGAAGTATTACAAAATTATGAAGCAATCAAGATATGAGTCACTTTGAGCATTTAAGGTATATGATTATCAAAGCTGATGAAGTTGCAGATGTTGACTTTTCAGAAGTACTGGAAACAGCACCCGATACACTTCGATATTCAGTTGATGGAGTATATACTTTTTTCAAATGGGAAGGAGATGTGATACCCTCAAGCATTGAGGCTTTGACCTATAAGGATGGAGAATATACGCACCATCAAATAATGGATATTTTGAATAGTCCTGAGTGGATATCAAATCCTGACC
>TARA_R110000765_G_scaffold20869_1_pt1 | contig 11143 bp, 1 predicted proteins | sample TARA_R110000765 | Tara Oceans TARA_R110000765 (sample SAMEA4398168) | marine metagenome | biome: Polar Biome; feature: [MES] marine water layer (ENVO:01000295) within the mesopelagic zone...; material: water (ENVO:00002006), including particulate matter (ENVO:01000060) such as...... | reverse complement strand
TCGCCATCCTTTATTATCAATCTTTTTGTTAAATCAGTGTCTATAACTGCTGATTGTCTAGCGTGTACTGAAAGTGTTCCTGAGGCATTTCTATTGAGTATCGCCCAGCCCTTATTCTCGTAATCATCTATCCATAATTTACTTGTACTGTTCAGACCTAACGTAGTATAAAAGTCTGTAAAAGTTGTACCGTTAACACCTGATGTATGTCGAATTGATTTCCAAAGCATTGCTTTGTAATTTGCACTACTTGTTACAGCAGAGTAATCTCTTACAAGTCCCACTCTAGTTAACAACGCTGACGCTGTTCCAGAGAAAGACATACTTACTCCAGAATGAGTAAATATCATTCTTCCATCACTAGATATATTGACTATTATTCCGTTGGTAGATGCGCCTGTTATTTGTCCAGCGAAACCTATTGCGGTAGAACTCAATACTGATGTGTTTGAAAATGTACCTACTGTGATTCCGATATCAGATAGTGGATTGCCAGTAATGTTGGCGACAACTATGCTCTTTTCAGAACTTGTTATTAGTATCTGTCTGTCTGACCGTGTTGCAGTGGTTGTTGATGTAGCGAATACTTGAGTATTTAAATCACTGAGAATATTATCAGTAGCATCAACTGCCACTGTGGTCATAGCATAATATCCCAATCTTCCCACAGCACCAGCAGTTACTTCAACTATATCTAAGTTGTGATTTGCACTTGTTATTTTAATCGTGCCAGTTACAACTGCGGCTGATACGCCCGTTATACTTAATGCATTTATTTGTGCAACAACACTTGTTGCTGTTGGATTAGAATTCGATTGATATGTACCTGCTGTGATTCCTAATTCGGATAATGCTGTTCCAGAGATGATCATCGAAGATGCTGAACTTGATATTACCATATTGCTTCCGACAACGGTACAAGTAATATCAGTTAGTGTACCAAGTTCGGTTGCTAGATTATCTAGTTTTGAATCATAGTACAAAGTAGTAACAGATAATCCCAAGTCTAGTAACACACTACCCGACATATCTAATTCAGGAGATGATGTTGTTAGAACTAATTCGTTAGTTCCCGAGTTACTAGCAACTACTGAAGTTGATATCGAATTGATTGCTATAATAATATCAGCCAGAGTATCTCCGTTCGTAAGTGTCACAACTTGTCCATTAATTGATAATGGTTTCGTAGATGTCATTACTGGGGCTGTTACTGTTCCCGTTACAGTTAAGGCCAAAACTGTGGTTGATATTGAGTCTATTACTACCGTGTTTCCTGTAGTAAGTGGTGAACTTTTCGTAGCAGTTGAAGTTAGTGAGATTCCAGCAGAGGCACTATAGTCTGTTGTTAATGTTGTGCCGTCAATTGTTAATGTATCGCCATAGTTGCCATTAAATGCAGTTGTTGTCGTTGCTACTGTTCCAGAGAATGTTACAGTAGTATCTGTAGTATTCTCAACTAATCCACTAGCATTGTAAATAACAAATCTTGCTTGTTCGCCTTCAGATACTACTGGATTTGCAACTGTTCCCAAAATCGAGAGCCCGGAGGTGGCGGCTGCTGTTGGCAAATAAGTAAAACTCTCACCATCAATAACTAGTGTATCACTAGCGGTAAATATAGGGTTACTTACTGAACCAATTGCTTCAATACCTGAATCTGCGTTAGTTGGAACAAATATACTATTAGTAGTTGATGAATCTATTTCAACAATAACTGGTTCGAAATCTTCTTCGAATACTAAGTATTCATAAATGGTGGTGCCGCTTACAGTTTTTGTTCCATTTACTGAAAGTAAATAATATCCGTCTATTGTTGGATCTATTTCGGTACCTGAAATCTTTAGATAAATCGGTTTATCAACAAACGTAGAATCTATCTCAGTAAGCATTCCGATGTATAATTGATTATCAGAAGTTTCTCCCACATAACTTATCTCTGCTACTTCACTTAATCGTAGCACATCCCATTCTCTGTCTGCATCAAATTGAATCCAGGCTGTATCGCCCTCGTACAATGTATTCGTTGATGTTGCTAAATTCACTAGATCACTTTTTGCATTTACTGTATAGTTTATATCGACAGCATCAACGTATCCTGTTGTTTTGATTGCTAGTGAAGGTTTTGTAGTTTGAGCAACGAGTGTTTTTAATATGTTTGGATATTCTATTAAGAATGGATCACTAATCATATCATTGACTGTTATATCTTTTGTCATTGTAAGATTAGTTGATTCGTGTCCGTAGTCGCTTAACTTAACTGCCCATATATCAGAATGCTTAATATCTTTAAAGTTACTATTGTTATTAACAATTCTATTAATACTTGAATTTGTTCCTTTGTGAGATAAGAATCCTTTATAGAATTCTAGTTGTGATTCTCTTTCAACTCCATGGTTAGACAAGTATGCTCTAGTTGTATATCCCATGTGATTTGATTTTAATTTGTTAACTATCGACAATCCTTGGTCGACAAGTGGGTTTCTATAGTGACGAGTTTCGTCAATCATTGTGTCAAAGTTTGGTATTAACTTGTCATCATGTACAAGATAACCATCAACTGACATAGTTCCATCCCAATCTACTGTTCGGTTACAATCAATTTGCATACGAAGATTACGAGTGTGAGTATGCGGGTCATAGATGACATCATTGTAACTGTCAACTCTGTCAACAACGAATGCATGTTCGATGTCTCTTACATCCATTTTCATTCCATATATAGGAACATTACTAGTGAACGATAATTTAGAGCCATCTGTGTGGAAACTAAGTTCAGTACTTGGTATAAGTCTGCCCGATGAATCTACTACTCGATAAAAATTCTTAAAGGTTTCAGTGGCAACACTCGAAACACCATACGTAGCATTGAAACTGCCGCCTGTTAATAGTGGAGTCAATGTAATAAAGTCTCCAACAGAATGTTGTTCAGTTTGCCAATCTAAGAACTTGTACAATAGATTTTCCCAATCTATGATATCACTATTTTCTTCTGTATCTGTAAATTCCCAGCCTACTAATTTTAAGTAATGTTGATAACCCAATATTAAGTGAGCGACATCATCTACTGTTTCTAAGATATCGCCATAATTATAATTCTTTATGGTATCATCTACTAACTCTTTATAACCATTGGCGTATGTTTTATTTGTTGTTGGCCATTCTACTACTGGTTTCCAATCTTTAATATTGTCATCAAATATTGTAGTTGATGTATGATTTGTAAGACAAACATAAGGAGTCTCATTCCATAATACATATGAATCTAGTCTATAATATTCTCCACCTTGCCACTGTTTTAGAGCAAGTTTATCACCTGCTGTCGAGAATACTTTCTCACCACTTGCTGTGTCCCATCCCATTGAGTAGAATGTTGGATTAATCTCATCATACCCGTGTACTTGAAATCCAAACTTACTAGTCTTTGGTTGTGATATAAGTGTCCATGCACTATAATCAAAGGCGATTACATTAGGTGTCGCTGATTCTTTTGCAGTTTGAGTTGTTACTTTTCTTTTATAATATTTACTATCATTTGAATTTAGAACAATATCTCCCTTAACATAAGTTAATGTACTAGCCAGACTATATACAGGATATGGCACATCTAATGATACTTTTTCTAATACAATTGCACTGAAGTATTCACTTCTATTTGGTACACCAGCATGAACAAATAAATCATAATTGTCTGTTGGTATCTCAGAGAATCTACTATTAGATAATGAGTTGTTCTCTGATTGTAGTTTGAAATTGTTAACGAAGCCTCCTAACTTTGAACCCAACTTAAATGAATACTTGGCTTTATCAGCAAGAACAACACTAGTATCTATGCCTTCGTTCTTATTAGAGTATGTAATAATTTCTTTTATCTGTGTACTATAATTGTACATAACTTCAAATGGACTCGACAATAACATTAACATAAATTCAGCAAAAGCAAATTCACTGCTTCTTGTCCACGCAAGTTCTACTGGTGAACCATCTCCAAATTCCCACGCTTGGTTCATCAATAATACATCACTAGATGTTATTGCACCGCCAAAGAATAATTCACTCGGAGTCTTTAAGTTTCCAGAAGTATCAACGGGCACTGGACAAGTTAAATTATTTGCTGATATCAATGATGTCCAGAATGAAGGCTGGGTATAATCTGAACCGTATGCTGTATTAAATCCGAGTGGCTGAGATGACAGTTTTAATGCTTTCCACGGTTCTTGTAATGGTCTATCTGTGCCGTATGCATTTATTAATTGTCCTCTCCAGTAACCGCTGGAATTTTCGTCCTTTGCTCGATAGTTCCACGTTTTATATGCTGATGGATCTGCATCGAATTCTGTGTTGTCTAGGTTGTCTACATTGTTTCTCATCATCCATTTCTTAAAGAATGGATACATAATATATTTCTTTTCAATATTCGAATAATCAGTACTAGAAGTTCCATATAATCCATAATTCATACTATCTATGCTAGTACTAGAATTCTCTACTAAGTTATTATAAATCAATGTCTCAAATGTAAGCAGTACATTATCGATTCGTGTCTCGTATGTTGGAACTAATGACCCATCGTGTCCTCGAATAAATGAAACCGAGGGACTATATTCGGTATCTGTGACAAATTGTGGAAGATACATTGGTGCAATTTTTAATGAAGTTGCACTCGGTGGTATGTATGTTTCTTTTGTATTAGTGTAATGTCTAACAGTTAAGGTATCGCTAGTAGATAAGGGAGAATGAAATTTTATATTCGTGGCAGCGCCAGTTAATGTGTAATCTCCTTTGTATCGTTTAACGACTCCGTTCAGAATAACAACAACATTTTTATCATTTAGTATTGTATCGCTGAATGTTGGCATTGCCTGCTCATCACTGTTAATAACTGTGATATCTAGTTCTTCGTAATGAGAATGATTCTCACCAAAGTTTAACATAGTGCTATCTCTAAAGATACTTACGCTCGTGTGTTTACCAAGGGAAATAGTACTAATTGCCTCTTCTAATATTTGTAGATCAGTTTTGGTATCACTTGAACTTGATTCTAAAATAGAAATAGCAGTAGTCAATAATTTATTTTTGTAGCCATTATATGCTCCAGATAAAAATTCTGTTGCTTTAATAGGGTCGTAGTCATCTCGTGTTAGCGCGAAGTATGCCTCTTTGACATCAACCGTGTTGCGAATAAGAACACTGCCTTGATTCGCATATCTTAGTTTGTCTGTGTTTGTTCCTGATGTTCTGTAGTTATTAACTGCGTTTGCATTACCAGTTAATCCAGATACAGTTTCGATTATACGAACAAGATGTTCATAGACAAGAGAGTACGTCATCTCTGTATCTACATATGATTTGTTATCTACGTTATATTCAACTGCTGGATTGAGACGTTGGAATACAGTTTGTCCATCATATACAACTGGAGTATTGGTACAATAATCAACGTATACATTGCCACTGACTGCTTCAGTCATTGTAATTTTATTTGTAGCACTACTAAATGTGTAGTTTCCTATTTGTTTTTGTCCGTCTACGTACAAATCTATTGTATTAGAATTTTTTGGTGATTGTAGCAATTCGATATCTGTTACTGCGATGCTATCGCCCAATTCTTGTCTTAGATTTCTATAATCAAATGTTGTTGGGATATATAACTTTTTGTACGCTGTTGATAGTTTGTAAGTTGAAGTTTCTAACAAGTCTATATTAAATACGAATTCACTTTCGTAGTCACCAGATAGCAACTTCGGTTTAAATCCAAGTTCAGTATCGTTTGTATACGCACCAGTTACATAATGAAATATTTTTATGTCACTGATATATGTGTTAGTAGAGTCATATGATTTGAATGTAGGAACAGTAAATGAAGATGCAACTGTTGTTGCCGCACTAGTAACACTCAACTCAATGTTCTTATCAAATTCAATAATAGGTCTTATTGCTTGAGATATTAAAGTAAAGTTAGCATCAGTAATTAAGGCTTTAATATCATCATAGTGATACCAAGAATTATTAGTTTTCCAAAAGTCTGTTGCTGTAGAATCTTTGTCAATCGTAACATAATGCTTCTTTGTTGAACCAGTAATTGATGCATCAAATCCAGGAGATACCCAGTAGTACATACTATAGTTGACAAACTTGTCTAAGTCTATCGGTAAACTTACTGTCTCTAAACTACTTTTGAACAATCTTCTATGGTCGTTAGTTAACGCACCCTTGTTGTACATTGCGTTGAGTAAATCATCATAGAATATATTATCAGTTGAGTCTATATTTGTGAATGTTGGTTCTAGTCCGTAATTATCTCTTGCATAAGCCTGTGCCGGATACGAAAGATATATATCATTGCTGTTATATATTCCTTTTTCTTTTCTACCAACAAATGCTTTTGTTTTCTCCATTTCACCAACAGAGAATACACGGTCTAATGTAGTTTCGAATATTGTTTCTAACTCATCGTTCTTTAAATGACTTGGTAAAAAGTCATAAATCTTCTTTGCCATATTATTTGCCTACCAATTCAGATTGTGCTAATTGTGTAATTATTTTTACGTCACTAGATGTTGTTACTGCCATGAATATTTCATTTAATGTGCTTGATATACTTAACAAGTCTTCAAATTTATTGCCTGAATATTTTGGTGTAATCACTATACTTGAAATATAATCGCCAAGTTCTTTATGTAAGAATGCCGCTAGTTCTGAGAAGTAGAATGTTGCTCCGAAGTCCCAATTATTAATTGCAAAGTATTCATTTACTTTTTTAGATACTGCTGTTTTAATTTCACTATCAGTGTATCCGACTCCCAGTTTCTTAATGACTTTGAATATTGCTTGATTCTCTACTTTAGCATATGAGCCAAATAGATATTTAAACTCTACAGGAATATAAGCAATGTGATCAGACATTGATGACTTTGGCTCGATACTATTCATTATCTTTGCTAATTCAAAATTGTTTGGAGCAACTGGCACAGTAGTCAAGAAATCGTTTGCTACCCATTCATTTACCTTTCTAACATAATCAGCACTCAATACATACATATCAATGATATTGCTAGTACTAGGATCTATTCGCTTATCTATATCAGCGTAATGGTCCCATCTAAAACTTGTGTATTCGTCTTTGACGAACGTGATGCCCTCTGTCACTCTGTATTGTATACTGTTATAGTTGATTTGAATTAATGCTGGAGTGGTAGTAGTTTGATCTACGTGGCCAGTTAATGCACTCCAGCCACCCGCTTCGCGAATGTACCAAACAGTATCAGTTGTATTATAATATATTGTCGCGGCTTCTGGAACACCAGTTGTTGCTGATGCGGCAACTACCGTTTTAGATGCTCTTTCATATTTTATATTATTGTCAATGTATTGTTCCATTACAACCTTTTCGCCTGTGCGAATAACATTAAGCATAGCAAATGGATTATCGTTTGTATCGGAAGTTAATAGTTTAACTTTTGTACTATCTACATATCCCGCTGGAGTCAAGTAGTCATCATAAACATACGAAGATGTGTCAGTGTATAGGGTAGTAGATGAAGTTGTTCCCACCGCAAGTCCAAATGTTGCGTTGACTCTCACTGAGAAATCTGCAATAGTTGTTATGTCTGCGTTCACTCCGATGATTACATCAATGAGTTCTCCAACTGTTATTGCATATGTCCAAAAAACAATCTTATAGTTTGTGCCACTCGTGTTAGTAACTGTTATGTCATCATTACTAAGTATTGTGCCTGCTGTATTTCTGAGTAAAATATTACTAGTAGTAAGTGCTGTTGCACTTGATACTGTAAATTCTCCATAAGCATATTGCTTGAAATAGATGTCGGCATCAAGGCTGTTATAAAGAGCCGATGCGGCAGTAGACATAGTAAAAATATACTCGTCTTGTACAGAATCGTATACTGTACTGAAATCAGTTGTCTCTGCGGCATCAGATACATCAGCCCACTTGAAGTTATTACTTGTTGCGGCTGCGTTAAAATAAGACAACGATATCTTTCCCTTGAATCCTAAAGTATCTAGTTCATTGGACGATTGAGTTGAATGTGAATTATTTGATGCTCCAACATTACCAGTATATCCCTCTAGGAATCCAACTGCATCAAGTGATGTGAAAACATCTGATGATGCTCCAACTGGAACATCTGTTCCGCCTGTTATAGGAGTTGGTGCGATCGAATAATCTGCTAAATCACTTACACCTATCGAAAGTTTGTATTCATTCGTATCTGCTGGCACAGTGTTATATTTGTCTGTATATCCAATAATCTTCCATGTACTGTTGCTGGGATGTGTAATCTCAGTAGTTCTGTTGATTGGATATTCTATTCCAGCAGGAGACACGAGAGTATGAGTATATTGAGCATCATCAAGATAGTCGTTATCTTCTACAAAGTCATAGGTTGTTGGTGCACCACTATGCTTGAATTCAGCATCAAATGTTGCACCCGTACTACCATCAGTTACTATATTAGATAGTGGAACTTGTCCTACTGTAACTTTCTTACCAGATGCATTCGTTTGCGTGCCAGATACTGAAGGAGTAGATTCTAAGTAATTGAGGAATATTGTGTCTCGCTTGGATAAATTTGTTTCATTATCGATTACATCAGTTGTGTTGCCATAGAAAAACTTAACTTGGTCTCTACTTTCGAATGCAACTTTTTTGCCTGTAAATTTAGCAGTATACTGTGATTCGTTATCTCTGATACCAGAATTGTAATTAAATACGACATGTACTTCTGATGGGATTGTTGGTGGACTCGTTACTGCGTGTACTTTCCATTCCCCGATAGTTGATGTTATTTCGTATTTTAATGTAAAAGTTTGTTCAGTACTACTATCAACTACTGTTTTAATTTCAGCGATTTCAGTAGCCGTGAATTTAGTTCTAAATCCCCTTACTACATTTACAAGTGTTCCAACTTCTGGAATAAACTTATTTAATGTAAGTGTATCATCTGCGTTAGTTGTTGTTTCTACTTTCTTAACATCTGCCCAAATAGTTTTTCCCGATGCAGTCATTAATAACTCAACGTAGTCTCCTACAAAAACGCCACTAGTTGGTGCGGCTGCTGTTGTAATTTTCATTCCATCGGTTGCATCAACGATATATGTTGCTGTCTGTGGAAGTACAACACTAGCACTGCTTCGATACTTATGAAAATAACTATTCAATAAACTTGGATGTTTCAGTGCTTTAGTTAATTCGTTTCTTATAAAGTTATCACTCTTTCCTTGTAGTTTATTGTAACTCAATGGAATTGATATTTCTTCGTCTTCGACAAATAGACTTCCGTCTGAGCCAGTTACACTCAAGTTAGAGTGATGTCCTAGAACGTCATCCATCTCATAGAAACGTGAGTTGCCAGAAAATGATGTATTTACTGACTTCAACTTCGTAATTACATTGTTTCCTAATGACAGAGGATACACATTATAATCTTGTGCGTTGACCATTCTGTCTTGTGCGTAATAACTTCTTGGAGCAATTCTTCTCACACTAGAATATGTTTCACCAGCGAAGTTTTCACCAAAGTCAATCGTACTTGACATTGTTAATGATAGTCTATATGTTCTGCCATCAGTTCCAATATATGGAATTGTTATAATTTTGTTAATAATATCATTAGAGTTTACAGAGAAATTATCATTGTCAACTTTTCTGTACCATGTTCTGTAGTTGCCAGACGCCGCGTTGCCAAAAACGCCATCTGGATAATGTAGTTCAATTCCATTATTGTCTGTGGAATTAATACTTACTATATCTCCTGAACCATTGCGCAAACTATTGTAGATTGCTGTCTCTCTTGTATCGTTGTCGATTGATGCCACACTTGACGTATATGTTCTTGCTGAGTCTATCTTCTGTACCCATACATCAGAATTAGATATATCAATCTCATTTATTGCTTCTATTCTATTTGATACTTTGTTGTTGTATGTGAAATCTTTATATTCAAGTGATCCAGCAACTGCATAAACAAAGAATCCAGTTCTATCACTTGCTGAACCTAAATTATCATTTCTATTGATGATTGTAAAGTTATTGGTTGCTTTTGGTTCCGCTTCGCCAATCGTAGTGTTTTCAGTATCTAATGCAACTGATACTGCTTCAAATCTTCTGCTCTTTGTATTAATATTAGAAGTGAATGGATAAATTACACTTTTTGCTGTAGCATCTTCATTTATGTTATACACAGAATGCTCGACATCTGAAATAGTCATTGTAGATGATGGGTTCTGAATTTTAGTTGTGCCAGAGAAAGAAGAATTTAGAATACTGATGAAGTTCTCATACCAATCTATATCGTTACTGTCGTTCCAATTGACACTCTTTCCAGCCAAAGTAACACCTTCGTTGTCAAGAACACCTTCGTCAGTCGTTATACTAGTAATCTTCATAAAACCTTTTGCGTTGATTGGTCTAGTTTTATTGTAACCTAACGTCTTTGCCATTTGTAGAATACTTGCTCTACGTTCAGCAGTGTCCATGAAGTTCTCTCTAGTATTCATGTCTAATCTGAATGCTAAACTGTGCCCCATATATGCGACTAAATCTAAGATAGCAATAAATTCTGAACTTGCAATGAAATCATTAAATTTATCAGGATAAGTTTGAGCCGTATAGGCTAATAATGCCTCTCTGATTGTATCAAAGTCATATGCTTTAAGACTGATGTTAGTAAATGCAGTGTATACTGCTGTCCAACTCTCACTTGCAAATAAATTGTCTGTTCGTTCTTGGCTCATATTATTCTCTCTCTAAATCTATAATTAATTCTACTGGCTCTTTTGATGGTAGAATTTCAAGGCGCACGATTGCGTTAACAGTATGGTCAGAATCACTAACTTCAATACTAACAAAGTTACATCGTGGATCATCTTTTATAATTTCTGTCAAATCTTCTTCAATTAACTCAGTTGTTTCAGATGTTAATGGTTCAAATATCATATCATGAATAATAGAGCCATAATTAGGTAGCATTACACGTTCTCCCTTGCGAGTCATAATATGATTCATAAGGTCTTCGACCACCAAATCTTTATCAGTCAACACATGATTGATTGCTTTTTTATTTTTTGTACTAAAACCAGCGAATAATGCCATTTTGTTCTTTTCTCTATAGTTAATTACTAA
>TARA_R110000765_G_scaffold6356_2_pt1 | contig 11144 bp, 12 predicted proteins | sample TARA_R110000765 | Tara Oceans TARA_R110000765 (sample SAMEA4398168) | marine metagenome | biome: Polar Biome; feature: [MES] marine water layer (ENVO:01000295) within the mesopelagic zone...; material: water (ENVO:00002006), including particulate matter (ENVO:01000060) such as...... | reverse complement strand
TACTTTAGAAGTATACATATAAAACCACTGAATTATGAAAAGCACATTAACAATTATCGTAAAAGACCCATGCACAGAAAAATTCACTAATTTTAGTAAAACCGACCACGGAGGATTCTGTAAAAGTTGCCAAAAAGAAGTCATTGATTTCACTATATTTTCAGATAAGGAACTCGTTAGCCATCTAAATTCAACAAGAAACAAAACTTGCGGTAAGTTTAAAGCATCGCAACTTACAACCTATGAAACCAATTCTTTTTACACTATGAACAATTCAATACTTTCAAAAGGAATAGGAATGATGACCTTATCGTTCTTGGCGTTATATACTTCGCCAATTAACGGGCAAGAAACAGCACGTATTGAAACTGGCATCGAGGTAGTTTCAACAGAAACACTGAGTAAAATTGACATTATTGAAACTGAACAAGAACAATTTTTAGTGAAGGGCACGGTGCTCGATGAAGCCAATGAACCGCTACCGGGAGTTAATGTTGTACTTAAGGGTACAACTGTAGGTATTCAAACAGATATTGATGGAAAGTATGAATTTCCGCAAGAACTAGAGGTAAATGATGTTTTGGTGTTCAGTTATATTGGTTATGAAACCAAAACACATAAAGTTGCCACCAGCAAATCCTCTACCGTAGTCGTTAATATTATGTTTGACACTTATGATGTTGAATTAATGGGTGAAGTTGTAATCGAAGGGGCTTATAGTAGCAAAAGAAATGTATTTCAAAAGTTCATTTCCATCTTCAAATAATGAGAATAGCATTTGTATTCTGGTTAGTATCATTTCATTTCTCATTCGCTCAGCGTTCAGATTTTAATGGCATTAGTTTCAAAAAAGCTGATAGTGTTGCAGAGGTTCATAAAGGAGAAGGTTTAAGAAATTTGCCTGTACTCACTTATAATTTAACAGCACCATTAGATACCGATATAGAGAAATTTAGGGCAATCTACACCTGGATAAGCTCAAATATCGAGAATGATTATTCTTCGTATTTAAAAATCAGCAATAAAAGAAAGAGGCTTGTCAATGATAGGCAAGCCTTTTTAGATTGGAACAATAGCATAACACCCAAAGTCTTCGACAGGTTACTTACCGAACGAAAAACGGCATGTACAGGGTATGCATATTTGGTTAAAGAAATGGCTAATCTTGCTGGCTTCAAGTGCGAAATTATTGATGGCTATGGACGCACACCAACATTGATATTAAAAGAGGATAGCGCACCAAATCATTCGTGGAATAGAATTGAAATAAACAATACATGGTATGTCTGTGATGCTACTTGGTCTGCCGGGCAAACTATTCTCGAGGATGGAAACCCAAAATTTGAATCAGATTATTTCGATGGGTATTTTTTTGCGGAACCCCAATTGTTCGCGAAAAATCATTTTTCAATAAATAAAGAGGAAATGCAGCTAAAGGACACGGAAAATTTTACAGGGTTTATTGAAGGACCGGTTATTTATAAGGAAGCTTTTTTAGCTCCCATAATTCCCTTAAGCCCTGAAAAGATGAAAGTCTATATTAAAAAGGGCGATGTAGTTACATTCAAATTAGATGCTCCAAATAATATCAATGACAATAACTTTCAATTACTAATAAATACTGGAGGTCGACAAAAAACAATTCAGCCTAACATCTTACGAAACCTAAACAAAATCAGTTTGCTTTATCGTTTTGAAAAAACAGGTTTACACGATGTGCATATTTTGATTGATGATGACCTCATTGCCACGTATGTAGTAAAAGTGAAAAACATTCGATACTAAGCGTGATTAAATAAACCTATTTCGGAGGATATTTACTAAATATCTTATCGACTACTGCTTGTAGTTTCTTTGACTTTTCTGCGGGTGTATCTCCTTCACGAAAAGGACTTTCACTAATCGCTTGCCAAATTAACATGTCTTTATTCGAGTCGACAAAATCTATCTGCAATTCTCGTGTTAATTTTGGTCCACCAACGGGGATACCAATAGAAACTCCTCCGCCTATGTTACCACCGCCTCCACCAAGTCCAACACCGACATTGTTGCCTTGCTGAGACTTAAATACAGAACTCTTAATATTGATAAAAACATCGGGTTCTTCCGCAAACATGAATCCTTTTTCACCTAATGTAGCATCTAAGGCATCCATTAATCTTTTCTCATCTAATTGACTTAGACCCGTTTCTATGTCTGGGAAATAATTATAAGTAGTATACGAAGTGAAATCGGTCTGGTTATCATAGTCATAATTAACTCGAGCAACTCCGCATGAAGTAAAAAGCAGTAATAAAACACTAAATAAGAAGATTCTCATAAAATTGTCTTTCTTTAAAATTAAAGAAAAATAAAGCTTAATTCGAGTTTTTAAGCAGGTATTCGATTAAGAGTTAAGCATTGCCCAGAGCTTATCCTTTAATTCAACAATTCCCATTTGCGCAACCGATGATATAAACATAAACGGAGTGCCCTTTAAATCTTTGTTCAATTCCTCTCTCATTTCATCCATGAGTTCGTCATCTAGCATATCACTTTTAGATATACATATTAAACGGTCTTTATCAAGCAATTCAGGGTTGTAACGTCTTAACTCATCTAACAAAATCTCGTATTCCTTACTTATATCTTTACTATCTGCAGGTATTAAAAAAAGTAAGTTTGAATTACGCTCAATATGTCTTAAGAAATAATGTCCTAAGCCTTTACCTTCTGCTGCTCCTTCAATTATACCAGGAATATCGGCCATTACGAAACTCTTAAAATCGCGGTATTCTACAATACCTAAGTTCGGTTTCAATGTAGTAAACTCGTAATCGGCAATTTTTGGTTTCGCTGAAGTTATTACCGATAATAAGGTTGATTTACCGGCATTGGGAAAACCTACCAAACCAACATCGGCCAGTACTTTTAATTCTAGTAAAAACTCACCCTCTAGCCCATCAACTCCAGGTTGTGCATATCTAGGAGTTTGATTTGTAGATGTTCTGAAATGCCAGTTACCGCGACCACCCATTCCACCTTTCAACAGAATTTTTTCTTCACCATGCTCGGTAATTTCAAAAAGCACGTCTTTGGTCTCAAAATCTTTAATAATAGTACCTAAAGGCACATCTAAATACACATCTTCACCGTCAGCACCTGAACTTCGACTTTTACTGCCATGTTCACCATGACCGGCCTTAAAATGCTTTTTGTATTTGAAGTTGACCAGTGTCCAAAGGTTTTCATTTCCTCGAACAATGATATGACCGCCTCGACCACCATCGCCACCATCAGGACCACCTTTGGTAATAAATTTTTCACGGTGCAAATGCACAGATCCCTTGCCTCCTTTACCAGAAGTCAAACCCACTTTTACGTAGTCTACAAAATTACCTTCGGTCATTGATATTTTTTCAGTTCAAAAATCTTTAGCCAATTGATTTGACGAAAGAGATTCTATATTATTTTAAGCCTTCGATTACTTTCGTTAGGCGTTCGGTAATTTCTGTAATAGAACCAATACCGTTTACACTATGAAATTTACCTTGTGCTTCGTAAAATTCTTTTACGGGCGTAGTTTTTTGATTGTACTCGTCAAAACGATTTCTAATTTTAGCAACATCTTGATCATCAATACGACCACTTATTTTACCACGTTCTAAAAGACGTTCTATTAAAATTTCGTCATTCGCTTCTAAAGCAATAGTAGCATTAATTCCCATATCCTTTGATTCTAAGAAATTATCCAATGCTTCAGCTTGCGCTGCCGTTCTTGGGAATCCATCAAAGATAAATCCATCAGCTTCAGGATTTTTTTCCACTTCCTCCATCAACATTTTTATGGTAACCTCATCAGGTACCAAATCACCTTTATCCATATATGATTTAGCCAAAGTTCCTAATGCTGTTCCATTTTTTATATTATACCGAAACACATCTCCCGTAGAAATATGTTTGAGGTTATATTTTTCCTTTAGGAATTCTGCCTGTGTGCCCTTGCCGGCTCCTGGTTTACCAAAGAGTACAAGATTGATCATATGTTTCTGGTTTAGTTGGTATATTTCTCTTAAATTTCTTCCTTGCTCTTTATAATCAAGACCATAACCCACGATAAAATTATCTGGTATGGCCAGTCCGAAATAATCAATGGCGTATTCACCTTTGTATACATCTGGTTTATAAAAAAGACTGGCTATTTTGAATTCCTTGACATTCGTTTTTGAAAATAAATGCACCAATTTTTGCAAAGTACGCCCTGTATCAATAATATCTTCTAGGATAATAATACTGCGACCCTCAATATTTTCTGGAACATCTAATAAGGTTTCTACAATTCCTGTAGATGTTAAACCTTGATAAGAACTCAACCTTACAAACGAAACTTCACATGGATGTTGATAGGCTTTCATTAAATCTGATACAAACATGAAAGACCCATTTAAAACACCAACAAAAATTGGCGTCTCATCTTTGTAATCCGCAGCAATTTTATCAGCGACGCTTTTAACGGCCTGTTGAATTTCTAATTCGCTTAAATAGCGTTTAAAAAACTTGTCGTGAATTTGTATCAATTTTGTTAAATTATCAAGGTCTGCAAAGATAAGGTATTGCCTTGTGTTTTTAATTAGAAAGGAATTGGTTTCTAAGATTTAACCGTATTTTTGTGAGACTTAGGGCGTTTTTCTCATTGCTAAAAGCAACATTTATATGGATTACTTTTCTTCAGATTTCAAATTAGGCATTTTAGGTGGTGGTCAATTAGGCAAAATGATGCTGTACGAAACTCGAAAATGGGATATATACACCAAAGTTTTAGATAGTTCTTCTGAGGCTCCAAGCCGTATTTCGTGCAATGAATTTGTTCAAGGCAGCCTTTTAGATTATGAAACTGTTTATAATTTTGGGAAAGACGTAGATGTACTTACTATCGAAATAGAAAATGTAAATCTAGATGCCTTAGAGAAATTAGAAGAAGAAGGTGTAAAAGTTTATCCACAGCCAAAAGCTTTACGCATTATTCAAAATAAGGCTAAACAAAAATTGTTTTATGTAGACCATGAAATACCCACAGCAGATTTTCAACGTTTTGCTTACTTAAGTGAAATAGAGGATAGCATTGCAAATGGTGGCCTAAAATTACCTTTTGTTTGGAAAGTGGCACAATTTGGTTATGATGGCCAAGGAGTGAAAATTGTTAGAAGCTTAGATGATTTAAAAGGTCTACCCACGGGAGAATGTATTACAGAAACTATGATTCCTTTTAAAAATGAATTGGCGGTCATTGTTTCTAGAAATTCTAAAGGAGAAATAAAAACCTACCCAGTGGTGGAAATGGAATTTCACCCAGAAGCCAACCAAGTAGAATATGTTATTTGCCCTGCTCGAATTGATAAAAAGGTAGCGGAGAATGCTCGTTCATTGGCATTAAAAGTTGCAGAGAAAATTGGACTTACTGGTTTATTGGCCGTTGAAATGTTTCAAACAATAGATGATAAAATATTAGTGAATGAAGTTGCACCAAGACCTCATAATAGTGGTCATTATAGCATTGAATCTAGCTACACTAACCAATTTGAACAACATATACGTAGTATTCTGGGGTTACCATTAGGTAATACCGATAGCAAAGTGGCAGGAGTTATGGTGAATCTTGTTGGTGAAGAAGGCTACACCGGTGATGTAGTTTACAAAAACATAGAGGAGATTTTGGCCATGGAAGGTGTTACTCCACACATTTATGGAAAAGCGCAAACAAGACCTTTTCGTAAAATGGGTCATGTGACCATTGTCAATAATGATTTGGCCAAGGCAAGAAGTATTGCGCAAAAAGTAAAGGAAACGATTCAAGTGATTTCAAAATAAAAAACATGAGTAAAGTAGCCGTAGTAATGGGAAGTACCAGTGACATGCCCGTAATGCAAGAAGCCATAGATATTTTAAGAGGATTTGATATAGAAGTCGATGTCGACATTGTATCTGCACACAGAACTCCAGAAAAATTATTCGATTTCAGTAAAAATGCCCACATTAATGGCTATTCTGTTATTATAGCCGGGGCTGGTGGGGCCGCACATTTACCCGGCATGGTGGCTTCTTTGTCGCCACTACCTGTAATTGGAGTACCCGTAAAAAGCAGTAATTCTATTGATGGATGGGATTCTATCCTCTCCATTCTTCAAATGCCTGGCGGAGTACCAGTGGCAACAGTTGCCCTTAATGGTGCGAAAAATGCAGGAATTTTAGCCGCACAGATAATCGGTAGTTCAGACAAATGTGTACTCGATAAAATTATTTTTTACAAAGAAGGTTTGAAACAAAAAGTAATTGAAGGAGCAAAAGCGGTAAACGGTAAATAGTTGTTCGTTTAAGCATAATTTTATTCGTTACTCACAAAGGCAAATCTCAATACTCAAATCTAATTTCTCAACACTAGTTAAATGAATCCATTACTATCTCCATTCGATACAGCTCCGTTTTCACAGATAAAAAACAAACATTTCAAGCCTGCATTCTTACAATCTATTGAAGATGCCAGAAAAGAAATAGATGCCATAACCTCAAATACCGAAGAACCAACATTTGAAAATACTATCGAAGCTTTAGAGTTTTCTGGTCAACAATTAGACCGTATTTCGAGTGTATTCTTTAATTTGAACTCTGCCGAAACCAATGAGGAAATTCAAAAGATTGCTCAAGAAATTTCACCATTGCTATCGGAGTTTGGGAATGACATTACTTTAAACGAAGCACTTTTCAAAAGGGTGAAATCAGTTTACGATAAAAAAGACTCATTAAACCTTACTGTAGAGCAAGACACACTTTTAGATAAAAAATACAAGAGTTTTAGTAGAAACGGCGCTAATTTATCTGAAGAAAAAAAGACACGTTTACGAGCCATAGATGCTAAGTTGGCAAAATTGAAATTGACTTTTGGCGAGAATGTACTTGCCGAAACTAATAAATACCAATTACATCTTACAAATGAAGTAGATTTAGACGGACTACCAGAAGGCGAAAAAGAGGCTGCTGCACAATTAGCCGTGTCTAAAGGAAAAGAAGAAGGTTGGATGATTACGTTAGATTACCCAAGCTATATTCCTTTCATGAAGTATGCTAAAAACAGGGAATTACGCAAAGAGTTATCATTGGCTTTTGGCAGCAAAGGTTTTCATAATGACAAGTTAGACAATCAAAACAATGTTCTTGACATTGTAAAATTACGCTTTGAGAGGGCCAACCTTTTGGGCTATAAAACCCATGCCGATTTTGTTCTAGAAGAACGCATGGCACAAACACCAGAAAAAGTACATTCTTTCTTAAATGAATTACTTGAAAAAGCAAAACCAGCGGCAGAACGCGAATTTCAACAGCTTGAAAATTTCGCAAAAAAAATAGATGGAATTGACCGTTTAGAAAAATGGGATGGTAGTTTTTATTCAGAAAAATTAAAGCAAGAATTATTTGACCTTGATGATGAAAAGCTGAAACCTTATTTCAAGCTTGAAAATGTTATAAAAGGAGTTTTTAAAGTTGCCGAAAACTTATTCGACCTTCATTTTGAAGAAGTCAATGACATTGAGAAATACCACGACGAAGTTAAAACCTATAAAGTTTACGACACAGATAAAAATTTCGTTTCACTATTTTATGCTGATTTTCACCCAAGAACAGGAAAACGTGGTGGTGCATGGATGACATCCTATAAATCGCAATGGAAAAGAAACGGCGAAAATATGCGACCACATATTTCAAACGTATGCAACTTTACGCCATCAACTAAAAGTAAACCATCTTTACTGACCTTTAATGAAGTAACAACTTTATTCCATGAATTTGGTCACGGTTTACACGGTATGCTGGCAAACACTACCTACCCTAGTCTTTCAGGCACATCAGTATTTTGGGATTTTGTAGAATTGCCAAGTCAGATTTTAGAGAATTGGTGCTATGAAAAAGAAGCATTAGAATTGTTCGCAACGCATTATGAAACAGGAGAAACCATACCTATGACATTGGTTCAGAAAATTAAAGAGTCTGCTACTTTTCAAGAAGGCATGCAAACTTTACGTCAGTTAAGTTTTGGCTTATTGGATATGTCTTGGCACGGTATTGACCCATCAAAAATTACCAATGTAAAGGCACATGAAGATGAAGCTTTTAAAAACACCACTCTTTATCCTGAGACACCAGAAACTTGTATGAGTACCGCTTTCTCACATATTTTTCAAGGTGGTTATTCATCTGGATACTACAGCTACAAATGGGCCGAGGTTTTAGATGCAGATGCCTTTGCCTATTTTAAAGAGAAAGGTATTTTCAACAAAGAGGTCGCCACTAAGTTTAAGGATAATGTACTATCTAAAGGCGGCACAGAAAATCCTATGGTTCTTTACAAAAGATTTAGAGGCGCTGAACCTAAAGTTGAAGCGTTATTGGAACGAGCAGGATTATTAAAACTTTAGTGAAAACTCATATTTAATAATTAAACACAAATTCATTTGTGAAAAGAATAAAGTAACAGCATTTTGCGATGCTGTCTTTTCAATTGCAATGACGCTTCTTATTCTAGAAATAGATGTACTGAGCAGCGAAGTTCTAAACAAAAGTGATTTTTTAGCCGTTTTAGCAAATCGTATACCCAATTTCATTGGGTTTTTGGTAAGTTTTATGGTTATTGCCATATATTGGGTTTCACATTTGCGTATTTTAAGCTATGTAAAACTACATCAATGAAAAACTGATTTGGTTAAACATAGCACTATTACTTTCCGTAGTTTTTCTACTATTTTCAACAGCAATTTATGTAGGTGATTTTTAAGGCACAGCATCTTTTGTATTTTATTGTAGTAACCTTGTTATCTTAGGCCTACTAAATTATTTTTTAGTGCTGTATATTTCAAAAAAAGAAATAGGTTTCAATGGAATGACGGAAACCGCGGGGAAATGATTGAAATTTAGGTCTGCCAATGCTGTTCTAGTATGGACTTTAGCTTCTATTTTAGCGCTTTGGTAGCCTTTAACGGCACGTATAGTTTTTGTGTTGATATTTATTTATTATTCAAGCTATAGGTAATCGATATTATAAAAAAAAATTAGAGATGAAATGGTTTTAGAATCCTAAAACTGTTTCATTGTAAATAATGCAGTGTATTTTAAAGTATGACGACTATTAATCCTTAGATAGCTTCCACATATCGTAGCCACCTTCTAAATTGATCACATGCAAAAACCCAAGTTCTTTTAATCTAGCCTGAGATTTTAAGCTTCTACCACCTTTTTTGCAATACACATAAATGGTTTTATTCTTATCTATCGATGCCACTTGTTGATTAAAGTTGGGTGAAAACCAATCGATATTAAGCGCACCATCGATACAACCTTCTGCAAATTCTTTTGGAGTTCTCACATCGAGAAGAATTTCTTTTGAAGAGTCAAAACTTTTAAATTCAGTTATAGATCGTGACTCCATTTGTGCAAAACCAATTTGAGCACTTATCAGTATAATAAAGAATAGAATATTTTTCATGACTTGAGCGATTATACCCAAAAGTAAACATAATCCCCAAAATTAATTTACTTTTGAGGTGCAGATTAAAAAATGGAAACACACCAACTACATCCTGATACCTGGGTAGATCTTTATGCAGATTACCTTTTCAATTATGCCGTCACTAGGGTTAGTGATTCTGAAATCGCAAAAGACCTTGTGCAAGACACTTTTATAGCAGGCCTTAAGTCGGCTAAAAATTTTAAAGGTGAGGCTACAGAACGCACGTGGCTAATTGCTATTTTAAAGAGAAAAGTCATAGATCATTATCGTAAAACAAATTCTAAAAAAGGAAAAGCAGAGGTTCGTATGAGCTATAGTTCACAAACTGATTCAGGGGGTGATTGGTTAGAAGAACGTATCGCTGATCCTAATAGTAATTTTGAAAATGATGCTATTGAAAACGAAGAATTGGGGCTTGCGATTCAAAATTGCATATCTAAATTACCAAAGAAACAAGCTCAGGTTTTTAAGATGAAAACTATAGAAGGAATGGAAACTGAAGACATTTGTAATGCATTAGGAATAAATGCGTCTAATCTTTGGGTAATGATACATAGAGCCAGAACAGGTTTGATGGATTGTCTAAATCAAAATTGGTTTTAATTATGATGATTTCATGTGAAAAAGCAGCAAATATTTGCGATAAAGTTCAATACGAAGAAGCTTCTGCTTGGGAGAAAATAAAATTAAAGTTTCATTTACTTATGTGCAAGACTTGCGCAAAACATAGTGTGAAAAATAAAAAATTGACTTCGCTATGTAATCAAGCAAGACTTGCTGTATTGTCAGAAGAAGACAAAAAGAAAATGAAAGATACTTGCTCTAAAGTAAAATAAAACACTTCTTACCAATCATTATTAGCACCCACCAAAACAAAGGAATTGACTCCACCCAAAATGACGAAAAATATTTCTTTTGATTTAATTCCGTTCTAAATATAACAGCTAATAAAATAATAAATAGAATAGACTTAACAACTACGTTCGTTACATCTAAATCAGTTTTTAAAAAGGTAGCTGCATAAAAAATAATCGCCCAACTCCAACCTATTAATTTAGCTCCCTTCACCCCTACCCGCTGCGGTAAAGTTTTCAATGCTGCACTATCATACTTTAAATCTCTAATCTCAAAAGGAACCAACAATATCAGCACCAGCATAAAACGTTGAAACGTTTCCACCTTAACATTCCAGTTGATTACTTCTAATTGGGAGATGGCAGGCAATATAACAGTAGTGCCTGCCCATACCGCAGCCACTATTAAAATTTTTAATCCACTTAAACTTCGAAAATTCTTATGCCTAGGCAATACAGGCAAAGCATAAAGACCTGTAATTGCAACTAAAATAAATAAGGCAACTATAACTCTCTCTGATAAAAAAAATAGTTGATAAAAAGCAATTAGCAAACATATAAAGCTAAAAAACTGGATATTCTTGTGATACCTATTGGCAACTAGGATATATTTCTCCGCTTCAACGCCATATTTTACAAAATTATAACAGCCTATAGACCCAAAAAAAATGAAAATATAAAGTTCTTGAGGCACATTTATGTTTAAGGTAAGTGCGGTAACATGAACCAAACTAAATATAGCTAAAGCCACATGG
>TARA_R110000765_G_scaffold204178_1_pt1 | contig 11183 bp, 14 predicted proteins | sample TARA_R110000765 | Tara Oceans TARA_R110000765 (sample SAMEA4398168) | marine metagenome | biome: Polar Biome; feature: [MES] marine water layer (ENVO:01000295) within the mesopelagic zone...; material: water (ENVO:00002006), including particulate matter (ENVO:01000060) such... | reverse complement strand
AGCCCCGGGACCCGGGCACACCCGATGACTGGCTCGTGACTCCCATGTTCAGCACGGTCGGGTCCCGCCGGGGGCGTCTCCTCTTCACCTCCCACGTCTGGCGGAAGTGGAACGGGTTTGGGACGACGGGCATCGAGTTCGAGATCAAGGCCATCCCGGACTCCGTCGCCTTCACCTGCCGGGTGTGGCAGCACGGCAAGGTCGTCCACGAGGAATGGGTCGACCACCTCCAGACGGTCTCGCGGGCGAAGCACTACGCGAAGACCCTGCATCAGATCTTGACAGCCGCACGGCTCGTGGTCGAGGTCGACTGCGTCACCCGGGTATCCCCCCGGGAGTACACCATCCCCGTGTACTGGCGGCAGGACCTCGACCTCATCATCGAGGACAACACCGAGGAAGACGAGGACGACAAGCTGCCCGGGTCCGAGAGCCACCACATCATCGAAGTCTGGCGCAAGGAGAAGTCCTGATGACTGACGACGAGACAGTGACACTCACCGTGACGATGACGCGACGTAACTACCGACGCCTGCGTCGGGCCGTACAGACACGCACCCTCAGCATGGGTGAACCCACCCACGTCGATGGGCTGGCGTGGTTCATGGTGCGGGCCATCGAGGCAGGCAAGACCGACGTGACACTGGGACAGATCCCCGCCGTGGAGCAGACGCCATGAAGGTTAAAGACTACTCGACCTCGTTGCACATCTCGGACGCCGTCGGAGCCCTCTTGCGAGAGGTCCTCCGAGACCCGGACCTCACCGCTGAAGAGCGGGTGGCCAAGGCGCTCGAGGTGGTGGAGAAACCCTGGCACTGGGAGGAGGAGTGCATAGCTGCCGACCGGAAGGAGTACTCCGATGACCGGCGATGGGTGGTCGAGGACCACGTCGGGCGTGCTCACTACAAGCACTGTCGGAACTGCGACAAGCCCCTGCTTCCCTACACGACCGAGGTCCATGACGAGACGCCCTACTACGAGGGGTGCTGCTCCAAGGCGTGCGTGATGCAGATCCCTTTTCCTCCCGACCTGCGCCTGCTGGACAACGTGCTCGACAGTGTCCGCAAGTGCAGCCCGGACACACCACATGCGTGGGCCCACGAGGTCTTCGACGCACTCCGAGACCACGCAGCGTGCTCCTTCCACGGTGACTCGCAGCGCCTGTACGACAGCCTCGACCGCTTGGACGAGACCTATTGGGACTGGGCAGCTCACGAGAGGAAGCAGCGCGGACTGTTGAAGGACCTCACGGACCAACTGGATTGGTCTAGGGACGAACTCAAGACGAAGCCCGAGCCTCTGGACATCGACAACGACAAGGAGAAGACCGATGCAGACGGATGACCTACTCGACGAGATCTTCCACAGTACCGCAAGTCTCCCGCGTGAGGAGAGGCTCGTGGCTGCGCTGCGTGTCCTACAGGGGGTGGCACTGGAGAGTTCCTACCCGTCGTCAGGGGCCTGGACCTCGCTACTTACGGAGCTGATTGCCGTGGCCCGTGAGGGCGAGGAGGCTCTGCTGCAGGAGCCTGTCGATGTAGAGCACGTCGTCGACATGACCATCCGGGAGATCAACACGGACTTCGGTACCCTGACCCACATGAAGGACGAGGGGGGCATCGCCTTCATCATCGCAGAGGACGAGGATGCCGACCGGCTCACCCGATACATCCGCCGCTACTGGAAGGCATGATGGAGGGCACATCGCTCGTCCGTCCTTGGGTTCTCGATGGGTTCCTGACGCCCTACCAGGAGCAGGTGCTGGATGACTCTCGACGCAACATGAGCCTCTGGTGGGCCTGCGGGTCGGGGAAGTCCCTGGCAGGCCTCCTGTGGCTCGCGAGAGGCTCGTCCGCAGAGAAGGCTGTCATCATCACACGGGCACCTACCAAGGCCCAGTGGGCCCGCGAGGCCCAGAGGTACACGACCCTCCGGCCGCAGGTGCTCAACGGGCTGACACCCTACGAGCCCACCAGCAACGTCGTCGTCCTGTCGTGGGCCACCGTCCAGGGGTGGGCCGACTACATCCTTCGATGGGCTCGTGGTGGTGAGCTCGCTGTCATCTGGGACGAGATTCACAAGGGCAAAAGCTGGAAGCGGAAGGAACGACTCGTGGCTCGAGACGGTTCCATCCACTACGCCTGGCTCGACAACCGCGCCGCAAGCTGCGCCAAGCTGGCTCGCGGTGCCACGAGACGCCTCGGGCTCACAGCCACACCCGTACGGGACAGACGCTCTGACCTGTGGGCACAGCTGGACCTCGTCGAGCCTGGAGCCTGGGACTCCAACTGGGAGTTCATCCACAGGTACTGTGACGCGAGGCCCGGTCAGTACGGGGGCATCGACGCCAGCGGCATCTCGAACTGCGACGAGCTGAAGCAACGCCTCGAACGCTGCACGCATGTCGTGACCAAGGCCGAGGCCAGCGAGCACCTGCCGCCCCTCCGTCGCTCCCTCATCTACCTGTCGAAGGCAGACCAGTCCCGGCCCGCCGGCTTCAAGGAAGACATGAAGCGGGCCGCACGCCAGGGGGCCAACGCCCTCTTCGAGATGAAGTTGCTCGAGGCCGCCAGCCGCAAGCGGATCTGGATTGCTGACACAGTGCGCGATGCCGTGGAGAACGGCCAGAAGGTGGTGGTCCTGACGGGGCGCCGCCGGGACTGCGAGGCCTTAGCTCGGCTCGTGGCCACCAGACTCAAGAAGAACGACACCCCCATGTGGTGGGGCCATGGGGGCATCTCCATGAAAGAACGGGATGCCATGGTCCGGGCCTACGCCGCGACGGAAGACCCATGCGCCTTCGTAGGTACGACCGACGCTTTCGGTGAAGCCATCGACGGGCTACAGAATACAGACCTCGTGGTCTTCGGCTTGCTTCCCTGGACGCCGGGACAGGTCACCCAGGCCGAGGGCCGCTTCTCTCGCCATGGGAGCAAGAGGTCCGTCCATATCATGTACACGGTGGCCGAGGGCACGGTCGACGAGCATGTGGCTGACCTGCTCTTGGAGAAGCTCGAACAGGTGGTGGAGACACTAGACGACGCGAACGCCGAGGGCATTGCCAATACGCTCGCCGCTGGCGAAGACGATGAACAAGTACTGGCGGGGCTCATTGCCCTGATGGAGTGACGATGTTTTTCGAGGATGATGACGAAGCCAGGGCACATCAGGTTCGAGAGGACCTTCAGACCCTGATGATCGAAGCAGGACTGACTTCCCAAGAGATGGTCATCGAGATGATCAGTGGGGCTGCCTCCCTCATCGCCCTGTGTTTCGATGACCACACCACCGAGGAATGGGCAGGCGTCTTCGCTCAAGCCATAGAAGTGGCCCGGATGACGCGAGAAGCCACGACGCTAACCAATACAATCGTGCTTCCCATGGTGATCCCAGATGCCTGACCTCGAGCTGATTGACCCGGGCCCCAGCCGCAAGGGCTGGCACCGTCTCCAGGCTGTGCTCCAATGCCCACGCAAGTACGCCCTGTACACAGCCTCGAAGGCCTCACCTCGGGCGGTGACGAGTCCTCCCCTCATCAAGGGGACGCTGATGCACACGGCGCTGGCGCATCACTACGCCCTCAACCAAGACCCGGCTCGTGGTGTCTACAGTCCTCTCGATGCCCTTGAGGCCCAGGCAGAGCGGCAGCTCAACCCGGCCGAGTGGGAGAAGCACATCCCCATAGTGTCCCAGACCTACCTGGCCTACGAACTCCACTGGCGGCTGGAACAGTGGGAGGTGGTCAGCATCGAGAGGGAGCTCGCGGCAACCATCGAGGACAAGGAGAGGCAAGAGGCCTACCTCTACACTCAGAGGGCCGACCTCATCGTACGCAACCCCCAGACAGGTCTGATCTACATCATCGACCACAAGACCACTTCGCGTCTCACCGCGAAGACGTTGCGCCGCTACACCCTGTCGGGACAGTTCCGGGGGTATAACTTTTTCGGTAGGGGACTCCTGGGTAATCAGTTCGGCGGTGTCATCCTCAACATGCTCCAGTGGCCCCAGAAGAATAAAGTTGCTAACTTCCAGCGCACCGACCTCGACCCAGCTCCGTACGCAGACAAGACATTCCGTGACACCGTCATCCTTGCGGAGCGGTGTATAAGAGACCTGACACCAAGACACGACACGCCACTGGCCTGGCCAGGGGTACACCACGAACACGCATGTTGGACGGCCTATGGGCCGTGCGACCACTACGACACATGCACATGGGGAACACAGTGACAAGGACACACGTATTCGGCATCACCTACGGCCGAGCCAAGGTAGGCAAGACCGTAGCCATGGTCCGGGCATTCCCCGACGCACTGTTCATCGCACCTCCAGGCGCCCTGCTCTGCTCCAAGTGGCTGGACTGGGAGCCCAAGGTGCTCGAGGTCCGGGGCAACCAAGGCTTCAAGTACATCACCGATGCCTTGAAGCGGGCTGCGGGGAACTTCCCCGCCATCGTCATCGACGACTTCAGCCTCATCGGGGACGCCGAGCTGGCCAACTGCCGCCAGTCTGCCCCGGGCTTCGCCGCATTCGACCTGTTCGCAAAGCGGGTCTACGAGCTGAAGGAAGCGGCCCGCGCTGCCGGGGCTCATGTCTTCCTCACCTGCCACGAGCAGGCGCCTCGCGAGGTGAAGAAGGACAACAACAACCGGTACATCCCCGGTGCCCCCATGATTGCGGGGTGGCAGATGCCCGAGAAGCTCCCGGCAATGGTCGATTTCTGTGCCCGGGTCATCCACGATGACAGCGGCCCGGGGTGGCCTTTCCTCTACGCCACGGGCCCTGACCAGAACTACATCCAGGGTGACCGGCTGGCCATCCTTCCCAACCAGTTCCCCTTGAACCTACGGGAAGCCATGCTTGGCGCTGATATCGACGTGCCCCGTCCCGAGCCCCTGGCCTGGATGGAAGAACATGTCGAGGCCATCGCCCTGGAGCTTCTCGAAGACTCGCAGGCGAAGAAGCCCAACTTCAAGCCCGTGCTCCTTCGCGCCTCTATGAAACTCTCTGACCATTCCCCTCGCCATGTGCGTTGGGTTCTCGCTGATGCGTTGGACCGTATGGTTCTGCGCCAGCACACAAGCAACCTACTGACCGATTTCATCGGCAGTTACTGATCAAAGGATACACAAGATGGGACGCAAGTTCGATTTCAGCAACACGTTCGTTGCTGTGGCACCGGGTGCCTCGGACCTCTACAAGGTGGAGATTGTCTCCACTGAACAAACACAGACGCAGAAGGGCAGCGACCGCGTGCGCTTCCAGGCCAAGGTTCTCGAAGGTTGCCGTACGGGCGACGACCATGTTGGCTGTGCCATCCGCGACGGGTTCAACCTCCCGTTCTCGGGGGACTCCGACATGGACGCCATGATGGCCGAGATGTGGATGAAGTTCTTCCTGTCCGTGGGCTTCACCCAGGACCAAGTCCACTCGGGCAAGTGGGACTTCGACAACGTAGGCAAGCCCAAGGAGACCGAGTACTTGGTCGGCCGCACGGGATACGTCAAGTATGTCCCGGCTGACCCGGACAATGGGCGCAAGTGGGCGAAGACCAACTGGCTCACCGCGAACCAGTACGGAGCCGCCTCCTCGGCACAGGACGAGGTGCGTGCCGTACAGACCTCGGATGATCCCGACCCGCTCGCGAAGATGCTTTCGGGTAAGTAGTCCTTGAGGCGTCCCTGTCTTGGTTGACGAGGGGGCCAGGTGTGTTCACTCCATCTGGTTTTCCGGGTAGTGCATCCGTCAACCAAGGCAGCGGGCGCCTTCTCACCTCTGGAGGTAGCTATGGCTGGACTCGTCAAGGGCGTCATGCGCCGCGTACAGAACCTCGACCCGGCGTTCGGGACTCACCCCGAGTACATCGCAGTGAAGGTCGACAGCGAAGGGCTCGGCCACCAGGAGGAGGTGCTTCTCCTGACTGACGCAGACCTAGAGGCAGCTCGCAAGAGGGCCGAGCGATGCCCCAAGACGCTCGCTGCCAACGCCACGGGCTGGCTCCGAGAGCTACTCGACTGAGGTGGGGGATGAGTGAGATCAAGCACATTGAGTCCAAGACGTATGGGGACGCCATCGTCGAGGCTATCCGAGCCAAGACCGGGGGCGTGTTCCCGATGAGGACCTCGGACCCGTGGGACGAACTAGCCCAGCGCGCCGCCGCCTGTAAGGGCTGGCGGTGGATGCCTGGGATGCGACGGCTGACCTTCGACGGCGGCCATTTGTATCCCTCGCGAGTGGCGGACGACGGGACGTATCCCGGCGGCCTGTTCCCCGTCCCCGACCTCGAAGACCCGGCCACGCTCGGGTGCCTGCTCGCGCTGGTACGGGAGGCTTGGGGAGCCGAGCGCGAGGTGTGCGAATGGTCCAGCGTCCATGATTGCTGGGGGTTCCTCGGCGAGACCGGGGCCACTGAGGCCGACGCCCTCGTGGCTGCGCTGGAGGCTGCGCCATGAGCAAGGTACACACTGTCCTCCTCGCCCCAGAGGACGGCGACCCCCATGGGCTGCTGGAAGGACGACCCTATGGGGCTCGTCCTCCGATAGCCCATCGGTGGCACAAAGAGACCGGCATCAAACCCTTCGTCACGCCTTGGCGATTCCAGTGGCCACAGCCCACTGCCTCTCTAGGCCTCGGCACTCGGGCGCTGAACAGCCTGGGTAATGTCCACATCAACTGGCTCGACCAGCTCCTCCCAAAGACCGATGAGGAGCTACTCCGTCTAAAGAACATGGGCCGACACAGCCTTCGGAACCTCAAAGAGGTACTGGAAGACCAGGGGCTCTCCACGGGGATGCGTCTCGAGCGCGCTCTCGTCTTGGCCTGGGACGGTGAGAGAGACACCGAGGGGTGTACTGCCCTGGCTGAAGTGATGGCGCGAGGCAAGGCACGACACTGGCTTCCTTCGATAACGATAGGTATCAGGGACCTGCTGGCCTACACCGATGGGCGGCCCTTCACGGGCCGCGACTACGGCACCCTTGTCCTTCTCGACGCGGAAGGACACGATGCGGAGCCGCCTCCACCCAAGCCCCCCGTGGTACCCAAGAGCGCCCTGCGACACCTCCAGCTCGAAGGCACCGAGGACATGGCGGCCTGTGGGAAGAAGGTCGAAGACCGTGGTTCCCTGCGACACATCGAGGGGTACGTCTCTTGTCCAAAGTGCTTGGAGTCAGAGGTCTATGAGCAGTACCGGGCCGAGTGGCGTGCCTGGAAGAAGTACAACCGTCTCCGAGATCACCAGGACGAGCTGAGGAAAACCTTCACCTATGGCACTTGAGTGTGCCAACTGCGCCGAGTGTCCTCTGCGTTCCTACTGGGAGCGCAAGGGCCACTGGAACCCCATCGACTTCGAGGAGAACGATGGTGACATCCTCATCCTGGGGGATGCCCCCTCGAAGCAAGACGTAGCAGTCTGCCGTCCATTCACAGACGGCTCGGGCATTGACATCATGAAGGAGTTGGCCAAGCATGGACGCAAGCGTCTGTCTGTCGACTGGGGCAACCTCCTCGGATGTCGATGGCCCGACGATGACCCACGGCCCTTCCTGGCCCAACTGCAGAAGCGGAACCGGAAGCGCCTGAAAGCGGGTGAGCCCCCTCTCATCAACCCGGTACGAGCCTGCTGGCCCCACGTACAGCAGAAGCTCGACCGCTACACCACCGTCCTGACGCTAGGCTCCTACGCAACCAAGGCCATGCTCGAGGGCAACCCTAAGCTCGAAGACGTACGAGGAGGTCCCACTCTCCGGGGGAAGCAGAGAATCCTGCCTACCTACCATCCGACGTTGCTCCAGGTCAAACCCCATCTACGGGAGGTCTTCGAGGTGGACGTGGCGAAAATGCTGCGCTTCCATCGGGACGAGCTCTCGTGGACAGACCCCCGAGTTTTCTACCAGCCTACCCCCCGCTTCGCCGCCGAGTGGTTCCAGAAGCACCGCCACGAGCCCCTGGCCTACGACGTGGAGACCGACGGCATCGACAGCCTCACCACAGGGCTACGGTGCATCGGCATCGGGACCACCGACGAAGTCCTGATGATTGGCTTCTTGTCAGTCGATGGGCACACCCAGCTGTACAGTCCCGAGGACGAGGCGCTCCTGAAGCGCATCCTCTGTGTTGTCTTCACGGACAAGCGGTGGCTGAAGATCGGACACAACGCGGGGTACTTCGACAGAACGGTCGTCGAACAGCACCTCCATGTGACCCCCGAGCCCCTGCTCGACACACTGCTTCTCCACAAGCTGGCGGCTTCCGAACACCGACACCGGCTGGGCTTCGTCGCCAGTATGCTCCTCGACGTGCCCTCGTGGAAGGCAGACCACACAGGCATCACAGCCCAGACCGACCAAGACCTCTGGGAGTACTGCGCCACGGACGTGGCTGTCACAGCTCGCGTTGTCGCGCCCCTCCGGAAGATGGCAAAGAGGCGCAAGCAGGTTCATCTCTACTACCTGGACGCCGAGGTACAGGACCTATGCACCGGGATGCACCGCCTAGGTATGCGGGTGGACGAGGGCTGTCGGGCTGCTCACGAGGCCGTCCAGACAGCCGAGGCCGCTAAGCAACTTCGGCAGATTCACGCCCAACAACCTAGCCTCAATCCTAACAGTCACACCCAGCTCCGTGCGCTGCTCTTCGAGGACTGGGCCCTCCCGCCTCACAACTACACCCTGGCGGGAGAGCCCTCCACAGACGCGGCCACACTCCGAAACCTGCTGGTCAACCCCCTGGTGGATGAGGACCAGAAGAGCCTCCTGAAGGCTGTCAAAGGCTACCGCCGAGCCGAGAAGCTCCTGTCGACGTACCTCCGCAAGCTGGCCCCCGGTGCGGGAGTCACCACCACCGAGGGCTACGTCCATCCCGACTACAACAGCGCGGGCACGGTGACGGGTCGGCTGTCCTCCTCCAACCCCAACTTCCAGAACATCCCGTTCGTCCTGCGGGATATGTTCATCCCGCCACCCGGCTGTGTCTTCGTCGGAGCTGACTACGACCAGCTCGAGCTTCGCTTCGCCGCAGCCCTGTCCGGGGCCGAGAGCTACCTAGCCGTGTTCGAGAAACAGTTCATCGACCCGCACAACCTCACAGCCGACCTGATGTTCGGGGACGCCTTCTGGAGCGCGTCAGGGGCCCCCGAGACGAAGATGGGGAAAGGCACCGGCCAGTTCAAGAGGCTGCGGAACCTGGCCAAGACCATCTGCTTCGCCAGCCTCTACGGGGCCGCCCCCAAGAAGGTCCACGAGATCATCGGCCAAGAGGAGGATGAGCGAGGCAACATGCTCTACGCCGAGCTGGACCTACGCCAAGTCCGTACGCTCCATCGCAAGTGGCTCGAGAGAGCCCCGGAGTTCAAGGCGTGGTGGAAGCAGACGATGATGACGCTGCGGCGCCAGGGCTACCTGACAGAGCCCGTGATGCAACGTCGCCGGTACTTCGCTGACCTCGACTACAACGCCGCGTTGAACTACCGCGTCCAGGCCGGTGCGTTCACTGTCGTGGCTCGCGCCATGGTGGAGCTTGTGAAGCATCTGCCGTTCGACTTCGGGCAGAGGACGGGGCTCGTGAACCAACTGCACGACGCTGTCCTCTTCTCTGTCCCAGAGAGCCGTGCAGAGTATGCCCGGGCAATCATCACAGAGACACTCACTACAAAGGCCGAGGGGCTACCCGTGACATTCACAGCTGAAGCCGAAATCGGAGACACTTGGAAGGACTGCTAGGAGAAACACATGAAAGCTGAACTAGCCCGCATGAAGACACGCCTCGCTCATCTTGAGGTCCGTATCCTCGACATGGAAGAACGAAGGCCCCGCTACACAGACAGTGACCAGATTAGACTGGCGCTCATTCTCGACCAACTCTACGTACAAGTCCACGCCCTACGCAACGAGATCAATCGCCATGAACTGTCCACGCTGTGGTAAACGCACCCGAGTGATGGACAGTCGGCACCCTGACTCACAGGTGGGGAAACGCTCCAAGTCAACCGCCCTCGTCACGTTCGGTCACAAGTGGGTGGGGTGGTGGAGCCAAGACTGGGTGGTACGGCTACGTACTTGCTCATGCGGGTGGCGTACTCGTACCGTCGAACTGATTGAAGAAGACCTCCCACATTTACTACAGGAAGATCCCAATGAAGACACGAATCCACAGCAACCTCAAGAACCTGGAACGTCCCATTGTGGCGGATAGTTCCTACATTTTCATCAAGGGAGACAACGCGAGCGGCAAGTCGGCCATCGTCCATTCCGTCGAGTGGGCCCTGACTGGCTACGTGGCAGATGCCGCTGGTCGAGACATCAAGTCCTCGACCTACGTCAACACCCTCGCTTGCGGCCCCACGGCTGAAGTCGAAGTCGTGATGGACAACGGCACCCGGCACACTGGGGAGAAGCCCTCGGGCTCGAACGTCATGGCCGAGACCATGTCCGCCCTTACAGGTACGAGTACGTCCCTGGTGAGCTACATGCTGGAGTACGGCGCTTCCTACGACGGCCTCCCGACGGACGTGACGTTGGACTACCCCTCCTGGGATCATTGGGTCAAGGTCGAAGGTAGTACGCGAGCGGCTCTTCAGCGTATTCGGAAAGCGGCCTCGAACGCCCTTTCCAAGGCTCGTGCCGAGGTCAAGAACGCCAAGATTGTCCTGAAGTACGGGGAACTACCGGGTATCCGGGAGATACTGGCCTCTGCACTGACAGCCGAGGCCGAGGCCAAGGCCCTCAAAGCGGCTGTCGATGCAGCCGCCCTTCAGTGGCTACAGTGCGTGGCCCCCGGTGTCAGCCCCCTCCTGCGGTTCTACTTCATCGGGAAGGAAGTACGCATCGGGCTCAACCATCCCAATGCAGGACCCGTGCCGTCGGGAGCAGAGCTTGTGGAGGTGGCCCTTCACTTGAGTGGCGCCACCCGCGACCCGGCAACGGCCCTCTATGTGCTTCCCGACCGGGCCTACGACAAGAGCCGCTTGGCTCATCTGATGCGTATCTTGCGTACGACTCCCTGCATGATGGCCATCGTGCAGAGCCCCATCGCCCCCCATCAGGACTACGACCTTTCCAAGTACTGGTCGGTCATTGAGATCTGAATGGGTTCCAGGCCACGTCATCGCAGAGCTGCTGGAGGCCCAGGGGCTGACGCGCAATCAGGGCTGGAGTTCTCTCATGAGAGCCGAGAAGAAGGGG
>TARA_R110000765_G_scaffold197110_1_pt1 | contig 11191 bp, 5 predicted proteins | sample TARA_R110000765 | Tara Oceans TARA_R110000765 (sample SAMEA4398168) | marine metagenome | biome: Polar Biome; feature: [MES] marine water layer (ENVO:01000295) within the mesopelagic zone...; material: water (ENVO:00002006), including particulate matter (ENVO:01000060) such as...... | reverse complement strand
CCCCTCCCCAGAACCCGAAGAAGAGACAGAAGATGAAACTGAAGAAATTCCTCCTAATTCGCCCCCCCCTCCCGAGGAACCGATACAATTACTAATTGACCCCCGTGATATTTAAATTATTATGTAAATCCTACTATTTTTATAAATAGGAGGATTTTCAGCAATTACCCCGTCCCCTGTTTTTTATCTCTGGTTGGGTTGGATTTCGTGGTTTTCAGGGTTATGCGATACCGCTCCCTCCGCCTGTCATACTTCCTCCTATAGCATTAGGGTCAAAGCCAATTTTACCAGTCGCCGCAATATTAGACGCAGTTTCCGCAGGTTTCTCCAATACGTCGTGGAGGACTCCAGCAACAAGTAATCCTGCACCTATCATTTCTCCAGCACCGGACGCCATTTCCATCGCTCCCCCTGCCTCTACAGCCATCGTACCTGCCGAGACAGCCCCTTCTTCGGCGCCAAGTCCTTCTACAAACGCACCTATGGTATTTTTGGATTGCGCCGCCATTCTTGAATCACCTAACAGCGTTGATTCTCCACTTTGTAATACGCCCTCTCCTTCTTTTAGGAGACCTCCAGCATTTTGAAATGTTCCCTCTGCTTCGGCAACAGGGGCAGGGGCTTTTGGAGCAGAGGTTTGGAATGGTTCAGGCGCTTTAGGAGCACCTGCTGGATTTTTTGTAGTTTGGTCTGGTCGGGCAGGGAGGAGTGCGTCGCTCGCATCATCCGCCGTACCTTGATAACTTTTAATCCCCGGGTCGCTACTTCCCTGCGCGCCAGGGACGTTTGTTGTTGCGGCGTTAGGGTCTTTATAATCAGGATGGAGGGGACTTCTAATATCGTTCTTGTCCTCCAGATATGCTAACGGATTTTTAGGGCGTTTGTCTTTTGACCATTCAGGGTAATCTCCAAATTCCGCCTTATGTGCTTCTGCGTCAGCGTTCGCATCAAAAGTGAGGATTCGGTTTTTACCCTTAACCGCAGGTTCTCCCGTCTTCTCGTCTATTAGGGGCGACCCGTCATCGTTAAATAATGGTCTGTTTGTTTCAGGGTGGAGCCCATTCGCCCTATTCCTACTCCTCAAATCCTCCAGAGTTTCCTCTCCGTCATATTTTCCTGTTTTTGTAGGAGAATCACCCTCCTTTGTATAATTATTGGAATCGCTCAAGTCCCCTTTCCCCCTATCGCCGTCTCTTGTAGGGTCGCCTCTCGCCTCTAATATATCCTCTACATCTGTGCCCTCTTTTTCCGCAATATCGCCAGATTGTGCGAATATATCCGCTATTCTGTCGTCGAATGACGCCCCCTTGAACTTGGGTGCCTCCCCGCCCCCTAATCCTCCGTCGTCTATTTGCGCGGCGAATGAAACTCCCTTTTTAGGGTGGTCAATTTCTCCTCCTCCTACATCAGGAGCATCAGCCTGTGGAAAGCCAAATGCCGTATTTCCAGGGAGCATTTTAAATTCTCCTTCTGCTCCTTCTGCTCGTCCAGCCAGTTTTCCAGGCTCTGGAATAACATCAGGTGCCTCCCCTGCTTCAGGCAAAGGGGGAGTTTTCCTCCCTGTATCAATTCGTGGGTCGGGGGTTCTTTTCAAAGTCCTCCCTATTCTTTGTACCTCTGTTTCTCTGGATAATACGCTTGGAGTTTCTGCCTCTGTAGCATCTAATGTAAGACCTTTTGTAGGTTTATCGTAAAGGTGAGCACCATCTCCGTCTAATTCAGGATTTCTCGCTACTTGTGCTTGAACCTCCTCTCTACTCATAGTTCCTCTTAAATCTCTCCCCACCATTTGTGTTTTTTGAGGAAGAGCATACTCATTCTCATAAATCGGTGCTCGTTTCGGCGCCACATCGGCAGATTTTACCCCTTTTCCTCCAGCGCCCCGTTCATCATCAGCCCCTACTAATTCGAACCCATCTTTGTTCTTTGCTACACGGACGGCTCCTGTCGGTTTTCCCTCCTGCATATTCGCAAGTTGTCTATTAAATTCCTCCTGTGTTGGAACATTTCTGTAATTTCCTGCCCCATCTTTCACAACGTCCATTCCTCCTTCTTCAAGGGTAGAAACGCCTTCTTCTCGTTCTGCTCCTGCGTAAGACGCTCTTCTTTGCGACGCTTTGGTTCCTCCTACTCTTCCCCCAGTACCTTTACCTCGAGCGCCTCCTCGTAATCCTCCTTTTGCCTCCGCCTCAGCCCTTCTCGCATCCTGAGCGCGCTGTTCGAGCACGTCATCCGCATCTGCCACGGGGTTCCTCGCGGATTTTATAGTAGAATTAGGGTCGTCTTCTGCGGTGGAATCGAATACCTTATTACTTACTTCGGTAGTATTAGATACACCCATCGGTCGCCGTTCCTTTGCCGTCAAGTATTCAGGGGCTGGACGATTATCCACCACTTCACTTTCTATTTTACCCCCAGCAACATGCGGTTCATCAAATTGGAATCCCGGATTCCCATCTTTGGCGGATTTCCACGGAGTTTCATCAAATCCTCCCTCTCCCATATCTAATCCTCCCATTTGAATATCCTTCGCATTACCACCAGAGCCATATCCTCCCCCTCCAAACTTTTGTGCTAATGAATCGGCTGGATTCTCAAGGAACTCACTAAATTCAGGATTTTCGTATAATGCCTTTGCTTTAAATTTAGCTAATTGCTCGTCCATCGTACCAATATCCCCCATTCCTCCTATTGATTTGGCAAAAGCGTGTCCTCCCATTCCTGCGGCGGAAACGGCTCCACCAATCATTTCAAACTGCTGTGTTATCGCCTCAAATTTCTCCCTATTCTCGGCAGACATTCTTTCTTTGGTTCTCCCTGCTATGGCGGCAAAATTGTCCCGCTGAGTTGATAAATCGTTGCTATATTTTTCAATATTTTCAAAATAGGACATTATAGTATAGTAGGATATAAAAAAACGTGAAATATATATTTAATAATTATTATAACTTAAAAAAAAGGCATATCGTTATATAATGAAAGGGGTAGTCTATAAACTTGATTGTTTAGAAACGGGGGACATCTATATAGGTTCATCTGTCTCGTTAAAAAGGAGGATACGTAGGGGATGGGAAGGGCAATTGCCTGATACCTTTGTAAGAAGTGCGCCGATTGTAGTAGAAAAATGGGAGGGTACAGATGTTGAGGAATTGAGAAAACGTGAGCAATATCATATTGAGCGGAATCCGTGTGTAAATCGTATAATGGCGCATCGTTCTCAAGAATATGCGAGGAAACAGAAACTTGCAGAATATCACCGAAATAAGGAAAATCGTAGAGCGAATGAGAAGCGGAGGGAAAATCGGTTCACGTGTGAATTTTGTAAATCCAATATAAGATGGGATTATCGACACCTCCATTTCAAAATTTCAAACCGCTGTATCGAGGCACGAAACCTCAAAATAGGGGAAATTGAAGCAACATTTCACCCAGAAACCCAACCCAACCCAGCCCAAAATAATGGCGGAGGGCTAATCTAAAGAAAATCCTCCTAATTATGAGGAGTAGTAATACATTCATTTATAATATTGTCCTATTATAAATGACGGACAATAAAGGTCTCAAATATCAAGTGCGCGACTTTAAGGAGGAAAAGAAAAATAAAAAGCGTGAATCCAGTAAGAAGGAGAATGAAGACTTGACTATATATCCTGTAAAGGTGGAGGAGGATAAAAATAATCAGGGCGACCCGGAAATGTTCTATCCGTTAAGTCCTGAGGTTCATCTCCATCTCATAATTGGGAGGGTTAAAGCGGGAAAATCTACATTATTGAATTCCTTGTATATGAGTAAGAGGTTTTATGCCGATGTATTTAAGATAAGAATTTTAATATCCTCCACAGCAAGCAACGATGCAGTAAATAAATATTTATTGGAGGATTTTGATTACATTTTTACAGAATATACCCCTGAATTGATGGCTACAATTGTAGAAATGATAGAGCAAGATGAGGAAGTCGGCAGATATTTGGTAATCCTCGATGATATTATTGGAAATGTTAATTTTAAGAGGACGGGCAAGGTTGATGAAATCTCTGCGTTGGTTAGTAAATATCGGCATATAGGTAATGACGTACAAGAAGGAAAACTCTCCCTCTGTATTACCACACAATATTGGAAGTATTTTCCAGGGATTTTAAGAAATAATGCTACGGCATATTACCTATTAGGCTCATTCCCCGAAACTGAGTTAAAAAAGATGGCGGAGGATTTGTCCTTTTTTGGAGGGGGGAATAAGGAATTTATCAAAATATATAATGCCTCAAGAAAGGAGGATTATGATATGTTATATCTATCGGTTCAAAATTTGGAGGCACGACGAAATCACGATGAATTATTATGGAGTAAAAAAGGAGGAATGGTGGAATCGACGAAAAAGGAAGACGGAGAAGTCGGCGGAGAGAGCGAAAATATAATATCTACGGATAATAATAATGAAGGGGAAATATAAGGCATCAGTCAAAAATAGTTCTTTGAGGAATTTTCTAACAGACTCATATCTACAGAAGTTATGGGACGATTGGAATGCTGAATTTGGGAGGAAATATGAAATGGATTGGAATAAATATAATGAGCAGTATTTTTGGATAGAGTTCCGTAAAACCATAACCCTTGAGTTTATGCGGACGTGTAAGTTAGAGACATTAATCCTCAAAATTAATACGATGTTGTGGGAATGGCAATCCTCCAATAGAATTGTGATAAATGAGGTACCCCTAACAACATCACCTTTTCCACGCTCCAAGAAATAGGAGGATTTAAGCGACCCTGCCGTATATGAGTTTTGGGACGTGGTTTGGGTCGGTTTTCTTGGTTTTTTGGGTGAGGGGCTTGCCCCTCATACTCCCCTTTTGCTTGGCTTTTTCAAAAAGCCGTATTTATCCTCCTAATTAATATCTCCACTAATATAAATGAGCGCAACTGAAATCATCTATATTGACGCAAATAGGCAGATGTCTAAAAAGAGTGATTCTAATAATAATGTATGGGAATATAAGTTAAGTGATGAGGCTTTGGTGCTTCCAGCGGGGACGCAAATCACGATACAGGACACTTTTGTGAATAAAAAGGGGGCTGGAGGTCAGTCTATCGAGATTGAGGAGGATATAGACGAAATGGTAGATTTCGGTTTTTATGTGAATGATTCTCCTAATTGGATACCTCTGGCGGAATCAACGAGCGACCCTGCCGTAGAAGATTACGAGAAATTATACGACAATTGTTTAGTGCCTCACTCCAGCGGAAATACTGCAATAAAATTCAGGAGAAATCCTCAAAAGAACTACTTGGGGTGGAACACAACCAAAGACGCGCAGACTTTTGGAAAGGCAATAACCTACTTTCCTGAATCAGTAGGAGGAAGTAATACACCACTCCCCTGTGTTATGATGAATGGGAGCGGACAATTGGACGTAGAAGCCGATTATGCTGGCTGTGATATTCGCCCTTTTGTTAAGGAGGTTAATATCTTTATTCCAAAAGGAGTGTATGGATTGAGTGAATTAGCCCTGCTCATAACTGACCAAATGACTGGAAAATTAACAAATGTGAGAAATGGCGACTTTAATGAGGATTATATTATGAAACGGCTTAATCGTCCCATTACAGATATGAATCAGGATTTAAATGAAAATGAGACAACATATTGTAAGCGCCTCCCCCTGTTTTCTACATCGATTAGCGATACAATAAACTTCCAAATGCCGTATCAATTCAACACAGGCGCTCCTCCAGAATTTACACTACTCGGCTGTACCGACATCTTCGAGCAAGATGTAGGATTGATAGGAATACCATTCGTCGAGAATAACATTCATTCTATAGACGTGTTAGGATTATCGGCAGGGGACATATCCACGTGGATAGAAAACCCCGGACCGAGTAGCTCAGGAATCAAAATCATTAATATTAACGGGGAGTATTTCAAATTTACGGCATTTACCGCTCCAAGAAACGATGGACGATATGGAACCCAGGCATATTCTTCCTTTAGAGGAATAGAGAGAGGACACTGCATCGGCTTAGATGCTTCTAATTATCAAGGATTTGACCATCCAAACGCACTTTTGGACGCGAGTTTTCCAAAGACGCATCCTCGGTGGCAGGCGAATCAGGCAGGAAACCAATATGGACCGAGTTCAGTAGGAAGATTAATAGTAAATGGGACTAAATTCGGTCGCGCGGCATCGGGTTCCTCTCGGGTGAATGACCAAGTCAAAATGCGTTTTCCTCAACAAAATGTAGGATTTTTTACTACCCCTGACGCATACAGCGAAATGATGAGAGATATTAAAATCCCTACATCACGGGAAGGATATGCGGTAAAAACTGCGAGATATAAGGCAGCAGTCCAATTACAACCCCGAAATACTCCTCCTACTACAACAGGAGATGGTGGAGTAGGGGCAGATAGTAGGTTTTATAATTTCCAACAGAAATTTTTCCAAGTTGATTATATGGATTTATACAGGTTTGACGATATTTCCCGAAGAAATAACTTTGATTTTACAGCGAAAAATTTTGATTATAATCCAGTAAGACGGGGGTATTACGTAGGTGCGCCAGATTTCCAATTAGATTGGGACGATACGAAGAGTTCCTTTGAATTTAACTATCTCCACCAGCCTCACCGCATTCCATCGCACGACCAATATGCGAATCCTATAGAAGGAGATGGGACAGAATGTATAGAATTGAAACGACTGGCTCAAGAATGTAGGACTGGCTCGGCAACCAACGGAGACGCAGATTTTAACGAGAATTACGTCTCTCCCTCTGTGGCTGGCTCTCTTGAAAATCCTCAACGAAGATTAGGAGGAATAATGATTTATAATTGGGCGAGAAAAGCGGCGCAAAAATACAGCGATATTGATTATACCAACCCGGATGTGATGAATCAAGAATGTGTCGGGAATGGGGCAGATGATTATCATTCGGCAAACCTCCTAACTTTTGCGGATTATTTTAGTTCCCCCGAAAAGGCAAATGTCGCTTGGAAGAAAACAATCTGGGCAAAATTAGGGTTTAGTTATAATCAAATGTCTAATCCAAGCACTTATGAGAAAGAAAGGAGGTACGATATTATCCCTGATATTGCTGGAGACGCAAAAAGCGAAAATATGAGATTATACGGAATGAGCACTACTGGAGATATGTCAGTCAGTATGAATCCTACTATATCCACCACTTACAACGATAATGAAAAGGCTTATCACGATAATGAAATTGCAGGAAACATCCGCATATATAACAATATGGATATTAATACCCCTTACCTCCCTTTTACAACAAATGGGACGATTACTAACTTACAGGCAGGCAGGACTGGAGGGGGAAATTTACCTGGTTCTGTGGATAACTCTAAATCCTACTTTGGGAGTATGTATAAATTAATGACTTCTACACTCGTTACGACAAAGGGACGTTCCGTTCAGGCACAAAACCTCCCTACACTTAATAAAAATGGCTATTTAATTGTAAATAGTGATATAATCGACACGCATAATGATTCTATCAAAAACGGGCAAAATATGTGTATGCTCGGGATTATCCCGCTTGGAGGATTAGCCTCTCAAGATTTTATAACCGCAACACAGCAGATGGTTCATATTGTAGGGCAAGAAAAGGTACTTAATAGTATCAAAATTAATATTGTAAATCCCGACCTCACCCCTGCCGACTTGGACGAGAATTCATCCGTTATAATAAAGATAGTTCGCCCCGTCGCTCCTCCGCCTCATATAGTGAATACACGAGTGGAAGCGGCTACTAAATAATGGTAAAAATACATATAAAGGCATAACGATAGGTATGTATAACGATGAGAACTGAAGAAGAGGAGCAAATCCGCCGAAATAAAAGGGCAAAATACATAAGGGAACGGATGCAGAGTGATGACGCTCTACGATTGGCTCATAATCTCCGTATGCGTAATTACCGCGCAAATAAAAGGGAGGAATTGATGCGATTGCGTGAATTATCAAAAACCCTGAAAACCAGCAAAACCAACCCAACCAGCACCTAAAAACACTCAAGTCTCAAAATCAAAAAAATCCTCCTAAATCTATAATTAGCAGGATTTTAAAATGAAAGGTAGAAAATCTTTTCGCACTTTTTTACACCGATGAAATGTGGTTCGGCTACCATAGGAACCCCCCCCCGCACCAGCACCAACCAGACAGACACTATCTCACAACAACCCCTCTCACACTTATCTTACAATCACCTATTCCCTCACAATACACCAAGTCTCAAAACACTCCTCAAAAAAGACGATGGCTTCTGCCTACATCGAAGACAGCGAAGACGACGTTGAGATTTCTCCTATCTCCGCTCCAAATCTTGGAAAATTCAAACTGAAGAATAAAAAGATGAAGCCTCAAAATCGGCTTAAAGCCAAGACGACATCTATACATAACGCTATGCCGACAAAAGATACTGACGTAGAAACGCTCTTGCGACTGGAAAACGAAACACCGATTCCTCATATCCTCCCTGTTATCAACGGGAAAAAGGGAAGACCGAAATACCCTCATCGGTACTTTGAGAGTTGGCGTGGAGAAGCAGGGGCGAAAGACCTGAAAGGGAAGAGATACACACCTACCTCCTGCTCCCTATTCGACAATCCACTCACGATGACTAACTACGGCAACGACGAGCACGGGGCATTAGATGACCTGATGAAGAATGCTCCAAAGTCCCTACACAAAAAACTCAATTGCTTTACAAAATACTACCACGAGAGCAAATTCTTTGTGATTGATTGTGATAGTGTGGAAGCAGGCGAGATGTGCTTGAAACTCCCTCTACTGAAAAATTGTCCTTACACCCGCTCTTGTTCGGGAAAATTACATTTCTACGCTCGGCGCGCACCGATTGAGAAAGGCAAAGCCTCTACTCTCTTGGCGACAAATGCTTGGAGTAAATCCTCCATAGCGGAAGATGCAGAAAAAAATATTGATTTCATATATAGTACGAATGTGTTTGAACTCCGCTACGACGAGTCTGGGAAGCCGAGGGTTGTGGGAAACTGGGACGGGAAAGCCGATTCTATTCCTACCATTTCGGTTGGACAAATCGCCGATACATTCGGTGTGAAAATTCCTATGAAAGGCACCAAGCATAACGAAAAGATGGAACGAAATAACTCTCGGGCAGCCACCAAGTTGCTGAAGGAGTTTGAAGAAAAAACTTGGACGAATGCCTGCTTTGAGGTTCCAGCAGAAGACCCCGTAGTTGAGGCTCTGTTGGACGCCATACCGCTCGATTATCTCCTATCTTTTGGGAATTGGAAGAAGGTGGCGATTGTTATTAAAAATCAAGAGACTGGAGGCAAATCTTTCTTGTCCCGCTTTAATAAGAAAATGAAGCAAGTCTTTGATTCCGCCACGACCGATAATGATACCATCACTACTGGAAGTGGAAAACTCGAGCGGTTCCCTGATTGGCGCCTTGAGAATGATACCATCTGGAAGAATATCAAGGAGGATTATCCCTATGCGAAATTGACGATTAAAACTCTGTGGGATATTGTTCTTGAGACCAACCGCCCGGAGTGGGCGAAGATTAGGAGGAAGCAGGGAGGACTGCCTAATGAGCGGGTTATGGCGGATATGAAATACTACGAGGCGCAGAAAAAATACTTTGAGGAATTTGCCTGGTTTACAATCGGCGATACTGAGCCTTTGGTCTCTATCAGGAATTACGGCACAGGCGATGTGATGAGCCTGAAGACAGCTATTTTTTCCAATCAAGTCTGGAGATGCGTTAAGACTTACGAGCGTGTCCCGAAGATGAGCGATGGAGAAAAGGTCTTGGGGACTGACGGCAAACCTCAAATGGAGGATAAATTGATTGGGAAATTTCCTATGGTATGGCTGGACGATAAAGACAAAAAGCGATATGAGCGAGAAGTCTTTCTGCCTAAAGGATTCGAGCACGGCGAGGACGAGATGGCTCGGCAGGGTGAAAGTGATTTAATTCACAACACTTGGAAGGGACTGATAATCGAGCAACACATCAACGCTCACGACGGAGGAGAACTATTGAAAGCAGTAGAGAAACGTATGGCGGAAGACTTGGAAGAGCACGGAGACAAGTACTACGGAGTTGCGAGGATTAGAGAACTCCTATACTTTCTGTGTGCCCGAGAAAGGAAAACCTTTGACTATGTGGAGAATTGGATTTCTTTTAATATCCTCCACCCTGGATTGCTTACGAATACAATCCTCCTATTCCGCTCACTCCCCGGAGTTGGAAAAAATCTTTTCTGGGACTGGCTGGGCAATCTCATCATCGGGGATAAATCCTATATCTCATCGGGGAACCCTCAAGCATTCTTTGAGAAGCATACCACCGCTATTGAGAATAAGGTTCTGGCTTTGGTGAATGAGATGAATTGGAAGGTGATGAAGGGCGAGCAGGAAGTCATCAAGACCAGAGCCACAGAAGCAACAACTTATCTCAACCCGAAAAACCTCCCTATGCGAAAGGTTAGGAATTGCTGTAATATGGTGATGGCGATGAATGGGAAGAATCCACCTCTCGAAGAAAATCAAAGGCGCTACTGCCTGATTGAAACTCACACAACTCATAAATACAAAAAAGATTTCTTTAAGAATGTGGCGGAAGATATGCGGAATCAAGTCCTCCAAGTCATCTACTACAAATTTATGACGGAGAAAATTGCCTGTCCTCACGACTATCCGTTTGAGAGAAACTTACCAAAGACTGCGTTCCACAAGCAAAGGCAACAGCAAGGAATGTGCCCTGTAGTAAAATTCGGGAAGCATCTCACTTACAAATTTAACAGAGCCGAGGAACGTGGAGGAGGTTGCGATTGCCAGACCGATTGCGATTGTATTTATGGATTGGTTCTCAAAGGTGCCGATGATACGGAGTTGGGCAAATTCTACAAGGAATGGAGGAAGTGGGCTGCGGAGAAAGGAGAACTCGGTGGCGAAGTGTCTGTAAAAAATCACTCATCTTTCAAAGCACAGATTTCCTCCTACTCTGGAAAACACCGCGAGACCAAAGCCGACCGAGCCCGATGGGAGAAGGAAGAAGATTGCTACTGCCAATTTTTCATAGTGAGCAGGATGGGAAAAGAAAAGTTGAAGAAGGTTCATTTTGACGTAGGACGATTCTGCAATTTCTACGCTTGGAATCAGGCGAAGGAAACAGGAGAAGATTA
>TARA_R110000765_G_scaffold403300_1_pt1 | contig 11199 bp, 3 predicted proteins | sample TARA_R110000765 | Tara Oceans TARA_R110000765 (sample SAMEA4398168) | marine metagenome | biome: Polar Biome; feature: [MES] marine water layer (ENVO:01000295) within the mesopelagic zone...; material: water (ENVO:00002006), including particulate matter (ENVO:01000060) such as...... | reverse complement strand
GAAGCAGCTCAACTATCGTTTTATACTGGACCTGGAACATTATTTAAGGAGGTGCACGGACAAAAAGAAACAGCTGTGCCTTAACAATAATGGGGTGATGAAACATTTGGAACGGTTCAAGAAGATGGTGAACCTTGCCGTGAAATTGGAATGGGTAAATAAAAACCCTTTTGATAGGTTCCAATTGAAGTTCAACAAATTCGATCGCGTGTTCCTGACCCAAAGGGAATTAAAGCTTATAGAGGAAACGGAATTCAAACAGGACAGATTGCAATATGTAAAAGACTGTTTTGTGTTTTCCTGTTATACCGGACTTTCCTATGTGGATGTAAAGGAACTTACTTGGGATAAGATCACCAAGGGGATAGATGACCGGAACTGGATCTATACCAAACGGGAAAAAACGGACGAGCTGGTCAAAATCCCTATACTTCCCCAAGCATGGGATATTTTGGAAAAGTACAGGGATTACCCTACCTATAATGGCTTGCTGCCAATATGTTCCAACCAGAAGGTAAACACTTATCTCAAGGAAATAGCAGGAGCATGTGGGGTCTATAAGAACATTACCTTCCATGTGGCCCGACATACCTTTGCCACGACCGTCATGCTGTCCAATGGGGTGCCCATTGAAACGGTCTCTAAACTTTTGGGCCATACCAAATTATCGACCACCCAGATATATGCTAGGGTAGTGGAGTCCAAGATAAGTGAGGATATAGGCAATCTTTTGATGAGGTTCAAAGAAAGGGAGAGCCAAAGTGCGGTTGAAAAGAAAGATAAAAATGGGGAACGGGAGATAAGGACTATCGACCCCAAATCTTACCATAACTTAACTGCGCACGGATCCTGATTCGATTTTATAGTGTTCGGGCGGATAAGCGTTAAGTAAAATCGAATTAGGGCGCATTGTGCTTTCGTTCAGGAGCACAATGCCACCAATGTCTTTATTATGTTTGTATTCGATATTAAACGTTTGTAAATGGGTAGCTGTTCACTAATATTTCAAATAAGTTAAAGTTTATACATAAAAAAAAGACATCTTTGCAACCTACGGGCGCAAAGCAAGATCGTTTTTGTGGCAACAAAAACACATCTTGAATTCTCTATTTGCCGTAAAAATTTGCCTAAAAATGGGGCATTCGGAAGCTTTTGCCGTAAAAATCTATTGTCAACATAGACTTTTTCGGATTAAATGCTTGATAGTCAATACAATATATGCAGTAACACCGCTTTAGCGTGTTACCCTCTTGCTATTCCCCTTTGGCTCCTCAAGGTTCCTATTAAAGTGTATATGACCAGAGACACCAACTACATTTCAAACCGCATCAAAAATCAAAAAAATAATTTTCACCACTACCGTCGCCCAGCATTTTTTCTGTTTCGATTCATTTTGGTGTCTGGATAAAGGAGTTTATGTATTTAATTCTGACATAATAGTAAATACTAATACAGAAATCACACATCCAAATTATAGAATTTTCTCCAATATGGGTAGGCCGAAGTCCTTAAAATAGATTGGCCAATATTTACTTTTTATTATTTTTCACTAGTGTCTACTATAAATTTTAAAATGTTCTTTGAAATTATTGATAATTAGAAAGATATCACTGTTTTTTGACGGTGACGATTTGAATTGCACTTTTTTTAAGTTCGTGATTTTTCCACGAACCTATGAATCAAGGCAAATACGTTTTCGCTCAACTCACTGAATTATTGCCCCAACGGGTTTTTGATAGGATTGTTTCCAAATGTAATGGTAACAAGTATGTAAGGCACTTCACTTGCTGGAACCAGCTCATGTGCATGGTTTTTGGTCAGGTTTCCGGAAGGGAAAGTCTTCGGGACCTGCTGGTAGTTATCAAAGCTCACCAGAACAAATCTTACCATTTAGGGTTTAGCAAAAGTGTTACTTTGAGTAACCTTGCAAAGGCCAATGAAAAAAGATCCTATCTGATTTTTGAACAGTATGCCAATTATCTAATAGCTCTGGCAAGAAGCAAGAGTAGTGAAAATGATTTAGGGATAAACGGGAGGGTTTATGCCTTTGACTCCACGACCATTGATCTGTGCTTGGGAGTATTCTGGTGGGCTACTTTCCGCAAGGCAAAAGCGGGGATAAAACTGCACACCTTATTTGATGTTACCACCCAGATAGCAGCATTCGTTCATTTTTCTGAAGCAGACGTACACGATGTCAATGCCATGGACTATCTCATTTACGAGCCATCGGCCTATTACGTGTTCGACCGCGGTTATGTAGATTTTAATCGGTTATACACCATCACGACCCAACAGGCATTTTTCGTGGTAAGAGCCAAATCCAACCTGAAATTCAATCGCATATATTCTCGTAAGATTGACAAATCTACTGGAGTGAAAGCTGACCAAACCGGAAAACTGAGCGGATTTTACACCTCTAAGGAGTACCCTGATAAAATCAGACGGATTAAATTCCATGACATTGAAAACGACAGAACCTTTGTGTTTTTGACCAACAACTTTGAGCTGACGGCACTACAGGTCGCACTGCTGTACAAGCAACGTTGGCAGGTGGAACTTTTCTTTAAATGGATAAAGCAACACTTAAAGGTAAAATCGTTTTGGGGAACCACGGAAAATGCAGTACGCATACAAATCAATGCGGCCATAATCACCTATTGTCTGGTCTCTATTTTCAAAAATGAACATAAAATAGAGCAATCCACCTACGAAATAATACAGATTCTCGGCGTATCCCTACTGGATAAAACCTCTGTAAAACAGTTGTTTACAAATTCTAATTACAATAATGTCAATGAACGTACTGATAACCAGTTGAAAATCAACTTATTTTAAGTGGACACTAGTGAAACTGCATTTAAATAGATTACTCATCTCTGCCTAGTAGGTCGTTAGGGTTATAATGTTTTGGATTTTCACCAACAATTTGATTCCTGTAAAAGGTCAATTAACGAAACTATTAAAAGAGACCGATTTGGGTCACTCTATTTTTTTTTTTTTGAGTATTACAAAAGCTGTCCTCTCAAACCCTTTTAGAGCGGTATCTTCAATTCAATAATAAAATTACTTGATCGTTTATGAGTCCTTAGGTGTTTTTAAACTTAGTTTATAATATTTGAATTCTACGAATTAATCGTTCTTTTCATCGATGATAATGGTCGTTTTAACGATTACATAACAACAATTAATAAAGTGTTTACAACATAAAAAAATGTCATCACAACATTATGTGAGAATTATCTGATATAAAAGTGATCTTTGACATGTAAGAAAATACTTTTATAATACAGACCTAGTTTATGATATTTAAAAATCTATTCCGACCAAACGTAAAGAGTTTTAAGTCAATTTTATTTTGTGCAATTTTTTTGATGTTCGCTTCCACAAGCGTTTTTGCCCAGACCGCACCAGGAGGTGTTCATACTGATTTAAATCTTTGGCTAAAAACCGATCAAGGTACGGTTGGTGTTTCCAATTTGAGCCAATGGACGGACCAATCTCCCAATAATAACAATGCTGTTCAAGCCACAGCTGGGCTTCAACCCGAAATAGTAGCCAATGGAATAAACTATCATTCCATGATCGATTTTGATGGCACGGATGATATCATGGCATTTGATAGCGACTTAGGTCTTAACGGTGATAATGCCTTTACGCTGTTCGGTATCATGCAAATGCCCAGCGTACCTGCAAAAACATCAATTATAGCTACCGATAGCTGTGGTGACGGTTTCGCCTGGTATCAAGAGAATGTTGGCGACCCAGGCAAAATTGCCATAACACAATGTGGAACAGATGGGGCTTTCGGTAATGCCGTCGTAGCTGGCGAAACTACCTTACGAATGGTTTCACGGGATATTACCGGTCCTCATATTTTTCTTAAAGAAGGTGGAAACCAAATTACTGGCGGTGACTTTACATACACGTCTTCCAACATGGTACTTGGTGAAACAAACGGACTTTATTCGGATATCCATCTTTCGGAATTACTGGTTTTCAATAGGGCACTATCAATTAACGAAATAATGCAAGTACACTCTTACTTGTCATTGAAATATGGTATCACCTTAGACCAAAACACACCAACAGATTATGTAGACTCCAATAGCGATATAATTTGGAACGCAACAGCCAATACTGGATACAATAACGACATTTTCGGTATTGGTAGGGACGATGCAAGTGGCTTGAACCAAAAAGTTTCCAAATCAATTAATTCAGGAACTATTTTGACAATGGCTCTGGATGCCAATTTTACAGCCAGCAATACCGATGCCTTGCGTGCCACCCCACATACCAATGATAAACAATTTTTGATGGTGGCCAACAATGGAGGGGCGACCACCACACAGACTACCGAAATTGATAATGCGCAGTTTCGTACCCGTATAATCAGGGAATGGAAAGTGGACAACACTAATTTTACCCAAAACATCAATCTGAAATTTGAAGGTTTTGATGAGACTTGGACGCTATATAAAGATATTGACGGTGATTTTTCATCCGGGGCAATTTCATTGGGTACTCTAGATGGTAATGGGGAAATTACAGGAGTAACCTTGGCCGATGGCGATTATTTTACACTGGCCAAAAATGATATCATTGTACCGACCATTACAAGCTTTACCCCAAATTTGGCTGGCAATGGTGATACCGTAACAATCTTAGGTACAGGTTTTACAGGCACAACAGCAGTTCAATTTGGCGATACCGCTGCAAGCTCTTTTACGATCGTATCAGACACAGAAATAACAGCCGTGGTCGGCACAGGGGCGTCGGGTAATATTACCGTTACGAATCCTGCGGGCAGCGATGCACTTAGTGGTTTTACCTATCTGGTAGCCCAATATGATTTTGAAGGTAATGCCCTTGACGAAACGGATAATGACCATGATGGCATTGAGGTCAATGCGTTAACCTATGGAACTGGCGCCCAAGGGCAAGCCGTGTGTTTTGACAATGGACCAGGCTTTATACGATTGCCGGACGGACTCATCAGTAGTTTGAGCGAATTCACCATTTCCCTACGCTTTAAGACAACCGGTACCGGTGCTATCCTGGGATACCAAAATGTGGCCGCATCAACATCAAATTCACCGGGCAATTGGATACCCATCTTGATGGTGACCTCTGACGGAAACTTAAAGGGAAGTCTGTGGACCACGGCCAATAACAGTATTCAAGCCATTTCCGCCACTGCGGTTAATGATGGCAACTGGCATCAAGTGGATTTTACCGCGGGCACCAATTCCGTTGCAATTTATGTAGATGGTGTTCTACAAGCTTCCCAATCGGGCGCCTCCGTGGCACACTTGGACATGGATTTCAATCAATTGGGCTTTGCCTTCACCAATGGCTATAATCAATCTTCCACAACTTGGGAGTATTTCAATGGTTGCTTGGACGATATATTGATTATTGATCGAGCGCTGACCGCTATAGAAATAGAGGAAGTTACGGCCCTGCCAGAACCGACTATTACGTCTTTTACGCCGACGGAGGCTGGAGAAACGGATACGGTGGTCATTACGGGAACCCATTTTGATGGTGCTACCCAAGTTACTTTTGGAGGTATTGATGCCGCTTCGTTCACCGTAGATTCAAATAATCAGATAACGGCCGTGTTGGCCTCTGGTGCCAGTGGAAATGTAACCGTTACAACAGCCGGTGGTACCGCCACTTCTACTAGTTTTACTTATGTAGTTCAAAACACAGCTCCTACAGTAACATCTACTTCAATCACATCGGCAACAGCGGAATCACTTTATCACTACAATATTAAGGCATCAGATGCCGATAACGATGCAATTACCTGGACAGCAAACACCGTTCCTGCTTGGCTGACCTTTACCAGTGGCACGTTACAAACCAGTTTTGCGGGTACGGGTGCAACACCAACCAACAGTGGGGATGGGGTAAATCAATCGTTTGATGGTACTACTGCCTCTTCAGCGGTTATTCGAACAGGTGCAGCGGCTCATGGCGATAATAAATTGTTTTTTACCGACACCGAGGAGTTTGGCATTCGTTATGTGGATGCTAACGGAACTGTACAAACCTGGTATCAAGGGGATGGAACTTATACGAATCTAAATCCAGTAGGTATTGCCTATGATGCGCTAAATGACGCTGTTTATGTTGGCGATTATGCTAAGTCAGACATCGTTAAAATTGATAATACGGGTTCTAGAACCCTTCTGTCTAATTTGCCAGAAGCATTTATGTTAAGATTGCTGGTCAATGCAAATGGTACTAAACTGTACGCGTCTGCGCGGGGTGGTATTTATGAAATAGACCTTACCAACAATGACCCTGATACAAACTGGATACGTGTTGTTGGTACAGGAGCCATGGGTTATAGTGATACAGGAACGGCATCAACTTCACAAGTTTCTCAACCACATGGTATGGCGTTTGACAGTGCCGGGCGTTTGGTTTTTACCGACCGGTTCAACGACATCATTAGGCGGGTTAATCTTGCAACAGACACCATTGAAACTATTGCGGGTACACAAGGAGCAGGTACAGAAAATGGCGATGGCGGAGCTGCGGTCAATGCTACTTTTGCCGACCCATCGGGACTGGTTATTAACGAGCACGATGAAATTTTCATTTCCGAGCGCTTAAGCAAGCGTATACGAAAAATAGATACCGGGGGAGATATTGATACCTTCTTTACTGTTGCTACAGGCGGTTTTGCGGACGACTTGGTAATATCTGATGAGGGTGAGTTGTATTTATTGACAACAACACTTATTGCACAGGTGGCAACCAAGGCTGAATTAACCGGTACGCCAACCAATGCTGATGCGGGTGTGCATAATGTAGCACTTACACTCAGCGATGGTATAGATAATGTGCCTTATAATTTCCAAATTACGGTTCAAGCAATTAATTATCCTCCAACCGATATTACCTTAGATACTAATGACATCAACCAAAGTGCTACGGGTGTAGACGCTACCATAGGCATTTTATCTACCACTGATGCCGATTCTGGTGATTCTCACACCTATTCTCTAGTAGCAGGGTCTGGGGATGATGATAATGTAAGTTTTAACATCAATGGAGCAACCCTAAGATCCAATAGTGCATTGGCGCCAGGTAGCTATAGAATCAGAATCAATACCAATGACAATACTGATGATTTTGCCAAGGAATTTACCGTTAACGTCATCGATAATGTGGCCCCTGAAGGTTACACGGTAACCATTGAACAAGACCCTATAGCCGGTTCCAATCAAACTGCGATTAGTTTTACGTTTGCTTCAGCAGAAGTGGGTGCAGACTACGATTACATATTTAGTAGTGAAGGTGGCGGGACAATTGTTACGGGTTCTGGTACCATTACCACTACGAACGAACAGATATCGGGTATTGACCTGAGCGGATTGGGAGAGGGGAACATCACCTTATCGGTTACATTGACAGATGCTGCGGGTAACCAAGGCAATGCCGTTACCGATACCAAGGAAAAGGACACTCAAACAGAGGCACCCATACTTACTTCCCCGGTTTCTGACGGAAGCAGCTACGACAATATAACCATAACGTATACGGTTCCAGAGACACCATTGGCTAACAGTGTCAGATTGGTGTTTGATTCAACAGAAGATGCCAACACGCCCATTACCCTGCAATTAGCTGACCCCCTTGCAGGACAACAGAATAATTTTAGTATTGATGTGCAAGATCTTACGGCGGCGGCAGAGGTGGTCTCATCAAGCAATGCCCAACTGATAAATGGGCTTGCCTACGATGTTACCTTGGTCTATCAAGACAATTTCGGGAATCCAGAGACCCATGTGGTGAATACCAGCCATGCGTTGGAAACCGTTCAGATTACATCGTTAACCCTATATTCAAATAACACTAGGCCCCACCTTGCAAAAGCAGGAGATCGCGTTTATGTGGAACTGGTCACGGACCGTGAAATAGAGGAAGCGGCTATACAGCTCTTAGGTGGTACGATTATGGTCACGGCAGCAAACGCTGTGGACACCAATACCTATAGAGCATGGATTGAAGTGGACGAGAACGATGACGAGGGCGAAGTGGCCGTGAATGTTATCGTAAATCCGAATCGAGAAAATATAACCATAACAGCGACCACCGATAACAGTAGTGTAACTATTGACACCACTGCACCTGTACCAAGTTTGGTCATTGATGAAAATTTGTACTTCGGACCATTTGAAATCGAATTGCGGTTCTCAGAGGAAGTTGAAAATGTCATGCCAAATCCTATTGAAGTAGTTCCGTCCAATGGTGCACCAACCGCACTATTAGCCAGCTTTATAGCAATGACGGAAGGCTTGGTCTATAGTAGTACTGTTACTCCTGAAATTGTGGGTGAAATCGTGTTTTTTAATGAGTTCACCGATATGGCACGTGACCTAGCAGGTAATCCTGCGGTTCCTTTAGGTTTTGAAACGGGTACATATTATGAATTAGATACCGACGGTGACGGAACAGGCGACAATACCGATACCGATGACGACAATGATGGAACCCCCGATACGGAGGACGCATTCCCATTAAACGATTTAGAGGACACCGATACCGATGGCGACGGCACGGGCGACAATACCGATACCGATGATGACAATGATGGAACCCCCGATACGGAGGACGCCTTCCCCTTAGATGATTCAGAAGATACGGATACCGACGGTGATGGAACAGGCGACAATGCCGATACCGATGATGACAATGACGGTACTCCCGATACTGAGGATGCCTTCCCATTGGACGATTCCGAGGACACCGATACCGATGGAGATGGAACCGGGGACAACGCAGATACCGATGATGACAATGATGGTACTCCCGATACGGAGGATGCCTTCCCATTGGACGATTCCGAGGACACCGATACCGATGGCGACGGCAGGGGCGACAACGCCGATACGGATGACGACAATGACGGTACCCGCGATACTGAGGATGCCTTCCCATTGGATCCCAACGAGGATATAGATACGGACGGTGACGGGACTGGAGATAACGAGGATACCGATGATGACGGTGACGGAACACCGGACAGCGAAGATGCCTTCCCATTGGATCCCAACGAGGATACCGATACGGACAATGACGGAACTGGCGATAATCAGGACAACGATACAGATGGTGACGGAACACCGGACAGTGAAGATGCATTCCCATTGGATCCCAACGAGGATACCGATACCGATGGTGACAGCACAGGAGATAACGAGGATACGGATGATGATGGAGACGGCACACCCGATACAGAAGATGCCTTCCCATTCGATCCCCACGAGGATACAGATACGGACGGGGACGGCACTGGTGATAATCACGACAATGATACCGATGGAGACGGTACCCCTGATAACCAAGACGCATTTCCATTAGATCCCAATGAGGATACCGATACGGACGGGGACGGCATTGGAGATAACGAGGATAATGATGATGACGGTGATGGTACACCGGACAGCGAAGATGCATTCCCACTTGATCCCTATGAGGATACCGATACGGACGGTGACGGCACTGGTGATAATACCGATAATGATTTGGATGGTGACGGTACTCCCAATGAGGAAGATGCTTTCCCGTTAGATCCCAATGAGGATACCGATAGTGATGGTGACGGTACGGGCGACAACGAGGATAACGATGATGATAATGATGGGCTTCCTGATGAAGATGATTATTTTCCTATCAATGCCAAGCCTATTTTAATACCAGCCCAGGCCTTTACACCAAATGGTGACGGAATCAATGATTCCTGGATGATTCCTGGCATAGAGAATTACCCCAATTCACTAATTAAGGTCTATAACAGGTGGGGCCACGAAGTATTTGTTAGTAAAGGATATAGGAACGATTGGAATGGCTCCTATAAATCGAACAGCAACAAATTACCTTCTGGATCGTATATGTATATCATTGACCCTGCGAATGGTTCTGCACCCATTCAGGGTTGGTTGTTTATCAATTATTAAAACTTTTAGTTTATCAAATAAAATTTAAAATGAAACTTAAAATAATATATTTTGCCCTAACCGTTTTATTGAGTGTAGGTGCTTTATCGGCCCAGCAGGACCCTAATTTCACATTTTACCGATATAATATGAACCTTATTAACCCTGCTTTTGCAGGGTCTAACGACGTGAGCGATATTGGGGTCGGAATTAGGAGTCAATGGGCAAGTATCGAAGGTAGCCCGGAAACCCAGACCGTTTTTTTTGGTACCCCTGTTGGAAAGAATCTTGGTCTTGGAGTATCAATCATAAATGATAGGACGTTCATCGAAAACCAAACATCGGTAGCGCTAGATTTCTCATATCACCTGCAGTTAAATGATAACATGCACTTATTTTTGGGGATAAAAGCGGGTTTAAACTCTTATAGAGTAAACACTGATGGTTTAGTGACGTATGGTATCCAATCCGATCCAAGCTTAATGGATATTGATGGTGGTTTTACCCCGAATATCGGGTCCGGTGTCTACTTAAAGGGGCAATCCTTTTTTGCATCCCTATCGGTTCCAAAAATATTAACCCCAAACAGGTTGGACAACGACAATGGAATTGCAAAACAAGGAGAGGACAAGATACATGTATACGCTTCTGCAGGTTATGATATTCCATTGAATGGCAACATTACCATTAAACCGTCTATACTTGCCAGATATGTCAATTCATCACCAATTTCAATTGATCTAACTGCGGCATTTATGTTAGGGGAGAGATTTGAGCCTGGCGTAGCGTATCGTTTGAATGAAGGGTTTGGTGGATTTTTTATTTTTAAGGCCAGTAGAGGTCTACACATAGGATACGCATACGAAACGGCACTTGACAATGCCGTTTCCAACTTGAACAATGGCACCCACGAGATACTTTTAAAATTAAAAATCTAACCATGCAATGTACGTTTCAGTATATCACAACTGCTTAATTTTCCATTACTTTAATATTGCTTTATGTGTGGGTAATTTTCAATTATTGATTGGTTAACTTGAAATGTTTAAGTGTAGTTGTGAAATTGGGCTTGATTAATTTTATTTGTACCTTTATAAGACTAAAGAACAGCAAATAATATCTTTAGGGTTCTTACTTGGTTTTGAGTGTGTAAATAGGTGTACAAAACGAAATAAAAATTTGTAAATAACTGTAAAACAGTGTTTTGGGTTCTGGTAGTTAGGTCTGCCACCCCGACAAA
>TARA_R110000765_G_scaffold74690_5_pt1 | contig 11240 bp, 7 predicted proteins | sample TARA_R110000765 | Tara Oceans TARA_R110000765 (sample SAMEA4398168) | marine metagenome | biome: Polar Biome; feature: [MES] marine water layer (ENVO:01000295) within the mesopelagic zone...; material: water (ENVO:00002006), including particulate matter (ENVO:01000060) such as...... | reverse complement strand
TAAATTCCTCTTTTTTCTCTTCTAAAAACTCATCGAACTTTTGATTAAACTCGTCTTTTATAGTGTCAACATGTTTTCTAATAGCTTGAACCTTTTCATTTTTTACTAAACGTTGTAATTCACCTACAAGATTCTCCATGCTCATCTCATGATAATCAGGCATGGGTATATCATGTCGTTTTACCGTATCGGTATCTTCAGCATCCTCTGCATTAGAGTCATCTATTTCTTCTAAAACATCAGTTTCTACCTTAGCTTCAACAATCTCCTCAGTTGATTCTTCTGGTGTTGTTTCAATCGGAACTTCATTTTGTTCAACAGTATTTTCCACTATGTTTTCAGTGATTTTTGTTTCAGCTTTTTGCTCAAATGAACTTTCTGGTGTTTTTTGCTCTTTATCCTCAGACATAATCCTAAATTATATGTTTACAAGATAGTAACAACCCCTAGAATTGCAAAGTATTGCAGGTTCTTTTTAGTTTTGTTTTAAATGAGTTATTTGAGTGAATCGCAGTATTTACAGCAATAATAACTTTATAAATTGTAGTGAATTCGAATTATTGGTTCCAAATAGACCATGATTTTTCGGCTTGAAATTCTAACATTTTATGTCCGTTACAAATCATTGCGCCGTTTGCTTTTCCCTTAGCTAAAAAAGCGGTCTCAGCAGGATTGTAAATTAGGTCGAAAAGAAGATGTTTTTTACCTATCGAATTATATGGGATAGCTGGTTTTTCTTCAACATTTGGAAAAGTACCTACAGGTGAACAATTGATTATTAAAGTATGTTCACTAATAATATCATCCGTTATATCCTGATATTTGAAACCATTGTTTTTACCACTTCTAGAAACAAAAGAGAAAGTAATACCAAGTTCTTCTAATACAAATGCAATTGCTTTAGAAGCTCCACCAGTACCCAGAATTAATGCTTTTTTGTGATGATTTTTTAAATAAGGTTCTATTGATTTTTGAAATCCGTAGGTGTCGGTGTTGTATCCAATCATACCATTTTCACTAAATTTTATGGTATTGACGGCACCTATTTTTTTTGCGGCCACATCGATATCATCTAGAAATTGTATTACCTCCTCTTTGTAGGGTATGGTGACATTAATGCCTTGAATGTTCGAAGTGTTTTTGAAAATGTTTGGGAATTCGGATATTGATTGTAGGTCAAAATTATTGTAAGCGTGATTAGACAAACCTAGTGCTTCAAATTTTTTTTTGAAATATCCTTTCGAAAATGAATAGGAAATATCCTTTCCTACTAAGCCAAAGTTAACTTTCTGTTGTTCTATTTTTTCCATACCAATCTAAAAGTAGTAAAATACTAATTCCAAAAATAATAAAGAAAATAGCTATCCAATTTTCTACGGTGGTCATGTCTGGCAAAAATCGCTCATAGTTCATTATTATTTGCTTTCTGTTTGTGTCGAATATGATTTCTCCATCAAGTCCGGTTTTATAAATAGTTTTTTTCCATGGCCAAACAACACCTAATGAACCAGTTATAAAACCTAAAATGGTTGCAGTAGTTACATGTTTAAAATGTTTTAGAACATAGGTTAATACATGTGATAAAGTAACAAGACCAGTGGCAGAACCTAACGTGAATACAACTAAAATCTTAAGTGTATGAAGACGTTCTGTATTGGTCGTGAAGCTAAAATCGCCAACAATTAATTCTGAAAATGTATCAAATAAGGCGTTTACAGAATCAACCAATAACAGCACATAATTACCTAAGAGTATAAGAATAAATGACCCAGAAAGCCCAGGTAAGGTCATGCCAGATACACTAATCATTCCACAAAGGAAAATGAATAATAGATTGTCGTTTTCTTTTGCTGGGCTAAGAAAACTAATTGCCACCCCGATACTCAGCCCTAATATGGCTGCTGTAAATGTTTTCTTTTTCCAATAATCAAAATCTTTTCCGATATAATAGATTGATCCTAAAATCATTCCGAAAAAGGAGGCCCAAACAAACAGTTCTTTTTTTACTAAAAAATAATCTAGAATTTTAGATATGCTGAAATAGCTAACCAGCATTCCGAAAATAAGTAGGGATAAAAAGGAACCATTAACATAGCGATAGAAACTTTTAAACCTACCGCTTATAAGTAGTTTAAAAGCTTTAACATTTATTTTTTGAAGTGAATAAATGAATTCTTCGTAGAAACCACCGACAAAAGCTACAATACCACCCGAAACACCAGGTACTTTATTTGCAGTACCCATACATAGTCCCTTAATGACCAAGAAAAATTTATCGGTTAAGGTTCGGGGTTCGTTCATGAGGTGTGCGCTTACTTCTTTGAAGCGGATTTTTCTAATATAAAAATAAGAGAAAAACCGATGATAGCAGCAACAATGGCAAAGGTTAATTGATTATCTCCTGAAAAAGCTAGCGGAGAGATATTTTCGTCAATAATAATTTCTTTTTTACCTATTTGAATTATCTCAATTACATTTTTCCAAGGCCATATTTTATTTAATGAGCCTAATATAAACCCGGTTAAAATTGCAAGTGTGGCATCTTTGTAATTGGTAAACATCCATTTTAAAATTCTTGCAAAGCTCAATAGGCCAAACACAGCTCCAAAGGCGAAAGTCGCTATTATGCTAATTTCTTTATCATTTACGGCTTCTAATACAGTTTTGTATGAGCCTAATAACACTAAAATAAATGAGCCCGATATTCCAGGTAATACCATTGCACAAATAGCTATTGCACCAGAAAAGAAAATAAACGGTAGGCTTCCTGAACTTGTAGATGGAGGTAAAGTGGTTATATAAAATGCACTTGCCGAACCAATAATAAATAGAAAAAGTGCTAAAAAATTCCATTTGTTTATTGATTTAGCAACAAAAATTACGCTCGCTAAAACTAATCCAAAAAAGAATGCCCAAGTAGGAATTGGATGTTCTTCTAAAAGCCAGGCAATCACTTTCGACAAAGAGAAGATGCTAATCATCATACCAACCAACAGGGCTAGTAGAAAATTACCGTTCAGTTTTTTCCAAAACATTGCAAAACCATCTTCCTTTAAAACCTTTAAGGTGCTCAGGTTGACATTATTGATAGAGGTAATAAATTCTTCGTAAATGCCGGTTACAAAAGCTATGGTGCCACCAGATACGCCAGGTACTAATTCGGCAATACCCATTGCCATACCTTTTAAAGTGATAAAAATATAATGCACTAGTTTTCTATTCTCCATGAAATTTAGAACCTTTTCTACGAGGCTTTATTGTATTTGTTTACAATTTCTTTGGTCCAGGCAGAATTGCCAAATTCAGGAAATTTATCTGTGAAAAGATGTAATTTTTTTTGATTTTTATCTAGTTTTAATGCATCCATAAAGGTTATTCTTGCATTTATCAAATCTTGAGCTATAAGTTGGTATCCTACAGATTTGTACAACAATTTAAGGCTTTCAGGATAAAATTCTCTTCCCTGAGATAATATTTGTATGGCAGACACGGTTTCTCCGTTCGAATGAACTACATCGGCCCATTTCAACCAAGTATCCAATTCATAATTACCTAAATCTACAGCCTGTTTAAATGCGAAATCTGCTTGATCGAAATTTTTTAAAGCTGTATTTATCTGAGCGCATTTTTTCCAATATGAAGGGTTTTCACCGTCTATATTTAGAGCTTTGTTAATATAGTAAACTGCTTTTTCGTAGTCTTTAATGTTGAAGTACAAATTTGTTATTGCTAACCAACCTTTATCCAAAAGAGGATCTTCATGAACCGTTTGATAGAAATAGTATTTTGCCATTTCGGTATCTTTCAGTTTTTCATAACATTTACCAATTCTAAGAAATGCATGAGATGTTGGGTCTTCTATTGAAATGGTTGTCTCGTAGTTTTCTATTGCTTCTTTATGTCGACCTAATTTTTCAAGAACTTTTCCTTTTTCAAAATAAGCGCCTATAAATGAATCATCAGAAATAATGGCGAAATCATAAGCTGATAATGCCTCAGTATACATTTCTTTATAGAAATACTGCTTACCTAATTGGTGCCAGGCGACTTCACAATACGGATTATTTTCTAAGTATTTGTTTAAGTAAATGATAGCGCCATCGTAATCTTCTAAAAACTCAAAACAGTAAATTACATTATATAGCGAAGAGTAATCTTCTTCATCGAACTCCACACATTTCATAAAACTCTCTTTGGCCTGTTTGAAGTTATCCATAAATAAATACTCCATACCTAGAAGGCTGTAAATATCAAAGCTATTGGTAGTTATACTTAAGGCTCTTTGTAAAAGTTCTACTGCCCCTTCATGATTATCTTGTTTAGAATATATATTGGCTCGTTGTATATATATTTCTTCGTTCTGATGATCTAAAAGTTGTAATTCGTCTAAAAGTACTTCTGCTTTTTCTGTTTGGTTTTCAAAAACCATCACCTCAACTAGTAATAGTTTCAACTCTATGGAACCAGGGTGTTGTTGAAGACCAATTTTTATCCCTTTTTTAGCCAAAGAGATTTTACCATGATTTAAATAGTGGTGCACAATATCCTCAAAATCTTCTGCATCAAAGAAGTAGACATCGTCTGTCTTTAACATTGATTCGAATTTGGTAATAGGCTTGTCCGGTCTCTCGTTAGATTCTAACGCCATAGAAACTTTTAGTTTTACTAGATAATTAAAAGTAAGTGTTTGTTAGGGTGTTGAGCCTTTGTTATATTCTTTATTATTAACAAATTAGTTAACAACGATGGATTAGAGATAATTTAAAACCTTCAAAATGGTTGTACAACCTTTGCGTATTTCGGCATTTGAAATAGTTAAGGGGGGTGATATTCTCACCGCCTTATTTTCAAATAAGAGCCAAAATAAAATTAGTTTTTCTTCTTTTGCGCGCAATACCAATTCATTAGCTGTTTCAGCAGAATCCATAATAAGAGCAAGCATTAATCCCTTGCCTCGAATTTCTTTGATCTTCGGATGTTTCAATAGTTCTTTAAATAGCGCTTCTTTTTTTAAGGTGTCTTCAATTAATGAAGTTTTCAGTAATACTTGTAAGGTGGCTAAACTAGATGCTGCAATAACCGGATTGCCTCCAAAAGTTGTGATATGACCCATTTTAGGGTTTTCACTTAAAGTTTCCATAATTTCTTTACTAGACGTAAAGGCTCCAACAGGTAGGCCAGAGGCCATTCCTTTACCAATTACCAAAATGTCTGGAACGCAATCGAAATGTTCAAAGGAAAATAACTTGCCTGTTCTTCCAAAACCTGGTTGTATTTCATCAAGTATAACAAGGGCGCCCATTTCTGAACAGCGCTTTTTCACCTTTTTTAAATAATCATTTTGAGGAACAATAAAACCCGCGCCACCTTGTATAGTCTCTAAAATAACACAGGCTGTTTTATTAGTTATTTTCTCTAAATCTTCTTCGTTATTAAATCTAATATGATAAATATCGGGGAGTAATGGTCTAAATACACTTTTTCGTTCTTCGAAATCCATTAGACTTAAACTGCCCATTGTATTACCATGGTAAGCTGTTTTTGCTGCAATTATCTGTGAACGACCGGTATATCTACGTGCTAATTTTAATGCGCCTTCAATGGCCTCAGTACCTGAGTTTACCAAATAGGTAACCTCTAATGGTTCTGGTAAATTTTTTGCTAATAATTTAGTGTAAATGGTAGCTGGTGATTGTGCATATTCACCATAGACCATAACGTGCATATATTTTTCTGCTTGCTTTTTTATGGCTGTTACCACTTCTGGGTGGCAATGGCCAAGTGTACAGGCTGATACACCAGCAACAAAGTCTAAGTGAGCATTACCTTCAGTATCATAAATGTAGCTTCCACTGGCATGTGAAACTTCCATACCTAAAGGATATGGTGATGTTTGGGCTTGATATTTTAAAAAATCGTTTTTCATGTGAAATTTCTATTTCACTTTTTTAAGGGTAGTAGACTTTTTAGGTCCTGTAGCTTTATTCTTAGGTTTTATGTTGTTAATTGGATCAGTTTCATTTTGACTACGCTGCTGTTCTTCTGCATCGATATCAATAGGGTTGTCGATTCCTTTTATAACTACCAGTTCTAGATTATTATCATCCTCATCGAAAATATCATCTTTGGTTAAAATACGTTCATCGCCACGCCACACAAACCCTTTTAAGATTCTACTGTTCTCTGGCAAGTCTTTTTCTGGGAATATATCACCGTCAGGATCCGTATAAAAAGTTAGGTCTTCAATATCATTTTCAGCCATAGTAATTCGAATCTTACTACATACTGTTTTATCAATACCTATAAGTTCATCGTCATCATTATACATATAATAAACCACCTCGGTATTTTGAATAAGGTCAATGATTTTTAACTCATTTTCTATAAACTGACCAAATAAATTTATTCCCTTAGCTTGGTTGTACCCTGTCATGCTGACACTATCTAGAGAAATTATAAAAGCATTTTCCAGTACTTTTAAAGAGTCTAACTTTTCGGTTTCTAAATTCGATTTTAAATGAATGCTATCGCCAGTCATTTGATTTGCGCCATTCCAAATAATCGGATTCTTTATGAGTTGCGTAATACCTGTCTTCTGTTCAGAATGTATACTATCACACTTTCCACTTAAATCTGTTTTGTAAAACTTGGCATTTCTGAATGCTCTAAGCAGACGGTCTTCTGGTTTTCCTGTAACCATAAGGGTGTCACCGTGAACGTAAAGTGAATCTCGCTCTTGCACAGAAATAGAAACGGCTCTTCTAGTGGCGAAAACAGAATCTTTAGCTTTATATACCTCGGCATAATGGGCCCTAATAATTCCATTATTTATGGTGTCTGTGACGGTGATGTTATTTGTTGCTGAAGCAAACTCATTCGCTTTATTAAAATATACGCTATCTCCCTCTATAATTCGATTGTTGTAGTCTATACGCGTATTCTTTATTCCATAACCGCTTTCTACTTTTGTATCATAAAATCCTCTTTCACAATAAATTTTATAGGTCTTACCGTTAATGGTAGATGGGCCATACATGTAGGCATTTTTTGAGTTGGTATAGTAATCCAATTGTTCTGAGTCTAGAGTGTATTCAGGATTTTGAACATGTACGCTATCTAAAAACTGATATTTTTTTAACTCCATAAAATACTTGCCAATTTTACTGGTCAAGGTATTTGAGGAATCTATAACAGTACCGTTATCCTTATAATAGGCTTCTTGTTTTTCACGATCTAAACGAAGTGTATCTGTTCGCAAGGTCATGTCAGAATTCGTCAAAACTACATTTCCCCATGCCTTAGCAAGTTTTACATCTCCCAAATAGTTGATTTTTTTACTGGTCATCTGAACAGAATCTCCTTGCTTTAGTATGACATTTCCTATGGCTTCTAAACGGTTGTCTTTTTGGTAATAAATGGCAATATCGCACCAAAGGTCAGCGCCTTGATGTTCGAATTGAACCTGACGGTCGTCTTTACTGAAAATAGAGGCACCAGGATATTCAACTTCATTTTTAGTGAAGTTGGCACCATAAACTATATTAATTTGTTTTGATTCTTTTTCAATACCTTTTTCTTGGGTTTGACCCAATAATGAGAAACCAAAAAATAAAAGAAAGGATGCGCAAATGGTTTTCAATATACTTTTTTTTCAAAAATAGAACATTTTAAAAGAGCGAATAACACTATTAGCATACATTTAGTAAAGAGCTATTGTATTGGTGTTGGTTTCTGGTTCTTTTTAAATTTTTGTCCGAAACCAGAATTGTTTGGCAAAAATGGTTCGTCTAAAGTTACGTTTACACCATCTTCAGGAATTTCGCCTTCTTTTCCTAAGGCCCAATAAATTCCATTCATGGCTATCTTACGTACCACAGGCATTTTAAAATCATAAGGGTGGCCTAAAGTTGTAAAGAATACTCGTGCTTTATTTCCTGAGGCACCAGTATAACTCTTTGTCCAAGCTACGGGGTTGTCTAAAGAAAATTTATCAAGGTCTCCGTCAATTTCATGTTGTGACTTTGTCGAATGCCCCATCAATATAGGTTCGCTATCGCCTTGAAGTTTCCAATCTCCACCATCAACATGATACAGCCAAGAGTATGCTTCAAATTTTTCAAATCCGTTCAATATAGGATTTTCAGCTTGACTTTCTACAATAGAGATATTTGTAACCGGAAATTTGCCATCATCAAAGTGACCATGGTGGGTTATCCATTGTTGGCCGAATACTTTTGCAGGCCATTCTTCATTAAATTCAACCAAAGTTGAATCGTTATCATATTTAAAGGCATGAGTTGTTGTTCTAAAACCAACCATAGGTTTTCCAGATTCTGCATAACTGGTAATATAATCTCGTTCGTTTTTTGGCAGGTTTCTAAACCTTGTGAATATCACCATTAAATCTGCTGTTTCTAAGGCTTCTAATCCTGAAATATGGTCCGTTCTGTTTGGGTTAATAAACCCTAAGCTATCTAAAGAGTAAACCACAGTCACCTTGGCACCAAGTTCTCGTTTTGCTAGTTTTGCCAACATCGGAAAAGATTCTTCAGACCTGTATTCCTCTTCGCCAGTCACGAAAACTATATGAGGTGGATTGTTGCTATCTTCTTTATTTGCTACTTTCTCTTTTGCCTTTTCGCCACAAGAAATAAGGATGGAAGTGAAAAATATGAAAACGTATTTAAAATTTATTCTTGGGTTTTTCATAAGTGGTTGATTATTTCATTGGATGTTCTTTCAATAATTCTTCTGGGGTGTAAAAACCATTACGGTCTTTAGTCGCTTCTCGAACTTGTTTCACTTGCTCCGGATTAATTACTGATGCCTTGTTGCCAAAGGCATTTCTTGCATAGGTAAGAACAGCAGCAATTTCATCATCTTTCAATAGTCCCTTAAATGCCATCATAGGTACCTGACCTTCGTAGTGGTTTCCCATAATATTCATTGGGCCATAAAGGCCGTGAAGGGCTAATTTTATTAACCTTTCTTCATCTCCCAGAACCCATTCTTGACCTACTAAGGTTGGGTATCCTGCTTTTTGTAAACCAGTACCACCTTCTTGATGACAGGTAATACAATAACCTTCTGTCTCGTATATTTTCTTTCCTTTTGCAAAAACCTCAAGTTCGGCACCTTTTAAATGTGAGGCTAATATTTTTTCATCTGCCTTTTCTAAGAAATTACCGGTCAATCTTGTTTCGGCAAAATTGAAAGAATCTTGCATCCATTCATCCAAAGGGTGTTTTCTTGCAACTTCCAATATCTCCATTCCTTGAGATTTAGGTAGCCATGATGCTGCTGTAATTGCCTCAAGTCTTACTCTGCCATGTATATCTGAAGCAGCTACTTTTAATAGGTCTAATGAATTATTTAATTGATGACCCATATAACGCAATACGCGCACTGCGGCAGCACGTACTTTATGGTCATCTGATTTTAACAAAGCTTCTAATAGATTAGCATCAACTTTATTCATACCCCATGTTACCCATAAAGCTTCAAGACGATTGTGGTCATATTTAGAAGCAGATGTGTCAAGATTTGAAACCCAAATTCTCAAAGCAGTTAAAACTTCATCACTATTTCTTCCTCTCAATTCACGACGTGTTCTATATCGAGTTCTATATTCTGGTAATTTCAAATTCTCAAATAATTGCTCAATAGAGGCACCATCTATTTTTGCAGGTTTTACTAACGGCCTAGAAGGATATGTAATTCTGTATATTCTACCATGAACATGATCTCGTAATGGATCTCGAGCATTATGTTGCATATGCCCAATTAAAACATTATGCCAATCAACAATGTAGAGAGAGCCATCAGGAGCGAATTCCATTTCTACGGGTCTAAAATTCGGGTCATTGCTAGTAATTAAATCTTGGCGATGTTTAGAAGTATAACCTGTTCCATCTTCCATCATTTGATGTTGCTTAAGGCCTAAAAATCCAATAGAATTAGCTAAAAGCATATCACCTTGAACTTCATCGGGAAAATGGCTACTAGAAATAAATTCCATGCCAGAAGTAGGTCGAACTCGATGGGCTTCTTCAATAAGCTCTTCAGTTAAAGGAGAGGATATTCCATAAATAGGTTTTAAAGAACTTGGCATCATCCAGTTTACCTTTGGTCCTGAAGTATGTAAAAAGAAATCTTGGCCCCATTCGTCAAAAGCTATTCCCCACGGATTGGGTATTGCAACTTGTAATGTGCGTTCTAATTGTTTTCGCTGTGGATTGTATCTGTAAAATCCTCCATTAGTAGCTCTAACAGGGCCATAGGAGGTCTCAACATTAGTATGAAGAAAAATACCTTCTGACATATAAAACGCCCCAGAAGGATCTGCGCAAAATGCAGAAATAGCATGGTGCGTGTCATGGTCATCAAATCCACTAAGTACAATTTCTACTTTGTCGGCTTTGTCATCACCATCGGTATCTGTGTATAATTTTAGATTTGTGCCTTGACTAACATAAACGCCTTCAGGTGCAAATTCAAATCCGATAGGTAAATGCAATTTATCAGCAAACACTATTTTCTTATCCGCCTTTCCGTCATTATCCGTGTCTTCTAAAATAATAATTTTATCATTAGGTTTTGGGTCTCCGGGTTTGTAGTGTGGATAGGAGGGGAGCGTTGCTACCCATAAACGACCTTTATTGTCAAAAGAAATTTGTGCAGGATTGGCCAAATCTGGAAATTCTTTCTCTGAAGCAAAAAGAGAAACTTTATAACCTTTAGGTACTGTCAACGTTTTTAGAGCTTCATCTCCATATTTATATTGTAAAATTGATTCCTTATTACCAAGATTATAGTTGGTTGCTACGGGTGGTAACGAACTCGTCAATGCATCTGCTGAAACTACATCATACGACTTGTTTTGTACCGTTGCCCAAATCATTGAATCGCGTATGGCAGTAAGTTCTCTTGTTTTCTTTATTTCATATGGGTAATTGTCTGGACCATAAGGTGCATGGCGTCTTCCAAAAACGTGTACTCCGTTCGGAATTTTATAATCATTATGCCAATAGAAGTTTTTTTCTTTAATAGCTTCGTTAACGGCTAGTCTTTTCGCTGCCGATGATACCTTTTTTTTACCGGTTAGTTCATCTGCTAAGAATTGGCCAAATTTTTCATATCCTTCTTTGTTCAATTGTGAACCATCTATGGTAAGGTCATTGTTATCTGTATCGTACCAATTCTTTGATGCTTGAAATGCATTTATGAAGGGAATGTTATTT
>TARA_R110000765_G_scaffold33273_1_pt1 | contig 11241 bp, 3 predicted proteins | sample TARA_R110000765 | Tara Oceans TARA_R110000765 (sample SAMEA4398168) | marine metagenome | biome: Polar Biome; feature: [MES] marine water layer (ENVO:01000295) within the mesopelagic zone...; material: water (ENVO:00002006), including particulate matter (ENVO:01000060) such as...... | reverse complement strand
AATGCTTCTTCTTTAGCTAAGTTAGATGTTGTATCTAAGTTGTATATTGGTTTTACACCCTTAGGTGTTTTTCTAACTATATCTTCTAATCTTTTATTAACCCTTTTCATCGTAGAATCATTGGCAGTTAATGGTTTAGAGAGAGCAGTTCCATTTAACTCATATGGTGCTTTTATATCTTTTACAGTGTACTTGTTGGTCTTTAGAAAATCTCTAAAAGATTCAAAAGAAGGTATATATAAGTTTTGTAGTAAAGTTTGTTGTAGTGCATCTATATTAGATGATCCTTCAATCCTAGAAGTTCCGCCATAGAATTCTAAACTTTCAGAAGATCCTTCTTGTGATCCATCTAACTTTTGCATTAAAGCATCTCTAATAACAGAATCAAAACTAGCATTCTCTTTTAGATTACTTAATCTACCAAACAAATCTACATAAAGAACTCCATCCCTCATTTCTGCAACGTGAGGTATACCTATGTCTTCTAAGAATTTAAGTTTTTTATTACCCTTACTACCACTTGAAATAGAATTAAATATTTTTCTTGCTACTGACACTTGTTTTTTAGCGTCTAAAGTAACAGGATTTCCCTTTGCGTCTAGAATTGTATAATTACTAGGAACTAAAGGTATGCTTACTTTACCTGCACTTGCTCTAGCCTCTTCTGTCATTCTAGGAAGTAAGCCAAATCCAAACCCTCGTGTTCCTTCAAACCTTATTCTCTCAGCAGTTGTTAATCCGTCAGGTACTGTTATGAAAGAATCCTTACCCCAATTACCTGATTGTTGTGCCTTTCTTATTGTTTCAGATTGTTTTTCTGCATTGGTAAATATAGATTTTACTGATCCCTCAGTACCTGATTTTGATCGTACTCCAAACCATATTAACGCTTGTATTTGATCAGGTCTAAATTGTTTAGATCCTTCTCTTCCATCCATGTTAACATCGTAAACTTGATCTGAAAGATACTTCATTATGTATTGAGAATAGTTCATCTCACTAAATTTTGGAGCAGTTCTAATCTCTTTTAACTTATGACCTTCACTATCTTTAGTGTTTAATTTTTCATTCCAAGATTTTATTGCTTCGTTATATGCTTTTTTAGTATTAAACTTACTTCTATTAGGTTTAACAGGGGTATTACCTATAGCTTCTGCAAATCCAAGGGATCTGTACATCCATCTATCCATAACTGTAAAGGGCATGTAATCCGCTAATTTAACCATTAAAGTGTTAATTGCGTATGCAGGAGTTTTCATAGAGGCTACGCTTTTTGTACCCCAAATACCTTGAGGGAACTGTAATGAAGAATCATAAAGGTTTTCTACACCCTTTAATTGATCTGTGCTCTTTGCTTGCATATCAGAAATATTTCTAATTCTTTCTAATGCTTTTTCTTTGTTTTGATAATAAGTTTCAAATTTAAGTTCTCCTGTATTAATATCTATACCTCTCATCACCATCATGATATTTAAAGCATCTTTCATATTAACTTCAGGACTAGCTGCAGCAGATGTGATCGCCCATAAGGATGAAAACTCTGCCATATTTTCAGCACCAACAACAGCTTCTGCTTCTCTGCCAATATCTAAATACCAATTCTCATCTGCACCTGCATTATACTGATCTTGTATAATCTTTTTCAATTCACCTATAGTTCTAAAACTCTGTTGCTCACTTCCTTCAGACCTAAAGAATTTTTTTAGTCTTAAGTTTTTCTCAGTTCCTATTTGATCAAGAATATTTTGAAAATCTTCTATAGGCATGTTATCTATTTCTTCACTAGACTTACCTGAAAACAGTCTATCAAGAAGGTAACCTATTTGACTTGGTGGCATACCATTGTTTGTTAAAGGCATCTGAGAAGTATCCGCTCTAGAAAATACTGTATCTTCTTCATCCGCATCATCTCTTAGAGCATTCTTCGCTTCTTCTTTTGCCGAGTTTATAACTATATCAGGATCTTCTTCAAAGAATTGTCTTAGTTTTTGAGTTACTTTATCTCTTGTTCTGTTTTCAAATAAACCATTGTTTATCATTTCCATTAATTGAACAGCGTTAGTAACACCCACTTCTTCCGCAGAAGATACTGTAGTAAAAAAGAATGCTTTAATTCTTTCAAATAAAGATTTTGGTTTTCCTGTAACTTTTACTTCATTACCACTTACATTAAACAATTCTTTATTCTTTGAGTAATGAGCAAATAATTCTGCTACAGCTTCTTCCTCTATTAATTGCCTGTAAGTTGCGTCATAACCTGGAGCAATATCATCAAAATCAGGAAATTTCTTTTGACCTCTAGTATAAGCTCCTTTTTTTTCAGCAGTTCCAAAATACGTATCTTTTTGTCTGTCGTAAAAACTTTCATAACCTTGAACAATTCCTGTTAATCCATAGGGATTTTGTGTCATTGTTTTAGAATATGTTTTTTTAGCAAAGTTTGTTAATGTCTTCCATTCAGATTCTTTTATTAATCCCACAGTCATTAAGTAATGTATGAACTCATGGTTCATTGTTTTTAATCCACTATCTAAAGCTATACCATCTAAAGTTATTAATTCAGATTTTGGAGTAATATCAACGTATGATTTTAAATTTGGATCTAATTGTTCTATTTTTTTTCTATCAACATCCTTACCTTTACTTGGATGAGTTTTATGTATACTTCTTATTTTGTCACTTATTTTTTTTAAGTATTTATCCTTTTCAGGATTAGAATCTGAGCTCATAGCTATTTCTATTTGATCAGCAGTTAAATCTGTTAGATTAGCAATTCTTCTAAATTCAGATTGCAGTTGAAGTTTCTTTTTATAATATAGTGTAAAAGGTAAAGCTATAAACTTATAAACCCCTTGTTCAGCTTTGTCATTCTTTGCGCTCCTTACAAAACCCAAAGCATTTCTTTGTATAACAATCGTGGCATCAAGTGATAAACCATCAGGACTGATCCCTATATTATCCATTTTTATAAAGGCTTCGGAAATACCTAGTTTTTTTGCTTTTGCTCTAGCTTTAATCATAAATTGTTCTTTTAATCTTGCTTGATTAATTTCAGACTTTAAGGGTGCAATTAAACCTGCCTCTACAAACTGTTGTCTTGTTCCTAATGTGGAACTAGCTTTAATAGCTCCACGAATGTCACCACCTACGTCATCAATGACAATATTAGGTTCTACATATCCAGTTGTTTCAATCTCTTCTAAATAAGGACTATAAGGTTTTGGTTGTTTTTTACGAGCTATCTTTCCAATTTGAGAAGTTGTTAATAAGTATTCATTAGGATTTAAAAAGTTTCTTTCTAAACCAAGCCTTGATCCATACTCTGCATTTGATTCGCTTAATTTTGCACCTTTATAAAGCATAGAAATTTTAAAATCATTTTCGGTAATAATTTCGTTATTGAGTTTTGTTGTGTCAATATTTTGATCTTTTTCTATTCTTCTTTGTTGAATTCTTCGTTTTAAATATTGTTTAGTTACTAAGTCACTATTGCCATCAAAATCATTTTTAATTATTGATTTAAACTCAGCTTTAGAAAACATTTTTTCTAAATCATTCATTGATGGTTCGTTACCCAAACCAAAAAGATCCGCATCTATATTTTTTACTGAAACTTTTTTTTGAGACATTGAAGTTAAAACAGGAGATTGATAATCTTTTAAGTTTCTTCCTTCTTTAAAAAATTCATACTTACCTGATGAGTTTTTAGTAAGTCTTCCACTCTCTACAAGTCTTCCAATCATTTGATCTAAAGCATTATCACTTGTTACACCTGATATTTCTTTTATTTCTTGTTTAGAGTATTGTTTATTTTTTGTTTTAATTTTAGTTTTCTTATTAGTAGTTGCACTTAATTCTTTCTCTACTTCTTTTATGTAATTTCTATCTTGATCTTCTAATATTTTATTTATATTCTTTGAGGAATATAAGTTAGGTCTTACATCGATCATAGGTAAAAGTTTTTGTTGAGTAGGTAATTGTATTAACCTTCTTAGAACTATTGCTTTTTGTTCATTGTTCATTTTACTAAAAGAACTTTCGCCTGTAATAGCTTTTAAATAATTTGAAAAATTAACGCTAGGTTTGTTTATATTTTCTTTAATATTTTTGTCTTGTAAAAGACCATTTATATCCTTTTCTTTAGTTCCTTTATCCATTTTCCCATATGCTTCTGCAAGTGTATCAGGCTCAGAAACATTTTTTCCAACTTTAGAATTTGCTTGTATTAAAGCAATTAATTGCGTTGTGTTATTTTGTGCACCTGAATCATAACTTTGATTTTTTGCATCTCTTAAGGTTTCAGATCTTGAAGATACTGCTTGTAACTTTTCTTGTAGGGATTGTGCCCTGTCAAAATCTAAAGGTTCGCCTTTGTTGTTAGCTATATTTATATCGTAATCAACAAGATTGTTATAGCTTAGACCATTGTTTTCATCTATGACGTTGTAAGATTTTATTTCTTCTTCGCCTTTTTGTTTTTCTCTTAAAGATTCTTTAGCTTCTTTTAATGTATCGTACTCTGGTATGCCTGATTTACGAGATCCTACGTTTTTTGATAGCTCTGATCCAACTTCAATAACTTGGAATCTAGTTCCTAGCCCTTCTACTTTTCCTATGTTAACAATTTGAAATCTACCATCATTAGTTTCATATGTTGTATAAATTTCATTTTCTTTTTTTACTCTTTTGACATCTGAAGGTTCATAAAAAGTAGGAACAATTTCAGACTCACCGCTCTCAACAACATTAAATTTAGGTATAGGAACATTAGAATCAACAATCTTCTCTGACTCTTCTATAGTTTTATCTACTTCATCTACTTCTATATTAGCGTCTTTTTTAACTCTACCTGGCACAAGAGCATTAATAAGTAAGTCAGAAAGAAATCCTGTAGCACCGCCAACAGTTAAGTTATCCCATATGCTTTCAGTATTAAGAATTTCTCTTTCATTATCGTATATTCCTCTAGCAACAAGGTCTTGAGTTATCCCTGCGACAGTTTCTTGAATAGCTTCGTTTCTTGCTGTAGCAGTTGCTCCTGCTAACATAGAATATAATTTACTAAATCCAGTTTTTACTGCTTCTTTTGATACATCATTGTTTGGTATTCTTTTAAACAGCTTTTCTATTGGATACATTTCACTTAATCCAATAAGACCACCAAGTGACTCTGCAATAACCTCTCTTACATTTCCTATTTTTTCATCTTGATTTCTTAATTCATTAATAGAATTAGATTGTTCTGATACTCCTGATCCACCTGCTATTCCTAGTCCTGTATATTTAGCTAGAGAATCTGCTCTATCTAAATTTGCAGGGCTAAATGCTTTGTTGGAACGTAAAAGAGAAGAAGCTATTCTAGGAGCACCAAAGGTTGCAAAACTACCAATACCACTACCAAGTTTACTTGTGAATAAATCTCCATACTTTGCGTCTAATGGACTTGCTGTTTTTTCTTTAAATCTCTCTCCTAACTTTTGTAAATCTCGTGTAAGGGGATTGTCATTACCTTCATCAAAGAAAGACGATATACCTGTGGCACTTTGTATTCCTGTGTTAATTATACCTTTTGGGATGTTTTTAGCAGCATAAAGATATCTTGTAGGATCAAGCATTGAAACGCCTTCTTCTTCAGGTGTGTAATTAGAATACTTTTGTGAAATCTTTTGTTTTAAAAGGTTTTTATCATTAGCACTAAGATTGGATGGTACATCAATAATCTTTCCGTCTGGTAGAGTAATTTTTGGCAACACAAAATCCTATATATTTATGAGTTATCTATTTGTGCAAAAGTGCCTGCTAGTTTGGGATTGGCTAATACCTCTCCACCTGTTGGAGCATTAAGATTTGCAATTCCTTGAGGTTGAATTAAAGCTATATATTCCTGAATGAGTGCTGTAAACTCAGGAGACTGAGCCATCAGAGGATCGTTTTGCATAGCTTTTATCGCAGAAGCTAGTTCAGATATCCTTTGAGATTTAGGATCAAGGGATTGAATTCCTTGTACCATAGCTATATCATCGGTCATAGCTTGTCTCTCTCTAGTTTCTTGATCTGACATAAGATCGTAATTACCTTGCACTATGTCATTAATACTAGTAGCACCTGCAATATTAGATCCTAACCCCATAAGCATCATTCTTTTATTGTTAGATTCTCTTTCGTCTCTAGTAGGATAACCAAATAATTCTTCAGCGTCACTTAGTTGAGATCTAATCCTGTCTTGTCTGCTTATTGGTGCACTTCGTCTTTGATTATCATTATTAAGTGATTCATCATCGCCTCCTAAAGGATCTAATATATTGTAAGCACCAAGAACACCAGCACCAGCAGAAATTTTAGGATATTTAGAAACAAGTGATGCTGGCACTCCTAAAGCACTTCTAGTAAAGCCTGGTTTAGCATCTCTTCCGCCTTTAAATCTAGCATCGAGTTTAGGATTCTTAACTCTTTTCCATGTATTTACCAATGCTTTTTTACTTATTTTTCCTGCCTTGTATGCTTTGTATGCCATTGATATTCCTTTAGCACCTAGACCAAGAGCACCTAGACCTGGTATAGCTAAAGCATAATCCATTGGATTTGTAGGATCAAAAAGAGCACCATCTTTTCCAAAGAGTTTAATATCTTCTTCTTCTGTTTCTACTTCTCCACCTTCTGCATAACCTAAACCACCTGTACTAAATGGAATTGATCCTCTAATTCCAGCTTTCATATCATTTTCATCTTCGCTTTGAGCATCTATGAATGCAGTTACGTTAGGATTAATATCATACGAACCCCTTACATTACCTTCTCTATTGAAATTTACGTTAAAATTATCCCCTGAAATTGATCCTGAATCAAATTGATCATCTCCAACAGCAACATCTAAATCAAAACCAAGTCCTGAAATTGGTGCTTGTGGTATAGTTTGCTGATTACTTCTTTGATAAGAAATTAAGTCTTCTAAGTCTTCTTCAGCTTCTAATTGATTTAGTTCTTCAATAATAGCTTCTTCATCACCTAAGTATGGTTCTTCTCCCTCAGGTAAAAGATCCATTAAGCCACCTGGCGGTAAAGAAAAATCTTCTCCCATTTCATCACTTAATCTAACTGTTCTTCCTTCTGCCATCATTTGCATAGGTGGTTGTGGTTGCTCTAAATTTGCTATTCCCCCACTGTTTGGAGAGAGGTTGGGGGAGGAATCCAAACTAGCAGGGGAAGCAACTGATGAAATAACATCTTCAGCTACTGTTGGTGTTGGCGACATATCTGTCGCAGAATTTTGTAAGGATTCTCTATTTTTTATTTCTACTAAAGTTAAAGATCCATATATAGAATCAGGGCTATCTACCATGTCTATAAGTTTCTGCATTGGCATGTAGCTTAGTTCTTCTTGTAATTCTATTATATTTTTACCTAGCATTTCGACCTCTCATTGCATTAGCAATACCTAATGCTGTTAAACCACCTTTTCTAGGAACTCCCCCTCCTGTTGCCATAGGAACTCTTCCACCACCTGATGCAAATAATCCTGCGGCTTGAAGACCTCCACCTACTAAACCACTAAATAGACCTGGTTGTTGAGCAAAGGTACTTACTGTTTTATTAGGCTCACTGTATGTTCCTTTAAGAATATTTTCATAATAACCAAGTTGTTGTTGTGGATATCCTTGTTGACGTAAGAAATCTTGATATCCCATATCAAGACTAGCTTGTTGTAACGCTCTGTCTTGCTCTCCAATAAGTTGTAAACCTTTTAATCTTTCAGTTGCCATCTGTTGTTGCTGACCACCAATCGTGTTTAAAGCTAATGCTTTTTTAGCATTTGCATCTCTATCAGATTCAAATCTTCTTGAAGCATCTAAAAATGCATCTTGTCTTCCTGTTCTATCAATATCAGATAACTGTCTATTTAAATCTCTTTGTCTTTCAGATTGCATTATAGACTCTCTATAACCGCCTAAACCACCTGATGATGCTGCTTGATCTCTAATTTCACCAGCTTGCATAGCTGAATTTCTTCTTGTTTCATCTTTTAAAGGATCGAGTGCTTGTGAGAAATATGGAGACATATAAGCATCTGCAATTCCACTAGTCATAACATCAGGAGAAGTTGCAGTTCTTTGGTATCCTTGTCTTGAAGCATCAGGATCTCCATACATAGCCATCGAAGCTATACCTTGTTGAGACATTCTCTCCGCAGGTGAAAATCCTGCTAATCTTTGTTGACTGTAAGGTAAGTAAGGTTGATTACTTTCAAACTCAGTACGAGCTAAAAGATTTTCAAACTGAGGTAATACCTCTTCAGGCATTGATATATTACTTACTGTTGTTTGTGTGGGAGCTGAAGAGCCACCTTTAAATCTTCTACGATAAGACATTTTCAAACCTCTTTTCAAAAGCTACTGCTTTTTTATTCCAATTATCTTCTTTTATCCAACTCCAAAATCCTTCTCTAGCAATAGCTTCTATGCCATCGCAATTGCAATCTTTTGCAAAACTTTCTAAAATCTCTATTGCTTCCCTTGTCCACATTTGTTGTTTTACTCCTGCGACATGATCTATATTTAACATTTTTAATCCTGTTGGATAATGCGTTATTTGAGTTATACCACAACCCATTAGTTCAGGGAATTCTTCTTTTTTATAAACGATCCATAAATTACTTTCTCCTGATAAACATTCTTCTAATAGATCAGGTAGGGTAACTCTTCCATCGCTTCTTTTTGCACTTTTCTTTAAGTGTTTTTCAGCGAAAGCCCAAACATGAAGTATGTCCTCAGGTCTTACTAATGTCTTTACAATGTCATCTTTTTCACTCATGCTGGCATCACGTTGTCTAAGTTAATTGGATCAGGTTGTTCTTCTGTATCGTGTTTTTGTGATCTAACTCTTGATAAAAAATCATCCATAATTCTTGCACCTTCCTCACTATTGCCATCTCCTAAATTTCCTACTACATCAGCAGGAACAATAAATTCGCCAGGACTTACTGCAACTTGCTCTTGATCTCCAATAACTCCGTTGACTTTATCATCCATTCCGCCACCTTCTCCTTCAATCATACCTTCTTGTTGAGGTAATGGTATTAGCTCTGCTTTTAATTTAGCGTATGATTCTTCTCCGAAGAGTCTTGTAAATTCTTGCACAATAGTTCCATCATCTGTTAATCTTCCTAAAATAACGTAAGACATTTGTTCTAGTAGTTTTCTGTCTCCTTCAGGCATTTTTTCTTGTATGACAGGGTTTGCTAAAACAGTTTCTACTTGATCAGATTTTTCTATTATCTGACCATCTATTTCTACAGTTTCAGAACTTTGCATTATTTCTCCGCCTACTGCATATAGATTATCTTCCATACCACCTGTTGGTAATGGTTGTGTGTAATTTTCTAAAGTTTTAATTGAATTTAGTATTTGACCGCCACTTGCGTATTGTTGATCTGCATATGTTTTGTTACCATTTGCATCGACTGTGAATGATCCAACCTCAACATATCCTTTATTAGGTATAGCTGCCCATTCTTTATATGAACCATCTGCTTGTTTTATTTCATTTACCACAGCACCGATATTTGCATCAAATGAATTTTGAGGAATATATGTATCATCAGCAGTAACTTCAGTATTTAAACCACCTAAATTTGCTGTTTCTTGATTTACATAATTAGTAAGTTGTTCTGTTAAATTATCTCCTTCAAAACTACTCATATAATTTTCATAAGCTGGTATATAATTATATTCTTGTATTCCTGCTTTATCTTCAGGGCTTATATCTAAATAATCAAATATATCACTATCAATATTTAATTTACCTGCAAGATCACCTTCTTGTACGATTAAATTTGATTTAGGATCAGGTGTAGGTGAGCCAAATGTTGATCCTTGATCTGTAGCTAATTCTGTAGCTATTGTTGAATCTTTACCTGATATCTGTGCTAATAAATCTTCTACTCTTTTATTAAGAGAATCTACATCCGATTGCAAAGGATTAATTGGGGTAATAACTTCAGGTAAAGGTGTAACAGGTTCACCAATGAAATTACCTCCACCTGTATAATTAGGAGTTCCGTAGCCACCGCCTCCCCAAATGCTACCTAGATTTTGATCTTGATATTTATAATAAGGAGTGTTCTGCATATAAGAACTTAAATAATCAGGAAGACCTTCTGCCTCATTACCTAAAAGATATTCGTTGTAAGGAGTGCCACCTGCAAATAAATCAGGATCATAAGAACCTTTATAAACATTTTGACCAGTTCCGTAGCTTACACTAGGTAAACCTGTACCATTACCTGAGGTATTTATTGTAACTCCATTAGAACTATCTTCACCACCAATAGTTGATGTTGGTTGAATGTTAGAAACATATTGATACTCAGGCATAAATCCTGCCATATAGTTATAAGGAACAGGAGTTAAACCTCTACCTCTAACCATTCCTTTTAATTGTTCATCGGTCTTTCTTAATCCTGTTGCCATATCAATAGAACTAGGATCGTAACCTTGAGAAAATAATCTTGTGTCAGGCATGTTTGCTTTAGTTGGTGCAATATCTTCAGCAGTTTTTTCTGTTGTACCGCCTGTAGTAGAACCTAAACTAGTAGGAAATACATAATTTCCCGTTTTTGGATCATAAGTAACACCAGTAAATCCACCAAGATTCATTCTTTCAACTTGTCCGCCATTGGCATAACCAACTTGCCCACCTTCTCTAGCAAATTTATTATATGGATTTTGATTAGCATTCATACCTGGTGCATTAGTTCTATTACCTGGTGCATTCCTAGCATTAAAAACAGAGCCTTGCATTCCTGGTTGCTTTACAACATAATTATCTCTTAAATCTTGTTTTCTCTGTGCTCTAGCTTCTATTCCTGCTTGATTATTTTTTTCAAATTCTTCGTAATCCATTTGTACAGCTTGACCTCCAAGACCTGTACCAAGAGGAAGTAAGTTTTGTGGTTTAATTAATTCTTTTCCAAATGTTTTTAAACCTGCACTTGTGCCAAGATCTGATATAGTTCCTGTTCCTGCTTTTGTTCCTACTTCTATGCCTTTTTTTGTTAATTGATCTGCAAAGGCTTGTTCTGCAGCTTGTGGTGTAAATCCTTGTGTAGTAAAGGGTGCTAAGCCTTCTGTTAAAGCATCAGAAGTAACAGCTCCACTAAGATCAGGAGTGCCTGGTCCTTGAAGTGCTCCACCTAAAGCAAATCCTGTAAGACCTGCCATCAGACCTTGTTCTACACTACCTGTT
>TARA_R110000765_G_scaffold125873_1_pt1 | contig 11265 bp, 17 predicted proteins | sample TARA_R110000765 | Tara Oceans TARA_R110000765 (sample SAMEA4398168) | marine metagenome | biome: Polar Biome; feature: [MES] marine water layer (ENVO:01000295) within the mesopelagic zone...; material: water (ENVO:00002006), including particulate matter (ENVO:01000060) such... | reverse complement strand
ATATCTGAGAAAATGAAAAAAATAATAAAAATCGCCATTATTGCAGGCTTAGTATCGACTGCTTTAAATATTAAAGCGCAAGAAGAGTCGGTGTCGACTGAAGATGGTCACTCTAGTAACACGTTCTTAAAACGTCAACTTGAGCAAAACCTGTCAATCGGACGAGCGGTAAAAAGTATCGTTAGTAACTATCCGCAAGAAGCGTCTAACGTAGTCAGTACTGCACTCGATATGTATCCTGAAAAGTACCAAGAAATTATTCACGCGGCGATTTCAGCTCAGCCTATGTTAACTGAAGATATTGTTAAAATAGCCCTTGAAAAGAATATTGCCAGTTGTGCCAATATAGTCAAAACGGCAATCAATGCTGAACCAAGCTATATAGACTTTGTTGTGACAGCTGCGGCAAATTCCACACCTGAAGAGCTAAATGAAATTGTTCGCGTTGCGGTGATTACCGAGCCTGATTCAGCGGACTTCATTGTTCAGTCGTTAGCACAACAGCATCCTAATAAAATTGTTGAGATCTTAAGTTCAGCAATCGAAGCTGTTCCGCTTGTTGGGGAATATGTTGTGGAAGCATTATTAGCTATCTTCCCTAACGATGCAGAAAGTGTTGTAAGTACGGCTGTGCGCGAGTCTGCTTCTGAGCGAGATAATGTAAAAAGGATTATTGAGACGGCTCAGAATTTTGGTCTTGATGAACAGAGCATATATAAGTACGCAAAAGAAGGTGGCGCAACTGATGAGGAAATTACTGCGGCGCTAGCCCATAAGAACTAACAATGAATTACAGAATTACAGATATAAAAAAACCGGATTAAAATCCGGTTTTTTTATGGTTTGAATTACTATTCCGCAGTTGCGTCTTCAATCTCAACGACTTCTTCCACTTCTGGACGGTCTACTAATTCAACATATGCCATAGGAGCATTGTCTCCGGTACGGAAACCACATTTTAAAATGCGGATATATCCACCAGGACGCTCTTCATAGCGTGGGCCAAGTTCATTAAATAACTTACCTACAACTTCTTTATCACCAGTACGTGCAAAAGCCAAACGACGATTTGCAACACTGTCTTGCTTAGCAAGTGTGATAAGAGGTTCAATTACGCGACGTAGTTCTTTCGCTTTAGGAAGAGTTGTTTTAATTAACTCACTCTTCACTAATGAGCCAGCCATGTTGCGAAACATCGCTTGACGGTGGCTACTATTACGATTCAACTGACGACCACTCTTACGATGGCGCATAGTCCTATCCTTCTTTAAAAATCAGTTTATATAAAATCTGATTAATCTTTTTCTGCGATGCTTTCTGGTGGCCAGTTCTCTAAGCGCATGCCTAGTGAAAGTCCACGAGAAGCTAGTACGTCTTTAATCTCAGTAAGAGATTTTTTACCCAAGTTAGGCGTTTTTAACAACTCAACTTCGGTACGTTGTACTAGATCACCAATATACTGTATTGCTTCTGCCTTAAGACAGTTTGCAGAACGTACAGTAAGCTCTAAATCATCAACTGGACGAAGAAGAATCGGATCAAATTCCGGTTTCTCTTCTTTCTCAACAGGTTCTGACATATCACGAAGTTCAACAAATGCGTCAAGTTGCTCAGCTAAAATAGTAGCTGAACGACGAATTGCCTCTTCGGGATCGATAGTACCGTTGGTTTCCATATCGATAACTAGCTTGTCTAAATCTGTGCGTTGTTCAACACGAGCAGATTCAACGTTGTACGAAATACGTGATACTGGACTAAATGAAGCATCAACCAATAAACGGCCAATTGGGCGATCATCTTCTTCAGAAGAGCGACGAGTTGACGCTGGAACGTACCCACGACCCATTTCTACTTTAATACGCATGCTGAGTTCAGCTTCGCCAGTTAAAGTACAAAGGACATGACTTGGGTTTACGATTTCAACATCACCATCATGCTGGATGTCTCCAGCTAATACTGGGCCCGCACCGGACTTCACTAATGTTAGTGTTGCTTCGGTTTTGCCTTCAAGACGTACCGCCAAACCTTTAAGGTTAAGCAATATTTCAATAACGTCTTCTTGAACGCCTTCTTTGGTGCTGTACTCGTGCAACACACCATCGATTTCAACTTCAGTCACTGCACAACCTGGCATAGATGACAAAAGAATACGACGTAGCGCGTTACCCAATGTATGACCAAAACCACGCTCTAAGGGCTCTAAAGTTACCTTTGCACGTGTAGGCGAAACGTTATCAATTTCAACTAACCTTGGTTTTAAGAATTCAGTTACAGAACCCGACATTGTTACCTCTCTTCTTTAAGCTTTACTTAGAGTAAAGTTCGACAATCAACTGTTCGTTTATATCCGCAGACAAATCAGTTCTTTCAGGAACACGTTTAAATGTGCCTTCCATCTTTTTGCTGTCCACTTCAATCCAAGTTGGTTTCTCACGTTGCTCAGCAAGCTCTAAAGCAGAAACAATACGAGCTTGTTTTTTAGCTTTTTCGCGAACAGATACAACATCATCAGCAGAAACATTAAAAGAAGGAACGTTAACAACTTGTCCGTTGACCAAAATTGCTTTATGGCTTACTAGTTGACGCGCTTCAGAGCGAGTACTAGCAAAACCAATACGGTAAACAACATTGTCTAAACGTTGCTCTAAAAGTTGCAACAAGTTTTCACCTGTATTGCCTTTTAAGCGAGCCGCTTCTTTGTAATAGTTACGGAATTGCTTTTCAAGAACACCGTACATACGACGTACTTTTTGCTTTTCACGTAATTGAACACCGTAATCAGACAAACGTCCACGACGTGCGCCGTGTTGACCAGGTGGGTTATCAATTTTACATTTTGATTCGATTGCTCGAACGCCACTTTTCAGGAACAAATCTGTTCCTTCACGGCGGCTAAGTTTGAGTTTTGGACCCAAATATCTTGCCATTATCTTTCTCCAACAGTCCGTCGATTAAACGCGACGTTTTTTCGGTGGACGACAACCGTTGTGAGGAATAGGCGTCACATCGGTAATATTAGTGATTTTATAACCAGCAGCATTCAAAGCACGGATAGCAGATTCACGACCTGGACCTGGACCTTTAACGAATACTTCTAGATTTTTCAAACCGTAATCCTGAGCGGCTATACCAGCACGTTCAGCAGCTACCTGAGCAGCAAAAGGGGTAGATTTACGTGAACCACGGAAACCAGAACCACCAGATGTAGCCCAAGACAAAGCGTTGCCTTGACGATCTGTAATTGTCACTATTGTGTTGTTGAAAGACGCATGGATATGAGCCATACCGTCAGCAACTTGACGTTTTGCGCGCTTTCGCGTGCTTTTAGTAGGAGCTTTAGCCATTATATTCCCCGCTTACTTTTTAATTGCTTTGCGAGGACCTTTACGGGTACGCGCATTAGTTTTAGTGCGCTGACCACGTAGAGGAAGACTACGACGGTGGCGAATACCACGGAAGCAACCTAGGTCCATCAAACGTTTAATACTCATTGATACTTCACGACGAAGATCACCTTCGACAGTGAATTTCGCAACTTCGTCACGCAATTTATCAATTTGCTCTTCATCAAGATCTTTAATCTTGGTTGTCTCTGCAACACCAGATGCTTCACAAATGCTTTGTGCACGTGTAGAGCCTACACCGAAGATCGCGGTTAACGCGATTACAGTATGCTTGTGTTCAGGGATGTTAATGCCAGCGATACGGGCCATTAACAGTACTCCTCATAGTTTATGTCATCAGCCTAAAAAGCCCGATAGGATACTTACCCGATGACAAAATTGCAAATTAAGGTTTGCGGACACTATCGTATTTAGCAATTCCGCAAACCATTCGATTAACCTTGCCTTTGCTTATGCTTAGGGTCGGAACTGCAAATCACACGCACAACACCGTTGCGCTTAATGACTTTACAGTTACGGCAAATCCGCTTGACGGATGCACGAACTTTCATTTCATCACTCCGTAAATCGCTATCTTAACGGCCGTAGCCCTTAAGGTTAGCTTTCTTAAGAACAGACTCATATTGATGAGACATCAAATGTGTCTGCACTTGTGCCATAAAGTCCATGATAACCACTACCATAATAAGTAATGAGGTCCCACCGAAATAAAACGGTACGTTCCAAGCTATCAACATGAATTCAGGCACCAAACAAATAAAGGTTATATAAAGCGCGCCAGCTAGGGTTAGGCGAGTCATTACCTTATCAACATATCGTGAAGTCTGTTCACCAGGACGAATCCCTGGAACAAACGCACCGGACTTCTTCAAGTTGTCTGCTGTTTCGCGAGGGTTGAAAACCAACGCTGTATAGAAGAAACAAAAGAAGATAATCGCAGCAGCGTAAAACATCACATACAAAGGTTGTCCAGGGGACAACATCAATGCCACTTCTTGTAACCAAGAGAATGACTCATTCTGTCCAAACCAATTTGCAATGGTACCAGGAAACAAAATGATGCTAGACGCGAAGATCGGTGGAATAACACCTGCCATATTCACTTTTAACGGTAAATGTGTGCTTTGAGCTGCGAAGACCTTACGGCCTTGCTGACGTTTAGCATAGTTAACGACGATACGACGCTGACCACGCTCTACGAATACAACAAAGTACGTTATAGCAATTATTATTACGCCGATAAGTAACAAGAACAATAAGTTCAAATCACCTTGACGTGCTTGCTCTGCTGTTTGGCCTATGGCCGTTGGCAAACCAGACACAATACCCGCGAAAATCAATATAGAAATACCGTTACCGATACCTCTCTCTGTAATTTGCTCACCCAACCACATTAAAAACATGGTACCGGTAACCAAACTGACAACAGCTGTAAAGTAAAAACCAAAACCTGGACTAATCACCAAACCTGATATCAAGTTAGGTAGATTTGTCGCAATACCAATTGCTTGGAATGTTGCCAATACTAACGTGAAATAACGTGTGTATTGACTAATTTTGCGACGACCTGCTTCGCCTTCTTTTTTAAGTTCCATCATCGGTGGATGCATTACTGTCAGCAACTGGATGATAATGGAAGCCGTAATGTATGGCATTATACCCAGGGCAAGAACCGAGGCGCGCTCAAGCGCACCACCAGAGAACATGTTAAACATTTCTACGATGGTACCCTTCTGCTGGTCGAATAAATCAGCCAGCACAGCGGCGTCGATACCAGGAATAGGCACATATGAGCCAAGCCTAAACACAATTATCGCACCAAGTACGAACAACAATCTTGATTTAAGCTCACTCAAGCCGCCTTTTGCGCTTGAATTTGATCCTGGTTTAGCCATCTAGCTTATTCCTCTACCTTACCGCCGGCCGCTTCGATTAATTCGCGCGCGCCTTTTGTAACCTTCAAACCATTGATAGTAACAGCTCGTGAAATTTCACCGCTCTTAAGCACTTTAACGTACAACATTTCTTTCTTAACAAGACCTGCTGCTTTTAAAGTTTCAAGTGAAACCACTTCACCCTCTACCTTTGCAATTTCGCTCAACGTTACTTGGTCAGAAACCAAAGATTTACGTGAAGTGAAACCGAACTTAGGTAGACGACGCTGAATCGGCATTTGTCCGCCTTCAAAACCAGGTTTTACAGAACCGCCTGAGCGAGACTTTTGACCTTTGTGACCACGGCCACCAGTTTTTCCAAGACCTGAGCCCATACCACGACCAACGCGCTTACTAGATTTTTTTGCTCCTGGTGCGGGAGCAAGAGTATTTAAATGCATCTGTTACTCCTCCACTACTTCAACCATGTAAAATACACGGTTGATCATGCCACGAACAGAAGGGGTATCTTCGAGTTCACGAATATGACCGATGCGACGTAAACCTAGACCCGTAAGAGTCGCCTTATGTTTTGGAAGGCGACCAATAGCGCTTTTGGTTTGCTTAACTTTTATCATCTTAGCCATGTTCAATTACCCCAAAATCTGATGTACAGACAATCCACGTTTGGCTGCAACTTGCTCAGGCGAAGTCATTTCTGTCAACGCATTGATAGTTGCACGCACAACGTTAATTGGATTAGTTGATCCGTAACATTTTGAAAGTACGTTTTGTACGCCAGCGACTTCAAGTACTGCACGCATCGCACCACCGGCAATAATACCAGTACCTTCTGATGCAGGCTGCATGTAAACTTTTGAGCCTGAATGACGACCTTTAATTGCATGCTGTAGTGTGTTGCCATTAAGATCAACGTCCACAAGATTGCGGCGCGCTTTTTCCATAGCTTTCTGGATTGCAGCAGGCACTTCACGTGCTTTACCGTAACCAAAACCAACACGACCGTTACCGTCTCCTACTACTGTTAAAGCAGTAAAGCTAAAGATACGACCACCTTTAACTACTTTGGATACACGGTTTACAGCGATTAGCTTTTCTAACAGGTCACCCTGTTGTTGAACTTCTACTTTAGCCATAATTAACTCCTAGAACTGAAGACCTGCTTCACGAGCAGCATCAGCCAATGCCTTAACTCGACCGTGATACTTAAAACCGCTGCGATCGAATGCGACAATTTTAATGCCTTTTTCGATAGCTCGTTCTGCAATCGCTTTGCCAACTGCTACAGCAGCTTCTGCATTACCCGTTGATTTAACGGTAGTGCGAAGTTCTGCTTCAACAGTAGAAGCCGCCGCCAACACCTGTGAACCGCATGGAGCGATTAACTGAGCGTATATATGGCGTGGTGTGCGGTTAATAACCAAGCGATGCGCGGCCAGTTCACTAATTTTTTTGCGTCCACGTGTAGCGCGGCGCAAGCGAGCTGTTTTCTTATCCATCGTATCACCTACCTACTTTTTCTTAGCTTCTTTACGACGCACAACTTCATCAGCGTAACGAACACCTTTGCCTTTATAAGGCTCTGGCGGACGGTATCCACGGATGTTAGCTGCAACCTGACCTACCAACTGCTTATCGGCGCCTTTAACGACGATTTCAGTTTGACTAGGAGTCTCAATCGAAATACCTTCAGGCATTTCGTATGCTACAGGGTGTGAGAAACCAAGTGTTAAGTTGAGTTTTGTACCTTGCGCTGCCGCACGATAACCAACACCATTTAACTGAAGTTTTTTCTCAAAACCTTGAGATACACCAATAATCATTGCATCTAACAATGAGCGAGCTGTACCACATTGAGCCCAACCATCAACAGAACCTTCACGAGGTACTGCTTTAAGTTGGTTCTCTTCTTGAACAACTTCAACTGCATTATTAAATACACGAACTAATGTACCGTTTTTACCTTTAACTGTGACTTCTTGACCGGCGATAGTAACTTCTACGCCAGATAAAACGTCTACAGGAGCTTTTGCTATACGTGACATTTTTATCCCCTTACGCTACGTAGCCGATGATTTCACCACCCATACCCGCTTTACGCGCGGCACGGTCGGTCATCACACCTTTAGAGGTAGAAACGATAGCAACACCTAAACCACCCAATACTTTTGGCAACTCATCTTTTTTCTTATAGATGCGAAGACCTGGGCGACTTACGCGCTCGATGCTTTCAATTACTTTCTTGCCTTCGAAGTACTTAAGCGTCACTTCTAAAACAGGTTTAACGTCACCAGTTACTGCGAAACTCTGGACATAACCTTCTTCTTTAAGTACGGCTGCAATTGCAACGCGTAATTTAGATGAAGGCATAGATACAGAAACTTTGCTAGCCATCTGACCGTTACGAACACGTGTAAACATGTCCGCGATAGGATCTTGCATGCTCATATTAGCTACTCCTTACCAGCTGGCTTTTTTAAGGCCAGGTACTTCACCGCGCATAGCTGCTTCACGCAACTTAATACGGCTAAGACCAAACTTGCGTAGGAAACCATGTGGACGACCCGTAATACGACAACGATTTTGTTGACGCGTACGCGCTGAATCACGTGGCAATTGTTGTAGCTTAAGAACAGCGTCCCAACGTTCTTCATCAGAAGAGTTGACGTTGCTGATAGTCGCTTTAAGTTCGGCACGTTTTGTAGCGAACTTTGCAACTAGCTTGGCGCGTTTTACTTCGCGCGCTTTCATTGATTCTTTTGCCATAACCCTACCCTTACTTTTTAAATGGGAAACTGAATGCACTTAATAGTGCATGCGATTCCGCATCGGTTTCAGCGCTAGTCGTGATAGTAATATCCATACCGCGAATTTTATCCACCTTATCGAAATCGATTTCAGGGAAGATAATTTGCTCACGAACACCCATGCTATAGTTTCCACGGCCGTCAAACGACTTAGGATTCAAGCCACGGAAGTCACGGATACGTGGAATTGCAATTGAAACTAAACGTTCAAAGAATTCCCACATACGTTCACCACGTAGGGTTACTTTACAGCCAATCGGATAACCTTCACGGATTTTAAAACCCGCTACAGATTTGCGAGCAACAGTAACAACAGGCTTCTGACCAGCAATTGCTTGCATGTCAGATGTTGCGTTTTCCAACACCTTTTTGTCTGCTACCGCTTCACCTAAACCCATGTTTAGAGTGATTTTCTCAATCCGAGGGACTTGCATGACGCTTTTGTAGTTGAACTGCTTCGCAAGTTCCGCTACTACTGTTTCTTTATAGAAATCATGCAGTTTCGCCATCGTACTCTCCAATTATTAAACCAGTTCACCGTCAGATTTGAAGAAACGAACTTTATTGTCGTCTTCAAAACGGAAACCTATGCGATCTGCTTTACCCGTTTTAGGGTTAACAACCGCTACATTTGATACATGAATTGATGCTTCTTTCTCAATAACACCACCAGTAACACCCAATTGAGGGTTAGGTTTCTGATGTTTCTTCACCAAATTCACACCTTCAACGATCAAGCGGTCAGCCGCTGGAAGAACTTTAAGCACTTTGCCCGTTTTTCCTTTGTCTTTACCTACTAAAACGATGATTTCATCATCACGACGAATTTTTCTAGCCATTATCGTGACTCCTTATAGTACCTCAGGGGCCAGTGAGACAATTTTCATGTTATTAACACGAAGCTCACGAGTGACCGGGCCAAAGATACGCGTACCAATTGGTTGCTTGTTTGCATTAAGCAAAACAGCTGCGTTGTTATCGAAACGGATCGAAGATCCATCAGAACGACGAACGCCTTTTCTAGTACGCACCACCACTGCAGTTAGCACATCACCTTTTTTTACTTTACCGCGAGGAATTGCTTCTTTAACGGTAACTTTGATGATGTCGCCAATATGTGCATAACGGCGATGCGAGCCACCAAGAACCTTAATACACTGAACCCTGCGAGCACCCGAGTTATCGGCTACGTCCAGGTTAGTTTGCATTTGGATCATGTTAGTGCTCCGCTGTTAATTAAGACTCTCACGAGTCATATTGTTTCGTAAAAAGCCAACATTATCGCTGACTTTTTATACATACCCCTATTAAAAGGGCGCGAAATACTAACAGAAAATGTACAGCTGCGATAGTCGTATTTGTAAAAAAAGTAATTCTATACGAAGTTATTTTTGCCATTGTACGAATATCGAGATAAATATCTATTAAATCAATGCATTAGGGGAAATCCAGTTAACCTATTTAAGGCTAAATAAGCCGCTAATACGAGATTAGACTTATGTAGGGGTCTAGTGGGTTTAGAAAACATATTTGAACTACTTTAGATCAAAATAAATTCATTGTTAGTCATAGTGAAGCGTTTCTGATTTAGAATACATTGTTGCACAGCCTTTGTTAGTGCAGCAGTGAAATTTTATAGCCTGTTGGTGACGTATCATTTTCTTCAACTGTCACGATGTAATTTGCCTGTTCATTCAAACCTAACAATTCAGTTCGGTCTAATAACACCTGTTTATTGTCAATGCTTGCTACGAGTTCATAATCACCGCTTGGTAAGGTTATTTTTGCTGTTTGTGCGTAGTCTAAAGCTAATAGCTGATATTGGGCCGTTTCGATACTCTGCCCTGTGCGTACAAAATAGAAGTCTATATCTGGAAATGCTGCCACGAGGTTCACAACCTGAAGTTGATGCTCGTAAACCTGAGGTAAGGTGCTTTCCGTAAAGGCTAAGGAAGTTAAGTGCCCATCGGTTGTTTGATAAATAATAATAGCCTTACTTTCCCCTTGATTTAACGTCACTAATCTATTGTCGAACGCTATACTTGGGTCTTCACTGAATGACGCAGACAAGCGGTAATCACCATAATTTGCGCTATTGAGTTCGCTTATGCTATTAGCGTGTAAGGTAATACTTTCATTTACGTTGTCATCAAACAAAACTGATACTTCATTTAATCCATTAAGACTATTGTATACACGATATTGTGCGGTCGCTTCGGCGTCGGCATAACTTTCCACTAGAGACGAGTTAATCACTAAATCAACTTCTATTTTTCCTGGGATAGCCCCAGTGGTTTTACGTAACACCATCATATATTCAGTAGCGTACATAAAATCAATCGTTGGGCTTTGGAAAATAGGGGTCACTTCACCTGGTAAAGTTAGATATACAATGTATTCGCCTTCGTCAAAGTCCTCGCTGACTTGGGCAGGATCCCAATACGCAACTTCGGTTAATCCTTGATAATTAACTCGGCCAAGAAAATTAGCAGTACTGAATGTTGCACCCGCATTACTCATATAAAGATCGTAACTCGCACCATCTGGCACGACCGAAGTTACAAATAGGCGGAAATGATCTTTTAGGTCTGCATGGTTAATACGATATTCTTTTATTGAGGGACTCGCATAATCGCCGCTCAGTACCATCATAAGTTTTTCATTATCCCTAAGCATAACGTTGCGTGTTTCAAGCTTAATTTTTTGCTGGTCTGTGTTTCCTCGATAAAACTCAAGATCCAAAACACAGCTTTCTAACGTAAACACGCTGGTTGCGTCGCCGTAAGCAGCAGAGTCTAACTTCCTTCCGTTTACTTCACTCAGAGTGGTTGAGGCGCCATCTATCGATCCGTTATAAAACTGTAAATACGCATCTTTGTAAGAATAATGATCTGAACTCGCCCCTCCGCAAGCGTTTAATAACAGTACTGATGAAGCGAAAAGGATTACACGAGCAACGGCTTTTAAGAAATGTTTGATCAACGTGCATCCTCATTAATACAATATAGTTAATTGTCATTATGAGGATGTTTTGTAATGGCAGAACGCCCCTTTACGTAACCTTTACATTCTTTACGTAAAGATGGCAATTAAGGGGAAAATAGATATAAGGCGTGGTGTTAGATAAATACTAAGCCTAATTTTGGTAGATTAAACGCT